>Ga0315905_10002655_pt1 | contig 18747 bp, 14 predicted proteins | sample LakEriMetagenome_5_FD_203522 | JGI IMG/M metagenome (GOLD analysis project Ga0315905, IMG submission 203522) | Freshwater fungal communities from buoy surface, Lake Erie, Ohio, United States - Buoy 4 MA121 | ecosystem: Environmental > Aquatic > Freshwater > Lake | place: USA: Lake Erie, Ohio... | reverse complement strand
GGTTGTACGGACTTGGGAAAAAAATCCGAAAGACGGTAAAGACCATTTAGGTATTTTAGGAGATGATGAAACTTGGCCAATTGATTCTTTAGTTAATATTTGGGATGAATATATAGAAAATATCCTACCTTTAGGTATTTCTAATTTATTTCTTTTTGACGGTGAACAAGTTAAAGAACTTGCAGAACAGGAAATACCACCACCCATAGTTGTTGACGCAATTAATGGACTTTTGGGTTTAGAATTAGCAGATAAATTAGCAATTGATTTAGAGATTTTAGTGAATCGCAAAAAACGAGAATTTGCAGATAATAAAGATTTAGGTAAATTAGAAGAAATTGAGACTAAACTTCATGAAAAACAGCAAGAATATGAAAATAATAAGCAAAGACTAGCAACTGTTAATATAAAAGTTGCAGAATTAGAAAAGATTCAGGAAGAAGCTTTAGATAAATTTGTGAATGAAGGTGGTAAAATTGCTGCTGAACGTAGTCAATTAGAAAAACAAAGAGAAGAGAAAACCAAACTTGCTAATAATGTCCGTGAGTCCTTATGTGAATTAGCTGATGATGTTTTACCTTTAGCGTTAATTAGTCCTTTATTATCTCAAATTCAAAGACAGGGAGAAAAAGAACTGAAAACTCAACAAATTCAATTAGCTAAAGATGTCTTGATTGCGAGAGATCAAAGATTAATGAATTGGCTAAAACAATTAAATTTAGAAAATACTAAAATTAGTAATATTCAATCCTTTTTAGCCGAGGATATCAATAACTTATATAGCAATAACTTGTCAACAGAAAATACCTGGTTAAATGCAGATGAAGAAAGTTTAAGTTTAGTTGACAATATAACCTATCGGTTGCAAATTGGTCAAAATACAGCCCAAAAACAATTAGATGAATTAAATAATTATGAAGAAGAAATACTCACCCTAGAAAGACAAGTACAAACAGCGGCCGCACCAGAGGAATATATGAAATTACAAAAAGCGGTCAAGGAGGCACAAACTGGATTTAATCAAATTAAATATCAAGCAGAAATGATGAATCAAAAACTGATAGAATTAGAAGCAGAGACCAAAAAATTGAGACAAGAATTAAATGAATATACAGTAGAAAATCTTAAATATCAAAATAGTGAACATATTATTGATTCGGCGACAAAAGTTCAACAAACATTAAAGATATTTCGAGAAAGATTAACCCTGAGAAAATTGAATAAATTAGAAGAAGAAGTAAAAAACTGTTTTCTATATTTATTACATAAATCAGACCTAGTACATCGCATAGCCATAGACAGTAAAACCTTCGGTTTATCACTATATGATTACAATGGAAAACCTGTTCCCAAACATCGGCTTTCAGCAGGAGAAAAACAACTATTAGCGATCGCATTTTTGTGGGGATTAGCTAAAGTATCAGGAAGACGTTTACCCATAGCCATAGACACCCCCTTAGGAAGACTAGACTCCTCTCACCGTAACAACCTAGTAGAAAGATACTTTCCCTCAGCCAGTCACCAAGTAATTCTCCTTTCCACCGACACCGAAATCGCTAAAAAAGAATATCAAAACCTGAAAGAAACCGAAGCCATAGCCCGTGAATACTTACTCCAATATAACTCCAACAAACGAGAAACCACAATCAAACCTGGTTATTTTTGGTAAACTCCAACTCCTCTTAATTTCTTCCTTTGCGTCTTTGCTCCTTAGCGCCTTTGCGCGAAACTCAATTCATATTTTTTACTAAAATCATGGAATCACCAATAGAAAGAATCAAACTTTCCCAAACAGCCAAAGAACAACTACTCAAACTCAAACGCAGCACCAAAATCGAACAATGGAACATATTATGTCGGTGGGCTTTTTGTCGTTCCCTTGCAGAACCCGCAGCGCCGTCACCTGTACCTATTCCCCAAGATAGCAACGTGGAGATGACATGGCGGGTTTTTGGGGGAGAAATAGCGGATATTCTGCTGTTAGCACTCAAACAACGGTGTTACAACGACGGTTTAGATACAGATAGAGAAACTCTAATTATCCAATTTCGCTTACACTTACATAGAGGTATTGGCTACCTAGCAGGAGATCAGAATATTAAGAAAATTGAAGATCTAATTGAACTATCCACAAAGAAAGTAAAATCATGATTTTACTTTCTTTAGCCGGCATAGCAAGATCATCTCTATGAAAGAAATTCAAGCACTGCGACAGGCCTTCCAAAGCCAGAAAATGGTTGCTCTACTATTACTAGGTTTTGCATCAGGTTTACCACTATTCCTGACCAGTAGAACCCTACAACTATGGATGCAAGATGCCAAAGTTGATATTGCCGAAATCACCTTATTTGGTTTATTAAGTTTACCTTATTCCTTAAAATTTCTCTGGTCGCCCCTATTAGATAGATTTACACCACCATTGCTAGGTGGCAGAAGAGGTTGGTTAATTATGACCCAAATTGGGTTAGTATTAGCGATTGCTGCCCTTGCCCTTCAACAACCAGCCCAAAGTGAACAAGTATTACAAATCCTCGCCATCAATTGCCTAATTATTACCTTCCTCAGTGCCACTCAGGACATCGCTGGTGATGCCTACCGTACCGACATTTTAAACCCCTTAGAGGCGCAACTAGGTACATCTGTGTGGGTATTAGGCTACCGGATCGCCCTATTTATTACCAGTTCCCTGTCCTTAGTTTTAGCAGATTATCTCCCTTGGAATCTAGTATATTTGCTCATGGCAGTAATTATGGCGGGCAGTATATTTACTACCTTGTGGTCACCCGCAGAATACAAACTGCAAGACAAAACACAACTAGCGCCCATTTCCAGGGAAGACGTGATTTTTATAGTCTTGATCACTTTACTAGTAGCAGGGTTAATTGCCGGCGTTTTTGTGGGCTTCATTCCCCTACCTGTATTTTATTGGTTACTAGCAGGATTATTAGTCGCTTGGATCATAGCATCATTATTATTACCAGACTCTCTCCTGGGCGAAGTTCAAGAAGATAGTCCCCCTCAAAACTTACAAACAGCTATTTTCCTGCCCTTTAAAGAATTTTTCCACCGCTTTGGCATCAAACAAGCCAGTTTAACACTAGTTTTTATTCTCCTCTATAAACTAGGTGATTCCCTCGTCAGCATTACAGCCAACTTATTTCTGAGAGAAATAGACTTTACCAAAACCGAGATAGGCGCAATCCAAGCGGGAATGGGATTTCTCGCCACCACCGTCGGCGTATTAGCTGGGGGTGTGATCATAACCAAAATTAACTTAAATCGCAGTTTGTGGGTATTTGGGGCGCTGCAATTATTGAGTAACTTAGGTTATTATGCCTTAGCAGTAGCTCACAGAAAAGATTATTCTCTGTTAGTCATCGCCGTAAACATCGAAAACTTCTCTACTGGATTAGTCACAGTCGCTACAGTCGCCTTTTTAATGCGTCTCTGTAACCACCGATTCACAACCACCCAGTTTGCGTTATTCTCCAGCCTCATGGCCATTAGTCGAGACGTACTTTCCGCCTCCGCCGGCAGTTGGGCTACAGCCAGAGGTTGGCCGACATTTTTCTTGCTCTCTCTTGTGGCAGCGTTACCTGGTTTGCTACTATTACCGATGGTTGCCCCTTGGCATCCCAAACCGTTAGCAATTAACAGACCAGGACTGGAAGAAGAAGATATATGGGACCTCAAGTAATTATTATTGCTGGTACATTTGTTCTCATAGTCACGGGTTTATTACTGGGCTATGTCATCTCACAGTTAGTTCTCCAACACCTGTATTTTAATCCCTTCACACTACTAGGAACAATTAGCCTGATCCTGATTTTTGGTGCGCTCTATTACGTCTTATTTTGGCAATTACGAAGAGAAACCCAAAAAACAGTCACTCCCACCATACCCAAGCAACCAGACGCAGAATTTACCAGCAATTACTTAAAAAATCGCCTAATTGCTAGATTATCTGGAGATGTGGCTGCTGCGGAAAGACTCATTCAACAAGCTAAAGAAAATGTTCCCGGAATGCCAGAAAATTGGTATTGTGAAAAGGTCTTAGATGAATTAGACCAAAATCAGGAATCCTAGCCAGCCTTCACCAAATTGGAATAATTGCTAAAATCAAGATAGTTCCTATTTATTCAAAACACCATGGCCTTTATACGTCAATATATCGCCCCTTTGATTGCAGTCTTGATTTTTACCTTTGCTTTGGTCGCGGTCAGCGCCCGAATCTTTTTACCATCGGACATGGCAGCCCCCGCACCTATTGGGATCATAATTAAGTAATTGGGGAATCAGTCTATTTTGAATTTACTCCCAGGCTATGCTATTGAGCAAGGTTCTACTGTAGATCAAGCCCTCTTGGTAAAATTCATGGAACGGACTTACCAAGAACAATTTCCCAATCAAAACTTTTCTCACCTAACCCGTACCGTTGAACAATATTTCTCCCGTGATACCCCTTTATGGTGGGTATATGACGAACAGGAAACAAAAAATCAGCACCAATCACCCATAGGCTGTCTTTGGGTGGGAAATGCTATAGATCAGGTCAGGGGCGATCGCCATCCCCATATTTTTCTTCTCTATGTAATGCCAGAATATCGCCATAGAGGTATTGGCAAAGCATTAATGAATTATATAGAAAATTGGGCTAAACAAAGGGGATACGGACAAATCGGACTACAAGTATTTCAAACAAACACACCCGCATTAGATCTTTATCATCAACTCGGTTATCAAGAACAATCCCTCTGGATGGTAAAATCACTTCAGTCGCGTGAGAATTGACAATTAACAATTGACAATTAACAATTAGTAATTCATGAATTACCAGCATCCAGGAATAGGGGTTACAGTGGAATCATTATGTACGACGAATACGAACTAAGCCTACTTGATACCGAAGGGGAGCTTATTACCCCCCTAGACCAAATAGAACCACTTAATGAATCAGAAGTAGAAAAACCTGATGTAGAATTAATGCTGGTACTCCTGAAAAATCCCCAGCCCCAACAACGGATGTTAGCAGCGCGTGCTTTTTGCGATCTTCAGGATCAACGAGCTACACCCCATCTCATCCACCTCTTAACCGATAACTGTCCCCTGGTGCGAGTTAGTGCTGCTTATGGTATCGGCCGCAACCCGTCCTCGGAAGCCGTAGCACCATTAATTACCCAACTCAACCGCGATTGGAACGGTTATGTTCGCAAAGGAGTAGTATGGGCTTTAGGAAACTGTCGTGATTTTCGTTCCTTAGCACCCCTCACAGATGCCCTCAGAACCGATATTTCCGCTGTTCGTCTCTGGTCAGCCAGCGCCCTAGCACAGATGACAGAAGTAGGTTATGAAGCCATTGTAGGTGCTATTCCTGCCCTGATTGAAGCCTTGGTTAAAGACCCTGTAGCCGCCGTGCGTAGTAACTCCGCTTGGACAATCGGCCAGCTTTGCAAAGAACTACCTTCTAATGTCGTCTATGCTACAGCCATAGACGCACTAATTCAAGCTTTTGCTGAAGACAAAGACTTAGGAGTCAGAGAAGACACTAAAGCCGCGCTTCTGGGAGTAGGAGATCCTCGCGGTTTGCAATTAATTGAAACCCTCGAACAAGAAGGATGGTTTTAGACCATGAATCATCTATTGAATAGTTGAATATAATAAGTCTTGATTAATTCCTCTACTCCCGCTCCAGGGAAAATACTGGCATTCAACAGATATTTAATTAATCAATATTCTTCTTTAAGAATCATATCATCTGATAAAATTAGAATAAATCAACCTTTATGGTGCTTATGGCAACCCTACTCAGTGAAATTAAATCACAGACTGGACTGGTAATCTCCTGGGAAGCCTTACCCGATGATTTTCAGTTAGAGGACGAACCAGTGGAAAATACAGGACAACCACTTTTAGCGGGGGCTTTACGTGAAAGTTTAGAAATCAGTGGATTTATACAACCACAGATGTTAATTGCGGCTAATTTTGGGCTATGTGCCACATTAAATGGGCAATTTGTGGCTAAAGCACCAGATTGGGTATACATACCTTCAGTGAAAGAGATATTACCAGAAAGGAAAAGTTATACACCCAAGTTAGAAGGGGATGTACCGACAATAGTAATAGAGTTTTTATCAGATCAAGACGGTGGGGAATATTCAGTTAAACGTACCTATCCACCGGGAAAATGGTTTTTTTATGAACAAATTTTACAAATCACCACTTATATAATTTTTGAGCCAGAGGGGGGATTATTAGAATATTATCAATTGGAAAATGGACGTTATGAATTAAAGCAACCAGATGAGAATGGTCGTCATTGGGTTGATACCATGGGACTATTTTTAGGAACATGGAGAGGTGCAAAGGAAGGTCGTACTGGCTATTGGTTGCGATGGTGGGATAAAACAGGTAATTTGTTACCTTGGGCTGTAGAATTGATTGAACAGGAACGTCAACGGGCTGAACAGGAACGTCAACGAGCAGAACAGGAACACCAACGGGCTGAACAGGAACACCAACGGGCTGAACAGGAACACCAACGGGCTGAACAAGAACGTCAGGAAAAGGAACGGTTAATAGCTTATTTGCGATCTCAGGGGATTGATCCTAATAGCGTAAGTTGCTAAGTAGGTTGGCGTTAGAAATTGTTATGACAAGGGAACAGGGAACAGGGAACAGGGAACAGGGAACAGAAAAGAGGTTTCGGGCAACTTTACTTTTCGTTACTTATGTCGGTTTTTTTCCGTTCACCTACTTAGTTAGGCACAACGTCAGAATGAGGATGTCCAGGATTAAAGGATAAACAGGATGAAAACGGGATTTTATCACCAATTACCAATTACCCATTACCAATTACCCATTACCAATTTCACGACGAATACAAGTTTTAATTAATTCCTCCACTCCTGATACAGGGAAAATGCTGACATTTAATTGTTGAGATACTTCTTCAACCGTCATATCATCTAAAAATACTAGTTCCCCGTGTTTAAGCATAACACTAGGTAATAAAATTCCCTCTCCTAAATCTTGTCCTTTGAGGTTTAACAGTAAATCATGTCCTGTTAATAAACCAGTTACACTGATACTTTGACCCCAATAATCACTACACAAAGCTTGCATATTTACCTCTAAACCTTCTACAGTGTTTAACTGTTCTACAAGGGGTTTAAATGCTGTTTCCACCGCATTACCGACCACCCAAGTTAATCTACGTCGGTGTGTAATTTTCGGTGGTAATAGTATTTTTGCAGTTTGGGTAAATTGTTTAATAAATAAGCGAATTGAACCTACACCATTATCAATTTGGGGGTATTCTTCATATTCAGCTTCCGTAGGTAATTCTTCCCCCGCAATTAAAAACCATTCATCAGCTAACCATACCACACTAGAGGCATATTTTTGGCGAAATTCCGCAGCTAGTAATTTAACTTGACAAATTACCTCCCGCGCTTTTTCCCGCGTTACAGGGATTAATTCATCTTCTTGGGGACGAAACCGCGTTAAACCCACGGGAACAACTGCTACTGATGCTACCGTGGGTAATTCTCCAGTATAAAAAGATGTGAGGTCTTTTAAGGTCTTTTCGAGATGTTCACCGTCATTTATACCCGGACAAACAACGACTTGGGCATGAATTTGTAATCTTCGTTCTTGAAACCAGCGAATTTGCGATAATATTTCACCTGCGCGATGGTTTTTTAAAAGTTTAATTCTTACCTCTGGTTCTGTGGAATGTACAGAAACATATAGAGGTGATAATCGCATTTGTTCAATTCTTTGCCATTCTTTAGCGGTTAAATTCGTTAAAGTCAGATAAGAACCATAGAGAAAGCTTAATCTATAATCATCATCTTTTAAATATAAGCTGGTGCGTTTACCCGGTGGTTGTTGATCAATAAAGCAAAAAGGACAACGGTTATTACACTGAATTAAACTATCAAATAAAGCTGTGGCAAATTCTACACCTAAATCATCATCATAATCTTTTTCAATTTCTACATAATGGGTTTTCCCTGTCGTATCTAAAACTTCTAATTCCAGAATTTCCTCAGCGCACAAAAACTGATAATCAATTAAATCACGGGGTTTTGTGCCATTAATACTAACAATCATATCACCAACCTCAAAGCCAATTTCTTCAGCAATTGAGTCAGGAAGCACCTTAGTAATTTTAGCAGGTTGAATAGTAGTCATGAGTCAGTTGTCAGTGGTCAGTTGTCAGTGGTTAGTTGTCAGTGCCTTTAGGTCGGTGAGTATGTCAAAAATCTATATTATTCTCATAGTAAGGGAGTAGAAATTAATTTAAGACAAGTAAAATCTAAAATTTAATACCCAATTCCCAACTACCGTCAATATTATAACAGAGTTATCCTGGCCAACCTGCGGCAATGGCTAATAAGATGGAAATACCAAAAGCCAATCTATACCAAACAAAAACCAAGGTATTTTTAGTTTGTAAGTATTTGATTAAAAAGGCAATTGATAAATAAGAGAAAATAAAGGTAGAAATGATACCAACAATCAACAAAATCACAATATTATCTGGTAACTCATGAGCTTGAAACATTTTCAATATTTTCAAACTTTTGTACAAAGTCGCAATTGTCAAAGTTGGAAATCCTAATAAAAATGAAAATTTCGCTGCTGCTTCCCTTTTTAACCCTAAAAATAAGCTTGTGGTTAAGGTTGAACCAGAACGAGAAACTCCCGGAACTAAAGCTAAAGTTTGTCCCAACCCTACCAAAATCCCATCTCGAATTTCTAAAGCATCAAAACCCCGTTTCCGAGTGCCAATTTTTTCGGCTAAACCCAGTAAAAATGCCATAATAATTGACATGATCGCAATAATTAAGGAACTTTCTGGAATTACATCTTTGAAAACAAAACCAATTGTTAAAGCTGGAATTGTCCCCGCAGCAATTCCCACAACAATTTTCCAATCTTCCCTTTCCCAGTCTTTATTTTTAAAAGCTTTAATTGCACCTTTAACTAAACTAGAAATCACAGACCAAAAATACAATAAAATAGCAATTACACTACCAAATTGAATAGCATCAACAAAATCTTTATCACCAAGTTCTTTCCAACCAAATACTTTTGTAAAAATTATTAAATGTGCTGTACTACTAATTGGTAAAAACTCTGTAATTCCTTGGACAATACCTAAAATAAATGCCTCTATGATTCCTTGAACTAAATCAACTTGACTACTGACTGCTTCACTAGGTGATGTTATTTGTGATATTTGTAGCAAAAGTATATTTATACTACTTGTTTCTAAGATTGTTGTCATTAACCAGACTCCTAAAATCAATGCGTAATTCTAGCAAATTATCCAACTTTACCTGGTTGTGGTCAGTCTTGTTAGACAAAATCTTATCAAAAATGTAGGTTGAGTTAACGACAGAAAACCCAAGATAAGATCATAAATCCTTTGTTTGGATTGCGCTGTTACTTGACCTAATAATATCATGTACCGTTGAACACTTATCATATCTGTTGAGACTGGTAATGGGTAATTGGTAATTGGGAAAAGCCAATACAATGATGAACTATATCGTAAGTGATTGGGCGGACATGATATAATACAGCCTCACGTCATCATAAAAAGCTACCCAATTCGTGACTGACAAACACATAGTAACCTGTTGCTGTCTCATAAATTCCCAAACCGTCGGGAATGCCTGTGAAAGCAAATTTATCAGTAGCACTGGTAGTAAAAGAACCAAAAATACCTTGCAATAAAGGAACTTCGTCACCTACGGTCAGTATTTGTTTAGTTTTTTCTGTTGCTATTCAAGTTCTTTGGTTAAATCTGTTTTTGGTAAATCTCAATTAGCTTGGTTTTAATAACCAGTAACAGCAACAATTTGAATAATTACATCCAAAGATTAAGGGAAAGATAAGTTTAATAGAATAATGGGTTAAAATTACATCAGGTATATGGAACTTTCTTTCCCTTCTTTAGGGAAAACCTGCGCTGCAAGCTTTATCGTGGTTTATTATTTCATAACTGATGTGTAAGCCCTATAAATAAATTTATTTATACCTAAAGAATGCAAAAAATCGTCTAATTAGATACAATTTATAAACATTACCAGAAGCTTTGGAGAATAACATGATTTTATCAAAAGGCTTTGAAATTGAAATGTATACTGGTACGCCTCAAGGTGAAATTGTGGGACTATCGGACAAAATTATTTCCGATTTAGATGGTTTTATGCGTGAACCGGATAGCCGCAATGTGGAGTACATAACTCAGCCATCTATGAGTTATGATAATTTATTGTGTGCCTTATTAGGTCCGAGAAGAAAGTTACGGAATTATCTACAAAAGTTGGATAATTACACTTTAATACCGGGTAGCACTTTGTCCTTGCCAGGGAGGGATGCCTCCGGGGACATAAGCCAACGCTTTTTCCGTTCTGATCCCACTAATCCCTATCATGACTACATTGAACAAACCTATGGGACAAAAGTAGTAACTGCCAGCGTCCATATCAATATCGGTATTAGTGATCCAGAGGTATTAATGCGTGCCTGTCGAGTGATCAGAATGGAAGCACCTCTATTTTTAGCCATGAGTGCTTCATCTCCTTTCCTGGATGGTAAAACCACTGGTTATCATTCTACTCGCTGGGGCATATTCCCGCAAACTCCAGATCATGTACCCTTATTTACTAGTCATGCCCATCATATTCAATGGGTTAATGAACAATTAGTTATAGGTAAGATGCAAAATATCCGGCATTTATGGGTATCAGTGCGTCCAAATGGCGATCGCCGTCCTTATGATCTAAATCGTTTAGAATTGAGAATTTGTGATTTAGTGACAGACCCTATTGCCTTATTAGCAATGACTGCCCTGCTAGAAGCGCGGTTAATCCAAATTATTGACAATCCTAGCATTGATCCATTAACTCAAAGCCCTTTTTCTCCCGAAGAACTGATTACCTTAACCATGAAAAACGAAATGGCTGCTGCTACAGACAGTCTTGATGCTAAATTGCAGCGATGGCAAGATGGTAATAGTATTCTGGCTAGGGATTGGATCAGGGAACTCTATCAAGAAATTTGGAGCATTGCCAAACAACACGGCTTTAGCTGTTTTCTAGCGCCGCTGCAAAATATCCTACAAACAGGCAATGAAGCTCAACAATGGTTACAACTGCATAAAATAGGCGTTGACATTCAGCGTGTAATTGCTCAAGCGATTCTTGCTACTCAGGAACGAGAAAATGAACTAGAAAGTAAACTGTGTTTATCTGTCAGGGAATAGGTAAAAGAAGAGGTGGGGACGAGGGATAATCAACAAAGATCGTACTGTTGATTATCCCTCCCTCAGATTTGGTTATCTAATCACCTTGTGTGATTTAAAAAACTAATCAATAGAAAATTCTTTTGACATATAAAAAAAAACTATATATTGCCTCTGTATTTTGATAGATTTTGAGATGAGAAGAACTTCTAGAATAGACAACTAAGATTAAAAAAGATGCCCCAGATAGTTTTAGTGAACCCGCAAATTCCCCCTAATACAGGCAATATTGCCCGGACTTGTGCAGCCACAGGCACAGAATTACATTTAGTCGGTCCCTTGGGATTTGAAATTAGCGATCGCTATCTTAAAAGAGCAGGGTTGGATTATTGGCCTTATGTTAAACTCCATTATCATGAATCCATAGAAGCATTTCAAAATGTACAGCAACAACGAGGGGGTAGATGTTTGGGTTTTAGTGTCCGTGGTAATTTTAACTACATTAATTTCGCTTTTGAAACGGAGGATTGGCTATTATTTGGCAGTGAAACAGCAGGTTTACCAGCTTCTATTCTTTCCACTTGTGACTCCACTCTATATATTCCCATGTATGAACCTGGTGTCAGGAGCTTAAACTTATCAGTCAGCGTGGCCATAGGTTTATTTGAATGTCGCCGTCAGTTGGGCTATTTACAATAATATTGAGGAATCAAAATTTTTGATTAAGTGTGATAGAAATATATGGATGAGATGAATCATGGTGAAACTGCTGACACTTTTGGTGATTTAAATTGTAAAAATACTGTGTAGATAATGATAAATACAGATAAATCTTGGCGAAATGACATAAGAAATTTGTATAGATATTTTGAGAGTAGATAGACTGCCAAGGACAAATTTTTGTAGCCTCAAGGTGAGGATTCCTCACGAGAGAAAATTAGTCAAACCCTTGACCATTAATGATTTCGAGATATATGTATCCAAGACTACGACAGAAAGATGCAAAAATTGCTGAGATTAGATACGGTTGTTTTTTCAATTAAAATAAACGTAAAGTGTAGTATTGATGGAACGGATTGATTCAAAAAATCTTGAAAATGGTAAAAGCCCGATGATCTCGCCAGCGCAGAGGCTGATGAGCCAACAGCGCCAATAGACTCAAGACTTGCTATGATATTTGTTTAGTTCCTGTTATTTGCCGCCGGCAAAAGAGCTTAGATAATTGTCAACAGCGAGAATTATGGAGTTATGAGGAGGGAATCAGACAAGGCATCACCAAAAATTTTCAGATCTACCAAGGTGCATAAACTTGTCCAAATTACCGGAAGCAGGTTAGTCTTGCGTAAGTATCTCTGGTGAATGTGATCTTGATCTGTAGTTTAATGTGATATCAATCATTAAATAATATCTAACTTAAAAATCAAGATCAGTTAAACAGTATTGATCATAGGAGGTTGTCTTTGAAACGAGCATTAAAAAAAAGAGAGCAGGCTGTATTAAAAAATTACCCCAGCCGCGATGATGCCCCGGTAGGGCAAACAACTGATAACAAAAATCCCCAAATAACCCTCCGGTCTCGGACTCATCAGGCTGCCATGATTGGCTTGGCAATATCAATGGGAGCAGCTAGCCTTTTGGTGACTCGACAAAGTGATCAAGCCCAAGCAGCTGCTCCCATTGGCAGTCAAAAAGCAGATGGAACAAATTCTGTGGTTTCCGAGACTGAGATCAAATTTACCGACACCAAACTGGAGTCCCAAAGCGTCTCACAGGTAGCGGGTGTAGTAAATCCTATGATATTAGAACCAACAGTAGTTTCACGAGTACCTGGGCTGGAAGCTAAGTGGCAAGTTGCCACCAATAACACACCTGTCCTCAATGTAATTTCACCTACCAACGCGGCTGAAAAAAATTCTGTCCACTCACAAAGCCAATTAGCACAGGGAGTGAAGAACCGCCCAATTCAGTCTACATTACTAGTAAATAACCAAGAAACTGAAACGGCACAACAGTTATCTAACGGGGATAGGGCGCAATATTTTCCAGCGGAGGAATTAGCAGGTGGAACTGTTGATGCCAAACTAAAAGCACAGCAAGAGGTAGCTCTCAATCGCTTGCGGGAGAAATCAACCCGTTTAAGGAATAGTTTGACACAGTTACGGTCTGAGAGATCTCAAAATCTCTCAAAAATTGGTACAAATGAAGAACAGCCAATCACTGTATCTGATAACTCTGTAGTAAAACAGTCCCAGAATGTGACTAGTTCGAGCCAAGCTGAACTTGTAAATGAGTTAAAACAGAACCAAAAACCCAGTGAGACTATACAGCCAGGACAAATGCCCGGATCAACTGCCACAAAAGTTGCCGCACAATTGCCCCCTTCAACATATCAAGTTAAGCCCGGAGATACATTAGCAGAGATAGCTAACAATTATGGTATTTCAGTTTCCGAGCTAATTAAGGTTAATAACCTTAGCGATCCTCATCAGCTGCAAATTAGTCAAAAACTAATTATTCCGGCAGTGAAGATGGTAGATAAGGTTAACAAAGTAGATAATCCTTTAAACACTCCTAGTTTTAACACTAACTCGTTTGTTGCTAACAATACTAGCGTTATAGTTCCTTCTCCCATAGTAACAGCGCAGCCTAAAGGTTTTGATAGTCGTGCCATTACTAATAGCGTAACTATCCCAGTACCGGTCGTGTCGGGGGAACGGGAAAACAATAATAATCCTAGCATCACTAACCGTATTAATGTCCCTGCCCCAATAACTTATAACCAAAGGCAGATCCCCATTGCTATCCCACAAGCATTACCTACTCCTAGTGAATCTTTTGGATTAGGTGGTGATACTCCATTACCAAGAACCTTGTCGCCAAAACCCGTGGAAAAGGTATCTAAAGGTAAAGATAATGAACGTATTCGCGGCTTACAAGCAGAAATTGAGAGATTGCGTTACAAATACCGCACTCAAGAATCTGGTGTGGCTGCTACAGATACTAAAAATAATAGCCAGTCTGTACCTATTCCTATTGAATCAAACAGTAATACCGTAGTGTCTCAAGTTGGACTACAGATTCCTGTACCCAAAGCGATATTACCCAGCTATAACAATCAACCAGTTCGCCCTCTAGTTACGGCTTCTGGGTCTGCTAATGAGCCAATTAACCCAGAATTTTTGCCCAATAAGACTGGTGTTGGCTCGAATTTTACCCCCAATTCATCTGGGATTAAGTTAACAGTTCCTTCTCCTGGAATAAGTGCTTCTGACTCTTTAGGTAAATTGCGAGGAACTAACGTCTCTCCAGCTTTACCACCTTTGGCAGCAGTGGATATATACCTGCCGAAAACAACTGAGGAAAATCCTAATTTCCCATCTGATTCTACTGCTACCAGCTACATTTGGCCTGCAAAGGGAGTTCTGACTTCTGGTTACGGCTGGCGCTGGGGAAGAATGCACAGAGGGATTGATATTGCTAACGCAGTCGGTACACCCATTTATGCTTCCTCTGCTGGTGTGGTTGAGAAGGCTGGCTGGAATAGAGGTGGTTACGGTAAGCTTGTAGATATCCGCCATGATGATGGTAGTTTAACTCGTTATGGACATAACAGCCGGATTTTGGTGCAAGTAGGTCAAAGGGTGAAACAAGGTCAGACTATTGCAGCTATGGGTAGCACTGGTTTCAGCACTGGTCCTCATACTCATTTTGAAGTTCATCCTTCGGGTAAGGGCGCTGTTAACCCTATCGCTTTCTTGCCAAATCGTTTGTAATTCCTGATTATCTGGAATTAAAGGGTTTTTTGAGGGGGGTAAACTCCCTCTTTTTAATTGTGGGGAAATTTTGGAAATTTTGCAAATTGATGGTTGTCAAATGCAAATTTGTATGCTATCTTAGTAAGAGTTGGTTAAACAACGCGGCTCAGTAGCTCAGTTGGTTAGAGTACGGGACTCATAAGCCTGGGGTCGTCAGTTCAAATCTGACCTGAGCCATTAAAAACAATATTATATGTAAGGGGAATGTTCTCATTGTTTCCTGCCTTTTGCAACGATGGCTAAACGGCAAAAGCGTGATTAAACATTACAAAAGAGCTTAATTGTAGCAATTTGCCCAATTAAGCTGCTATATCCTGTGAATACAAATACTGCTGAAATCCTATAAATACTTCACTGATATTAGCAACGCTACCTAAGAAGAAAAAGCAGTAGGGTTTTAGTATTTCTAAACCCCTACTTGATGAAATCAAAAAATTCAGGATTTTTGAGAAAATTGATTGTTTAACTGTTTTGATGACAAGTAACGCTCTCCACCCCTGCTAAATCCAAAATTGGCGCGATCAAATCTTCCCGCTTCACTGCCATAATATGCACTCCTTGACACAATTGTTTAGCAATTTGTACCTGTTCTGCGGCAATTTTCATTCCTTCTGTGAGGGGATATTTTGCTTTAGCTAATCTCTCAATAATGTGTTCAGGAATATTCACACCGGGAACAGCTTTATTAATAAATTGGGCATTTTTGGCCGATTTCAAGAGAAAAATTCCGGCCAAAATTGGTTTATTATAACCACAGGCAATTTTATCCATGAACTTTTCTAATATTTCAAAATCAGTAATTAATTGACTTTGAAAAAATTGCGCTCCGGCTGCTATTTTCTTTTCAAAGCGACTTTGTAAACCAGACCAACTGGGAGATTGAGGATCTACCGCCGCCCCTGCAAATAAGTCTAATTTACCATCAGTTAAAGGTTTTTCATTAAAATCAACCCCTTGATTCATGTTTCTAATTAACTGCAATAATCGCACAGCTTCTAAATCAAAAACAGCTTTGGCTTGAGGATGATCACCTGCTTTTACTGGGTCGCCAGTTAAAGCTAAAATGTTGTGGATACCCAAAGCATGAGCGCCCATTAAATCAGCTTGTAATCCAATTCTATTGCGATCGCGGCAAGCAAATTGACAAATCGGCTCAATCCCATTTTGCAGTAAAATTGCCGAAGCTACCAAGGAAGACATCCGCATCACAGCGCGGCTACCGTCAGTAATATTGACAGCATGAACTCTCCCCTTAAGAGTCGCCGCCATTGCTATGGTATGGGTGATATCTCCCCCTTTCGGAGGTGCAACTTCAGCGGTAATGAGAAAATCTCCTGCTGCTACGGCGGTGCGGAAGTTGTTTAATGTACTGGTGCTATAGCTATTCTGCATGATGCAAATTTAATTTTAAGGTTTTCTTAAAGGTAAACTGAATTACACTTTCTAGTTTAAACCTTAGTATGAGTCAGATCCCTGACTGGTCAAAGAGGTAGGGAATCTAACATCTATACAATTCTAATTATAACGGCACTGTATAACCTAGTGCTGCTTTTACATCTGCTAAGGTTTGATTAGCTATAGCCTCGGCTTTTTCTTTACCATCTTTTAAAACTGACTCTAAATAGCCTTTATCTGCCATTACCTCCTTATATTTATCCTGAATTGGTTTTAAAGCATTAATCGCTGTTTCTGTTAACAAAGGTTTGAATTGTCCCCAACCCATATCTGCACATTCGACTGCTACGGCTTCCTTCGTTTTTCCCGCTAATAGGGTATACAGGGTTAATAAATTATGACATTCGGGACGTTCTACATCATCAAAGGTTAAACCGCGAACTGGATCAGTTTTACAGCGTTTAATTTTATTGACAATTTGCTCAGGTGAATCTAAAACATTAATGCGGCTTAATTCCGAGGGATCTGATTTTGACATTTTCCGTGTTCCATCTGTCAAACTCATTACCCTTGCACCTTCCTTTCTAATCAAAGGATCTGGTAACTTTAATACAGGTTTATTTTTAGCAAATTGATGGTTAAACCTGTTAACAATATCCCGCGCTAGTTCTAAATGTTGCTTTTGATCTTCACCGACAGGAACTTTATCCGCTTGATAAAGCAAAATATCCGCAGCCATTAATACTGGATATGTCAATAAACCAGCGCTGACATTTTCACCTTGTTTAAGTGCCTTTTCCTTAAATTGAATCATGTCCTGTAGCCAATTTAAGGGAGTAATGCAGTTGAGTAACCAACAAAGTTCACTGTGGGCAGAAACATGAGATTGTACAAAAATGTGAGAATATTGTAAATCAATACCACAGGCTAGATATAAAGCCGCAATGGTGTAGGTATCAGCCGCTAAGGTGGCGGGATTATGTGGTACGGTGATAGCGTGTAAATCTACCACACAAAAGAAATTTTCATACTGATCTTGAATTTCTACCCAGTTACGAATTGCACCTAAATAGTTACCTAAGTGTAAATTACCAGTTGGTTGAACTCCCGACAGAACGCGCTGCTTACCCATAATTATCCGTTATTTATCTCCTCTTCCCCGCTTTGTCAATGGGGCGGTTACAAGACTCATTTTAGCCGTCATTGGGGATTAGTTATTGGTGTTTGCAAAAATTTTTTTAACATGATTATCTTATGGAATTATTTTCTAGATATAAAACTAAAAAATCTGTACCTCCAGAGAGATAAAAAGTAACGAACCCAGCTTTTATAGTTCAGACTAAATGGGCTTGAATAGAAAAATAAATCAGGGGGATATGCTTGATGAAAGCGTTATTAATCTGGCCGATAATGCCTAATTCTTTTTGGTCTTATCAGGAAACTCTTGATTTAGCAAATCTGCGGGCTACTAATCCCCCATTGGGTTTAATTACGGTAGCAGCAATGTTACCAAGTAATTGGGAATTGCGATTGAGCGATCGCAATGTTCGTCTAGAAAATGATGTAGATTGGCAATGGTGTGATCTTGTCATTATCTCGGCCATGATTATTCAAAAACAGGATTTTAGTGAATTAATTAAAAAAGGTAAAAGATTAGGTAAAAAAGTGGCAGTCGGCGGACCCTTTGCCACATCTGTTCCAGAATTTGCTTTAGAAGCGGGAGCAGATTATTTAATATTAGATGAAGGGGAAATCACTATTCCCATGTTTTTAGAAGCTTTAGAAAAGGGAGAAGAAAAAGGAATTTTCCGGGCTACAGAAAAACCAGATGTCACCACAACTCCTTTACCTCGCTTTGATTTATTAGATTTGAATGCTTATATAGCAATGACTGTGCAATTTTCCCGTGGTTGTCCATTCCAATGTGAATTTTGCGATATTATTACTCTTTTTGGTCGTAAACCCCGCACGAAAACACCTGAACAAATTCTAGCAGAATTGGATGTTTTATATAATATGGGTTGGTGGCGTTATGTGTTTATAGTTGATGATAATTTTATTGGCAATAAACGTAATGCTAAGGTATTTTTAAGAGAGTTAATTCCTTGGATGGAAAAACGCAATTATCCTTTTGCTTTATTGACGGAAGCTTCTTTAAATTTAGCAGAAGATGATGAATTACTAGAATTAATGGTAAAGGCTGGTTTTGTGCAAGTTTTTATGGGCATTGAAACCCCTGATATAGACAGTCTGGTAGGAATTAATAAACCACAAAAT
>Ga0315905_10002654_pt1 | contig 18747 bp, 15 predicted proteins | sample LakEriMetagenome_5_FD_203522 | JGI IMG/M metagenome (GOLD analysis project Ga0315905, IMG submission 203522) | Freshwater fungal communities from buoy surface, Lake Erie, Ohio, United States - Buoy 4 MA121 | ecosystem: Environmental > Aquatic > Freshwater > Lake | place: USA: Lake Erie, Ohio... | reverse complement strand
GTATTGGAATCGGATATACAGTAGGAGCTGATGTTACTACTTGGTATAGCATAGACTCAATATTTAGCGATAGCAGAATTTATTTGGACTCTGCATATTCAGGCTCATCAACAGCATCAACTTCATATGTTATGCTGTATCCAAAAGCTGCATTTAACGTAGATGGATTTACATACTCAACTACCGGAACTGGTCAAAGTGTTTTAGTTAAAAACCAAACCAATCCAGTTCATAATGGTGTTTACTATGTTTCAACATTAGGAAGTTCATCATCAAACTGGGTGCTTTCTCGTTCTGGTATTTCAGGTACAGTGGCTGGAGAAAATATATCAGTCATTAATGGTACTAAAAATACTGAAAGTATTTGGTTTGTTGATAAGAATTCTGGTTCTATAACTTTTGGATCATCTGAACTTAACTTTTATATTACTAAGTATAAGATTTTTTCAGCTTCTGGCCTTGGTGGAACAATTACTTCTGTAGCATTTAGGAATTATTCAGATTCAAATGATTATCTTATTGGTCATACTAAAGGCGTAGGCTTAGTAACTGACACCACAGGTCCTGGAGTAAATCCTTCTTCTAGAAACTTGTACTGGGATGCTACTCTGCAAGGTGAAGTTAATTCTGTATATTCAGTTTCTGCAAGCAACTCAGGATTTGGATTAATTTATGCGGGTACTAACAGAGGAGTTTATGTATCTACAGACTTTATATGGAATGAAACATATGTAAGTCCAGAGACTAATCATCCTTGGAATAGAGCATATAGTGCTTTTAGAAACAGTGATGAAGTTTCTATCTTTAATGCACAAGACTCTGTTCAAGAATATAATTTTAATAAATACTATCAATATCAATTAATTAAGCTCGACGCAGTAGCAAGTTACGGTAAGAGCTTCACATTTGAAAGGGATTATAGAGTATTTTATGTTAAGCCTTGGTCTGCTACAAATGCTAAAGTTATCGTATATGTAGGGAAAAAGCCTAGCACAGTTCCTTATTTGCTTTATCCTGAACTTGGTAAAATAGAATTTACATCAAGCCTTAAAGCGTCTCAAATAAACGATGTTTTCATTACAATTATTAGAGAAGGAGCATTCTTACTTAATACTGGTGAAACATACCATGAAGAGATAGTGAGAGATTTGGTTGCAGATACAGCTCCAATCACAACACTAAGTAAAGCTAATTCTCCATCAGAAACAGTATTTTTTACTAAGCAACCAATCACTGAGACATCTTTAACAATACTACAGTTTAAAGTGCCCAAGTCAAATCCTGTGGTTACTGAGCAATGTATTGTAAATATTGTTTATGATGATAAAACAAAAACCTACACTAACAATATCATTCCAAGGGCAAGTTCTTATACATTCCCAGCTAATACTGAAGTTTATGCTGTAAGAACCAAAAAATATTTAGGCATACAAGATTATATTTCTAAAAAACAAACTAATCAGCCATATTATTTTAACTCTTTAAATGTTTCAAATACTTCAGATATTGTCATGAAACTAGGCAATGGAGATCAAACATATTTTGATCCATATCCAGCGTCATCAGTTAAAGCCATCGAGAAAGAAACTGGCCTTAAAAACCTTATTTTTACGAATGATTTAGATAATGACAACTTTGACAATGAAGCTACCACAAACACTGACTTTATTGGTTTGATACCTTCAGTAGATGATCGTGCAGATTCTCCAACAGCTACATATGCTATATACAATCCATCTTCTTTAGGTGAGGATATGTATCTTGGAACTGATAGAGGTCTCTGGAAATATTTTGATCATTATGATGTGGTAAGCCATTTGGGTGGAGCTACAAGAGTATATTATGTAAAGAAAAGCTCTGGAAATAATATTAATATTGGTACAGAAATAGGGCTATGGTCTGGTAGCACTGATGATGATGTCTATGCTTTAAATCCATCATTTACTCAAGCCCAATTTGATTATTTAAATGGTTCTTGGTTTGACGGCACTTATGAAGCTTATGCAAAAGAAGATGGAGTTTCTTTTGTATGGACTCCAAAGGGCGCAACTCAATTTCAATCTGACCATGTTACACTTGTAGATAAATTTAGAGTCAATGGCTTATATAAAGATAAATTTATTAAAATAACCACCGATAGCCAGGGCAATACAAAGCAAACAGAAACAGACGCATTGTATGTTTGCGCTGAGAATGGTTTGTTTGCTGTTACAAATGGTGCATCTGCTAATACTCAATTGACTGCATTTTTAACAGGAAGAGAAGTTTTTGGTGGAAAGGTTAATGGATATAAATTCTATAAAATATTTAGGCCTTTAGCCACTCCTCCATCAACCAAATCTCCAGTACCAATGTTTATATTAACAAACAACGGTTTGCTGAAGGTTAGAAACTGGAGATGGCTTGATCCAGCTGATTCTGCAACTCCTGACTTCACAGTTGAAAGTCGTTATTTAGAAGGTTTGTCTTGTAACTGCTTTGCCTTAGATACAGAAGCTTCACCTGATGGAACTGCCCCTGGTAAGTCAAAAATCTATATTGGTACTAATAATGGTGTCTTTAGATCTTTAGATGAAGGCAATACCTTTGAAAAATGTGAGCGCATCAATGGTGGTTTGACTGCTGTATATGATTTAAAAGTATTTACAAGCTCAGGTACTGGAGATCAAGTAGTTTTAGCTGCAACTGAATTTGGACTCTGGTATAGTATTGACAGTGGGGATACTTGGTTTGACCCTGGGTATGAAACTGAAGAAGTTGGAGCGGTTGTAGGCTTCACTGGTAGACCGAACAACCACTTGGACTTTGGCGAAGGTGTTACTTTAGGTGGAAAAATAGGCCAGTCATTTGTAGTAGGTACTGGACAAACATTATTACAAAAAGCTGCAGCCCATCTTGAAGTTAAAACATACTTATCATCTGATGCTAGATATGCAACTTCTTTTGCAAATAATACAATCAGAGGATATTTATATTCTGTAAATGGTGACGGGATTCCATTAAGTATTATTGCCACAAGTTCTACAGTATATAATCCTGTTGATATCACACCGAGTACTTTTGTAAATTTCGATTTCAATTACTCCACATCAATAGGGTCTACTATTGCTTTTGTAGTTTCAGAAGAAGTGACATCTGGCGGTATTCAGTTAATGCAATGGACAAAGTCTAGTAGATTTAATCCATATGCAGATGGAAAAGCTTGGTCTTTTGCAAGCACTTGGAGCTATGCACAACTGTCTCAACATGTTGATGTATTTTTCAAAATATTTTATGTCAACCCATTAACACCTTCTGACACAATTGTTCCTGTAGGTACATATACATCAGCTGGTTCGACAACAAGTTTTTGGAATTTAGGTCAGAGCTCAGGTGTAATAGTAAAAGATAATGGTGCTCTTACAACAGATATCAAATTTGCAACTTCGATGGTGTTTGATGATAGCGCATCTATCAAATCATCAATAGGAAGCACACAATATGAGCTGACTATAAAAGATTTCTTTACGACTCTTTCAAATCGTACAAGAAAATATGTATCAAGTTTAAGCAGTAATTTAGACACAACTTACTTTGATTTCTGGCAATTTGGAACATCAATACAACAAAAAACTGGCGCTGGCTATACAAACACCACAGCCCAATTTGATAAAAACGTCCTTGCTTTAAAACAAAAAGGCACAAAGAGTGAGCTGTTAGAAACAGTAGGAATATCAGTTGTTGGTCTTTCACCACAATCTATTTCTGAAGCAATTTTAAAACCTGATGATGAAACAAATAACATCTCAAGAGTAAATAGAGTTGTATCATATCTGTCTCAAATCAACGCCTTAAGATTAAATGATTTGAGAAACTGGTATTCAGAATTAAGTAAAAAACAAATTAATCTTGTTAGATGGTCAGGCAGCACAAACACTAGCTTAACTATATATTTATCAAAATCAAGTACTGGAGGAGTTTACACATGGAGTTCTTCAGATTATCCAAATGTTGAGGTAAATGTAAGCGGAACTATAAGAACAAGCAACTATACAATCACTCCATCTTTAGGAAGATTAGTTTTTAGTTCTGGATTTGGAATGACTTCAGGCGATGTACTCAATGTTTATTTGAGACAAGACTGGGACGGAACTGCCTCTGATATTAAAAACTCTGATACTGCCAGAACAGAACTAATCAGGCAATGGTCCGAAACTTACAAACCTCTTTCATTGGTTTTTGCTGATGGAGATAATATTTCTACAGATTTGGCTGATGATGTTGTTTCTGCAGCGAATGCATCATGGAATGATCAAGGGGTAAATATAAATACCTTTGGATTTGGTCGTGCTCATGATCCTAGTAATTTGCAAAAACTTTCTGTTAATACATATGGTAAGCATTTTGATATACTTAACGGAGAGGATAATGGGGATTTAGAAAACTCACTTAATTCATTCTTACAGGGCCAAACCAACGATGCTTTTGATGCATCCTGGTCAAGGTCAATAGAATATGATGAACCTACTTATATTAAAAGTGTATATGGTGAGTTTTCTGCAGCATCTGGATCTACTGTATCTGTTAAGTTTAGATGGGCAAGCGATAGGCAGAATTTTTCATCATGGATTACATTAGTAAGCGGTATTGGGTACACGTTTAAAAAAGAAGTAACTAATATTGAATATTCAGTTTCTATGCTCGAAGGTTGGTCTGGATCTGCTGTTATAAGGCCTCAAGTAACATCTCTTTATCATGTAGTTACAACTCCAGCGATTAAAACATTAATCACACAAGCATATGACATCAAGGGCAGTATATTTGAATACAACTTAACTGCCAATGCTTCTTTGCCAGAAAATGCTAAAATGCAATGGGGTATATGCAGAGGCGACAGTCATGATTGGGAAGATTTTGAATTAATTACAACTAACAGAAATGCTTGTTTAAATAATCGCCAAGTCACATTCCAATATACTGATGAAGTAATTTATTCAACATCAGCAGGGTTAACTTTAGTTGATATCACTGGAGTCAATGATTTAAATGAACCATTAACCCCTCAAGTTCTACAAACATACTACAATGGTTTAGTATTTAAAAACTGGAGAAGTGATGCTATTGTTACGGTTTATGAAGCTGACGGAAAAACAGAAGTAAGTCCTGAAAAATATAAAGCTGATTTTGTTAATGGAACTCTTTCATTTGAAATACCAGTATTGATTACTACTCCAGTCAAAATAACCTATCCTGAGAGACAGTCAAATTATTACGGAGAACCAACCTTCACAATAGATAATAAGTCATATTTTGCAGTAAATGGAAGATGGCCTTATGACAGTGAAGTTGTAGTTTTAATAAATGGATCTATAACTCGTGGTGACTATTTCTTAGATAGAGAAGATGGTGTTGTCATTTTCTACAATGAACTTGAAAGAACTGACACCGTTACAGTATTTATTCTTCCATCAAATAAGTTTAGAATTGGTGTTGAGATTAAAGAATATGATCAATCTGTTGCAAATATTTATGGATACGCTCTTCAATATTCAACAGTCAAAAATGCTGATGTATTTTCATCTTTTGTAAATACTACACAGCCTTATTTATTGTCTATTCCAGAAATAACTTCTACTACTTCAATAGGCTCTTCCATATCAATCAATGAAAGAATGACTTTGGATTATGAATTTTATTCACCAGATGGAAATAGAGAGCAAAAAACTCAAACAAAATGGTACAGATACAGAGAAGTATTAGGTGTAGGAACAACAACTGAAGTTCATTCTTCAAACTCTTTACCTAACTATAGAAATAGGACTGTAGAAAGAATTGCAGATCTATCTGGAGAAGATGATGTGTTCTTAGCGGGAGACATTGTTTTTGCTGTAGTTTCACCTTCTGACGGCTTTAAAACTGGAGTTGGAGTTACATCAAGAAGTGTTATTTTAAATGACAATTCTGCACCATATATATCCAATTTAGTTTTGTCATCAAGCGATCCTGATAATGCTATAGTACTTGATTCAACTACTGGTGTGTATTCTTTGACTTTTGGCTCTTCAATTATTGCATCTTACGATTATTACAATGGAGAGTCACCATCTCCAACAACTGTAAATAATAGATCTACGATTGCATGGTTTGACAAAGATAAGCCAATTTCAATAACCTCTCCAACGGTTACTTTGTCAAGCGAGTACCTGAAAACTGGAAGCATTATCTCAGCTGTGGTCACTCCTTCAGATGGTGTCGATGTTGGATTAAGTGTACGTTCAGTAGATGTTCAAATTATATAATAGGTAATGACATATACCAAACTAGAATATATTAATAGTATCATCTGGAGAAAAAAATATGTCAGACAAAATACAGTTTATTCCTGAAGAAGAGCTCGAGTATAAGGTTGCGCCTATGGGATTCTCAATAGGTGATAACACAGGCTGGGGCATGTTAATGTGCAATATTGAGAAATATTGGCAGCTATCAAAAGGTGCAGGCGTTTTAGTTGGCGTTCTTGACACTGGAATGGTTGATCATACTGATTTACCACAAGGCAAAGCTTGGGGTACAGGACTTAACTGTACAGATGAAGATTCATTCATTGACCATGGAAGCGGACACGGCATCCATGTTTCTGGAATTATTGCAGCCAGAGAAGACGGTAAGGGAATTGTAGGTGTGGCTCCTGAATGCACAATTCTTCCTATCAAAGTTTTAAATAGAGATGGCTCAGGTTCTTATGAAAGTATTGCTAAAGGAATTAGAGCGGCTATAGATGCTAACTGTGATATCTTAAATTTGTCCTTAGGAAGCCCATCACAGCCTCCTCAAGAAATACATAATGCCATTAAGGAAGCAACAAATAAAGGAATGATTATTGTTGCTGCTGCTGGAAATGATGGTGGTGACGTATGTTATCCTGCGAAATATGATGAAGTGATTGCTGTTGCTGCAATGAATAAAGATGGCAAAATAGCAAACTTCTCATCTCGTGGTCAAAGAATTGCTGTCGCTGCTCCTGGAGTTGATATTTATTCAACTCACTTTAACAATGGATATGCTACTATGTCTGGAACTAGCCAAGCATCTCCATTTATTACTGGAATTTGTGCTTTATTATTATCATATTCAAGAGCTAACGCTGGTGTAGAACTCATCAAAGGTTATGTTGATATGATAAGAGCACTCAACAACTTGCTCGCAGAAAGCCCGATGAAAACATCTGATGGTTATGAATATGGAGTTCCTAATTTTATAAATATTGATCCTTCAAAATTTAAAAATGTGGTAGTTCAAGTTCCAATGACCCCAGAAGAAGAAGCAAGATTACAAGAAAAATTAATTTAAAAAGAGCTTAGGCCAAAAATAAAAAAAGAAACCTCAACTCTCTCTTAATCTTAGGAGGAGTCAATGAGAAACAAAAATTTATTAAAATTATTAATAGGTTTGGCTTTAGTAATATGTTTGTATTTTAATCCATACAAAGTTATTATGGTTGTTGGAAGTTCAATGTACCCAACATTGAAATCACATCAGTTAGTTTTGGCCAAGAAAGTTGATAAGATTGAGCGTGGAGATATTGTCGTAGCACTTAATGACGCAAGAGAAACTATAATCAAACGTGTTGCATATTTACCTGAAGAAAATTACCAGATAGTTGTAGAACCAGGTTTTTCAGAGCCAAAAATGGTTCAAGATTTAAATACCGCTGAGTTGATTTTTTTTCTTGTAGACAGTAGATGCATGATTGTTGATTGTAAAATACCTAAGGGTCATTATTTTCTTTTAGGTGATAACAAACACAATTCTGATGATTCGAGAAGATTCGGAAGCGTAGAAGAAAAAGACATATTATATAAGGTCATTTATAGATGAGTTCGTTTAAATTTAATACATTTGAGTTAGAATGGAGATTAAAGGTAGGGCAAAAGCTTGAAGACCCGGTGAAGAAATTAATTCAAACCGCTATTCAATCTTCTTGCACTATTTTTGTAGATGATGCTGACTCAAGTTGGACAGGAAGCGGATTTCATCTTGGTGACGGTTACATTGCTACTGCATCACATGTTGTTCCACCTGAGTTAGAAAAGAAACCCCATCAGATTAAAGTTTCTTTTGATGGCAGAACAATGTATCCAGCTCAACTACAAATATCCGATCCTAATGTAGACTCTGGGATAATCTTATGCAAACCAATCGCTAAGATTATTCCAGCGGTTTCTTTAGCAAATTCAGATAATGCAGAAGTTGGGGATATTGTTGCTGTTATTGGTTCTCCTGAGGGTTTTCATGATACAGCGACAGTTGGAAGAATTACAAACATTCACCAAACTTTAGGACCTGCAGCACCGAGTAAGGCATGGCAAGACATACTTTTTATAGATGCTGATATTCTAGAAGGCGCATCTGGAGGCATGGTGATTGGAACAGATAACTTGGTCTATGGTTCAATAATGGGCGTTACTGGTCAACATGCAGATGTAGGTGTTGGTGAAAACTCTGCATGTCCATCAAATAAAATCATAGGTTTAATGAAGCAAATAGGTAAGTAATTGTATACTATAGAGTATGCAAGATCATTATCAAGTTCTAGGTGTTTCTAAAAATGCTTCTGCTGATGAAATAAAATCAGCTTATAGAAAACTCTCAAAACAATTTCACCCAGATGTAAATAAAGATCCTGATGCAGAGGAAAAGTTCAAACAGATTAATGAGGCTTATTCTGTTTTGTCTGATCCTAATAAAAAGGCTAGTATTGATCAACCTAGCCATCCTTTTTCTGGTTGGAATGAAGTAAATTTTGTTAAAAGACAAAACTTCAACACCCCTTTAAACATAAGAGTCAATTTAAATTTAGAAGATTTATTTAATAAGATCAATAGAAAAATTGTTTATGCTCGCCAAAGATTCTGCTCAAATTGTATGGGTGAAGGTGGCAAGGGTGGTAAAAGCGCTTGTATACCTTGTATGGGTTCTGGACAAAATAAGCAAACTATACAACAAGCTGGTTTCTTTTTTGAGCAGATTTTTGGCCCTTGTCAACATTGTCAAGGTAAAGGTTGGAAGTTTGAGCATATATGTGGTGGTTGTCATGGTATAGGCTTAGTTAATGAAGAAATGCACCTTGATTTAGATTTAGACAAAGGCAGTATCTTCAATACAATAATGAAGCCTGATATGGGGAACTATGAAAATCCTACCGCTCCTCCTGGGAAGTTGATTATAGAATTTGGCTTAAATCAACATCCTGAATTTGATTTTGACAACACTGGAAACGTATTTAAAAAACTTCAAATAAATCCAGTTGAAGCTATTTGTGGAACTAATAAGAGAATAAAGTTCCCAAATGGACAAATAAAAGAAGTTACTATTCCCAAGCTCTCAGGTACGGATTCATTACTGAATTATCCTAATGAAGGCATACCAAAGCCTGATAATACTTCAGGTTCATTTCTTGTGTCTTTAATGTATAATTTCCCTACAGAGCTTACTGATGAACAAGAACGTATTTTAAAATCATACGTTGAGACTTTAAAAAACTGAGGTGATAAAAATGGCAATGGTTAAGAGAGCCAATGGTAAAATTGAAAAGTTTACTGATAATGATGGCGATGAAGTAAAGGCTGAGGAAGTAAAGGAAGTTGTTTGGGCTGATGAAAAGGATCAACCAGTTAAGGACGAACTTACTATTCCTTTGACAACAGATGTAGACTTAGACATTGATGCTGTTGATGATGGCGATGATGTAGTCGCAAAGAACTGCTAATATGGAAACTTTTATCAAATCACTAACAAGTCATGCAACGTCTGTTTTACCTGTTGTATTTGTGTGTGCTTTGACTATTGTTGGATTGTTTCTTCTTTCTAGAGGTTACAAATCAGAGTCTCAAGTAGCTCTAGATTCCTTATTTGTTATTAAGAATCTTTTAGCTGCTCAGTTGGGTGAGAAAGGTGGACTTTTAGTCGATATCTGGATTAAGGGTCTACAAAACATTCAAGATGGTGAGTATTCTGAAGCAGATAGAATCGATACATTTGTAAGATTTATTAAGCTTGCTGCAGCTGGTGAAGGTGTTAGTCTAACAGAAGAAGATTTGCAACGTATTCAAACATTAGTCATGACTACTTTGGAATTATTTGTTGGAAAGAAATCAACTACAATTGCTGTTGCAGTAAATAAATTCAACGCAATGAATGTTAAATAAGTTTTTGACCTGTTATTGTTAAACAGGAGATCACTTTTGATCTCCTGTTTTTTTTGTGATATACTTGAATTATGGTAACTATAGAAGTTAACAATGCAATGAGTAAATTGATAGGTTATTTGCATGATGATCCATCTGTAAATGCTCAGTTGCACGAGGCCGTAAGACAAGAACTTTCTTACGAAGTTCCATCTGCTGAATGGTCTCAAAAATACAAGCAAGGTCAATGGGACGGCAGAATTTCTCTTTACAACAAGAGAATTGCTACTTTTCCATCAGGCCTTGTTCGTCGTGTAAGGCAGTTATTTGAAAAACTCGAAGTAGAGTATCAGATTGTTGACACACGAGACAGACCAGAGCGAAACTACCCTGTATCTTGCGATTTTGAAGGTAAAGATCTACGTTTTTATCAAGAAAATGCTGCAACCTTAGCAAAGAAGACTCAAAGGGGAATGCTTTCTCTTTGTACTGGTGCTGGCAAAACTATGACTTCTTGCAAGATATTTGAAAACCTTGCTGTCGCCCCTGTGGTTTTTATTGTCCCAGCTATTGAACTTCTTAAGCAAACACAAAAAGAATTTGAGCGTTATTTAAGATTAGATGGTGAAAAGGTACGAGTTGGTATCGCTGGCGGTGGTTTATGTAATCTTAATATGGAAGGCATCAACGTCATCACTTATCAAACAGCTCTTATTGCATTTGATAAGAAATACATCGAAAAAGGCAATAAAGTTGTTGATGATCCTAATGTCGATGGTCCAAAATCCACAGCGCAACTTCAAAAAGAACTTGATGAAGCTGATAAAAAGTTAAAAATAGCTCAAAATAACGCAACATCTAAACTGGCTGAGCTTCAAGTGAGAATGGAAAATGCAGTAGAACTTAGTGATAAAGAAACCGATTTAAAAATCAAAAAATCATTAGCTTCAACTGCCTTAACTCTAGAAAAACAATTTAACAAAGAGTTAAACGCCCTTATTAAAAGCGAAATAGCATTATATAAAAAAGCAAAAACAGCTTGGGATAATAGACAAGAGATATTATTCCAAAAAAGTCAAGTAAGAAATTTAATCTCATCTTGTAATGCTTTTATTGTTGATGAAGCACACGTAGCATCTGTTGTCATTGAAGAGCTTGGCAAACAGGCTAGAAATGCTTATTATCGTCTTGGCTTGTCCGGCACACCTTGGAGAATGGACAATCAGGAAATTCGCATAGAAGGAACATTGGGCAGAAAAATCATTGAGGTTTCTGCATCTGACTTAATAGAGCTTGGATTTCTTGTTCCTCCTAAGATTTTTGTATGTAATGTTTCTGAAAATAATGGTGGGGAAACTTATGCAGATATTTACAGTAATAACATTGTAAATAACTGGGAAAGAAACTACCGCATAAAACAATTTGCTGAGGGATTTAAAGAAGCGGGTAGGCCAACATTAATCCTCGTTGAAAGAAGAGAACATGGAGATATTCTTGAGGGAATGATAGAAGATGCTGTGTTTGTTCCTGGTGGAGATAAAGGTGTAGACGATCCAACAGATGAGGAAAAGAACTACCGCCGAAGAATGCTTAATGCTGTTGAAAATAATGAAATAGTATTGATAGCAACTCAATGGGCAAACGTAGGTGTAGATGCTCCAAAGATTGCCACCCTAATATTGGCTGGTTCAAATCAATCATCAGTAACTACATATCAACAAGTAGGAAGAGTTTTAAGATGTGTTGGTCCTAATATTGAAGTATCTAAACAAAACAATAAACCAGATGCGATTATTATAGATTTTATGCTTGAACAGAAAAACTTAAAATCTCACTGCAATATGAGAAAGAAAGTTTATAGAAATGAAAGAGCTTGGAATCTATATCAAATAAAATAGCAAAAAGACCGCTTCATTGCGGTCTTTTTAATTACATTTGATCTTTGAATAAAACTTCAAAAATAGTAGTAAACATTTTTTCAATATCGTCAAGTATTTTCATTGTCGCATCCTCCTTTTAAGTATTACCAAACACCATTGGAGAAGAAAATTCGACAATGAATAAACTTCGACTTTATTTTACAATATAAATATCACTTTGTCCTTTAGGAATAGTTGATTATAATACAGAATAATAATTAACTGCATAGGAAAAAAGGGGATTAATATGCATCATCAAACTATTGTTGGTAGACCTAAAAATTGTTTAAATAGAACGTGCAAGCATCCTTTTTTCAAAGAATCTCATTTAGGCTGGCTTCCTAAATCAGAAGTTGAAATATACTCTGTGATGAGATGCTTAAAATGTAAGGATACTTTTGCTGTCGTTCAGCTAATTTCTATGGCGCATGATTACAGAAGTGCTTTACCAAAAGATCCTACTCAAATCCAAATAAAAGAGCCAATTTCAAGGCATGAGTTAATATCCATTCAAAAAAGACTTGAAGACAATGACGTACTTCAAAGCTTAATGGAAGGCTATAAACCTGGAGGAAGTGTATTACCTGACGAAGATCCAGAATAATTGTATAATCCTCCATTATGGGATTAGCAATTGGTATTGATTTAGGTAGTACATTTTCTGTTGTTTCATTTGTTAAAAATGATATTCCAGAAGTTATTCCTAATGCTGAAGGTAATCGTATCACTCCATCTGTTTATGCAATAGATGAAAATCTTCAATCAATGGTTGGAGATTTAGCTGTTGATTTTGAAGCAGAAAACCCAGATCGAACCTTAAGACTCGTCAAGCGCAAAATGTCCTCAGGGTTCGATAAATCCTTTGATTTTGGAGATATTAAGCTTTCTCCTTGTGATGTATCTTCTCAAATTCTAAAAAAGTTGAAGAGAGATGCAGAAGATTATTTGGGGCAAGAAGTGACTGATGCTGTTATCACGGTTCCAGCATACTTTAACAATGATGAGCGTCAAGCAACAAAGGCAGCTGGAGAATTAGCTGGTCTGAATGTTTTACGCATTATCAACGAACCAACAGCTGCATCTTTAGCTTATGGTTTAGATAAGAACAATGAATCGACGATATTGGTTTACGACCTTGGTGGTGGTACTTTTGATGTTACTGTACTTAAGCTATCTGATGGTTGTGATTTTCATGTTCTCTCAACAGCAGGAGATACAAAACTTGGAGGATCAGATTTCGATACCTCTTTAGCTGAAATTATTTTAACAAAATTTAATTCTCAGTTTGACTATGATTATAATCAGCATACTATTGAATCACTTGACGACACACAAAAATCAAGACTAAGAGCTGCAGCAGAAAAAGCTAAGAAAACATTATCACAGATGGAAAAAACCACAGTGTCTATTCCAATGTTTGCTTTTAGGAATAGACAGCCAGTAAGCCTTTCTGTAATGGTGACAAGGGAAGAGTTTGAAAAGTGCTTAGATGAACCACTTCTTAAAACTAAAGCCTGCATAGAACAAGCAATAAGAGATGCAGAAATCACGTATTCTGACATCAACGAGGTGGTTTTTGTAGGCGGATCAACAAGAATCCCATATGTTGCTCAAAAAGTGCAAGAATGGACTGGAAAACGGCCAAATAAGAGCATTAATCCAGATGAAGCTGTAGCGTTAGGAGCTGCAATTCAAGCATCTGTACTTTCTGGTAGTTCTGATAAACTTGTTTTCTTGCTTGACGTTACTCCGCTTTCTCTTGGTATTGAAACTATGGGCGGTGTGATGAATGCAATGATTAGGCGCAACACTCAAGTCCCAACAGAGTTCAGAGAAACATTTACTACCGCAGAAGACAATCAGACTGCAGTGGATGTTAAGGTATTCCAAGGAGAAAGACCTCAAACAAAATACAACCATTATTTAGGTGAATTTAAGCTTGATAATATTCCACCAGCTAGAAGAGGCACACCAAAAATTGAAGTGGTTTTCGATGTTGATGCTAATGGAATTGTTACTGTTAAAGCAATAGATGAAGCTACCAATAATGAAAAGGTTATGATATTATCTGGTTCATTGTCAGAAGAGGAAATGACAAAATTGCTTGTTGATGCTGAAGAAAACAAAATAGAAGATACAAGATTTATTCAAATTTCCTCACTAAGAGATTGGTTAACAACATTAAAAATTCAGGTATTTGAACTTATAGATACCAAAGCTTTGTCTGATGAAGAAATTAAAGAATTAGTTGATTTAAGAGAAAGTATTGAGGCTGACCACGATTCAGAAAATATTGAGCTTCTTTCATCTCTTGTTGAATCAGGAAAAGAACTTGTTAATCTTCTGACAAATAAAGTGCATTCTCTAGCTAAGAAAGAAATGAAATGAAATCACAAGCACATATAGAGTTAAAGAATTTTGATGATGAACTGCGTTTGAAATATGGTAGATATATTGCCGGTATTGATGAATGTGGTCGTGGTTCTTTAGCAGGCCCTTTAGTTGCTGCATGTGTTGTTTTAGATAATAGACAAGTTTTAGAAGGTGTAAATGATTCTAAAAAACTTACTCAAAAGAAAAGAGAAGAGTTATATGAAAGAATCATCACCAGCTGTATTTCTTATGGTGTAACTGAAATATCTGCTGAGGATATTGATAAATTTGGCATACAAGAGGCAAATTTAAATGCAATGATTAGTTCCGCATCTAAAGCAACTAAATACCTTGATGAACTACCTCATTTGTATGTTATCGATCAAGGACCTAAAAATAGTTTAAATCCGCAGCTAATGATACCTAAGGCTGATTCTACATCCTTGGCAGTAGCAGCAGCAAGTATTATAGCTAAGGTGCATCATGATAGAGTTCTTGAAAAATTGCACAATGAATACCCAGAATACGATTTGATAAGTAACAAAGGGTACATTACTGCAAAGCATAAAGAAGCTGTTGTTAAATACGGATTGCAGCATTTTCATCGCAAGAGTTACACTTTAAAGTTGGATTAAAAAATGTTAGATAAAGCTGGAATGATTGCAAGTATTACTTGTGCTATACACTGTATGATTATGCCATTGGTAATCACTTTGTTACCAATATTTGGATTGTCTTTATTTGCTACAGAAGAATTTGAATGGATTCTTCTTATGATTTCAGCTATGTTGGGAGTTACAAGTTTATGTTTTGGCTTTAGAAAACATAAATCATTCAAGGCTTTTTCTTTTCTTGGAATCGGTTTGGCATTATTAGTTGTTGGAAGATTAGCTCATCAGCATGTAAGTCATTTTCACATTTTTGAATTTGATTTGTATTTGTTGTTTTTGGTTGGTGGAGCTATTATGGTTGCTCTTTCTCATTGGTTAAACAACAAGTTATGCAATACCTGCCCACCTTGCCATTCTTCTGGATGTGAACATTAATGGAAAATTTACCAAATAAAAAGATTAAAGCTTCTAAACTTAATAGCATTGATGGCTTAGAACTTATTCCAGTGAAGCTAGAGCATATTTTAATAAGTCCAGATAACCATACTTTTGCTTTGATTGCAGGCGATGATAAAGATATCGCTATACCTTTAAACTCATATGAAGGAAGCATGCTTTCATTTGTTTTTAAAGGACTTCACAAAAGTTCTCACATAAACACCATACATCAACTTTTTGTCAAATTTATTTCTGATCAAAATACAAAAATAGAATCTATTTATTTAGAATCAAAAGTTGGTGATATTATTTATGCTTCTGTACATTTTGTAGATGTAAAGCATAGAAGATTTTATTCAATTTGTTCTTTGATTGATGCTTTAATTTTATCATTGATTAATAAAACACAACTTTATGTAGTTAAAAATGCATGGGAAAAAATTGATTCTTTTGATGACTGGCAATATGATGAGTTTATTGTAGATTGGTCTAATGAATAAAAAAAGCCTCCCCGAAGGGAGGCTTTTTTTATAGGCATTTCTGCTACTAGATTATTGAACCCAGCAGAAGAAGTCGAAGTCAACAGTAAGAACACCTGTGGAAACTGAGAAGTTTGAGGAGTTAACAACTGTCTTTGACAAGTCGATAGATGCTGGAAGAAGGTTTGTCCATGCAGCTTCGATTGGATCATAAATCTCGAGTCTGAATGTTTGAGCTTCGTAAACTGCAACACCTGGTCTTTGGAATGTGATGTCAGATTGTCCTCTACCAAGTCCAAGGTTGAGGGACTCGTCAAAAGTACCACCTTCTGTATCATAGTCGAAGAAGTAGTAGTCACCGTAGTTTCTGGTGCCAGGTACATCCTTAAGAACAACAGCAGCTTTGCCTTGTCCACTGATCTTGATACCAGAAATACCAAGGAATGGGAATTGGTAACCAGCAGCAATGTTACCACCGATAGATTGGGTGATACGAGCTTGAGTTACAGAGTCTGTAATAGCTGGATCGTTAGGGACTAAGAAGTAAGCTTCAGTAACGGATGCGTTTACATTCAAAGTAGCTTCCATGATGAAGTACTTTCTGTTACCAATTTGAACTCTGAAGTCATAGAAACGAGCAACTCTTGATGGACCACCAGCACTGTTAGGCTTGAGTTCTTCAATTTCTCTACCAGAAACTTCGAATGGTCTTGGAGTTGTGTCAGTATTGCTACCTGGGTCACCATCAGACTTAAGGTTAATGGTAACGCTTGCGCCTTCTGGGCTAACTTTGTATGTTGCTGATTCAAGAACAGGAAGCGAAGCATTGTTAGGATCCAAAATTTCTGAAATCTTAGTATTCGCTAATGATCTACCGTCAACACTTTGTCCACCACCAACAAGGATAGGAGCGGTGATGGAAATAGATTCTTTTGTTCCACCGATGTTAAGAACACGGGACTTTGGTGAACCTTGAACATAGTTCTTTGCGTCTACTTCCATCTCAACCTTTCTGGTTGCAGACTCAGCAACATAAGTTACACCACTTACCTTAAGTGACTTATAAACACCGAATAGATTATTATTAAGAGGCATAATAAATCTCCCTTTACCAATTTAAACTTTTAAGATGCAAATTTTTCCTTTATTACATTTTAGTAATATTGTCTTTTTATTCTAGAAATGTAAAAAGACCTCCTAGCTTCATGGGCTGTGCAGGGCTTATCATAGCATTCCATTTTGTTTTTCTTGTTAAAATCTTTGATGTAAGGGGTAATTCAGCAATTTGAAATAGCGGAACATTGTAAGTTGCTGTGATAGGCCCAAAGTTGAATTGTAAATTTTCATTTACCATCCAGCCACCATGTATATGAGTATCTTGTTCTGCTCCAACTCTGATAAACTCGGACATCTCACCAGTCCATTTAACTTCTTTCACACCAATCAATGAAATTTGATCATTTCTAGTTGACCCTGTGGCAGAATATGGAATTAAAAAAGATGGAGTTTCAATTTCATTGTTAATTTGAAGAGTAAAATTTGACACAGTCCTCATGGATGATTGAAATCTACTTACATCACAATCACCCCAGTTTAAAGATCTACCCATTACATGATTTTCATCTGGTACTGCATAGTCTGAGTTACTTCTTACATCTATCATCCCTTCAAAAGATGCAGATACTTTTATATCATCATCTGAAGAGCCACTAATAGTTAAACTTTTTAAGACCATTTGATCTAAAGTAAGTAGTTCATTATTATCAGTACCGCCATTTTCAGCAGTAAGATTAATATGAGAAAGCATATGATTAGTATCTAGAGTTAGCGCATACATTGGATTTTCTGCATGTTGCAATATTGTCTTAACTGCAGGCTCCAAAACATTATCTCTGTCAACTCTTATCGGAAAACTTAACTCTCCAGTAAATTTTTTAGCTCCAATATTTGCAATAGCTGTTCCTGGTCCGCCTTGTATATACAATTTATTCATATCAATTTCTTGAGTTTGATTTATCGTACAGTTGTCTACAAGTAAATAATCACCATTTATTTTGACACTTCTGATTAATAAACCAGTAGCAAATTGAACTCTTGTAAGGGCACCAGGAAAGCTCATTAGCTCCACCTAGAGTCATCAACTTCAAAAAAGCTTTTAAATGCTGCTTGTATTGTTCCTGATGCTTCCCAAGTATATTTGTATCTACCAGATGTTGTAGGTAAATATTCTACATAATAGATACCTGTTGTTCCAACACCTGATTTCAAAACTACACCGTCTCCATATGTGTAGTTAATGGTTGTAGCTCCAGCACCAGGGCCAGTAATATAAAAATCAAGACCTGTAGGATCAACGTAGTTTCCATCTTCATCTTTAATCTTGGCATAAATTTTTATTGTTGAATTCGTGTAAATTGGATTTTGTGGCATGATTAATCCTCGCTAGTTTATTTTCCCATCTCTGCGATTAAAATAATTATTATTTTCATCGACATATATATTGCTAGTAATTTTATTCTTTTGCTTAATATAACTTTCTAAAAAGTACTTTGTTTGTCTTGCGATAACTGTTTGTTCTTGGACTATTTCACCTTCAATGCTATAAACAACATCAATATTAGAATCAAGTGTATGTTTAGATTCTATAAACCCATTAATACTTTCAGATTTTGATTGAACATTTTCTATCTTTCTTGGGATTCTGGTAATTGTATCTAAAATATTTTCTCTTTCTAATGTTACAAAAATATTATTTACGATA
>Ga0315905_10002653_pt1 | contig 18750 bp, 18 predicted proteins | sample LakEriMetagenome_5_FD_203522 | JGI IMG/M metagenome (GOLD analysis project Ga0315905, IMG submission 203522) | Freshwater fungal communities from buoy surface, Lake Erie, Ohio, United States - Buoy 4 MA121 | ecosystem: Environmental > Aquatic > Freshwater > Lake | place: USA: Lake Erie, Ohio... | reverse complement strand
CTGTCGCATCTAGAGACCAATTAAAACAATACGCACTTCGTGCGTTGGGTGCACCAGTACTTGAGATTAACGTAGATGAAGATCAATTAGAAGATCGTCTTGATGAGGCATTAGAATATTGGAGACAATATCATCCAGATGGCACAGAACAGATTTATATGAAAGCACAAATTCGTGCTTCTGAACTTAATCTTACAACTTCTGTTGCAGCAAACTTTGTTCTTGCGGAAAGAGTAACTGGTTCTACCTCTGGAGCGATCGCTGAAGTTACTCGTGAGGCAAACAGAACATCAACAGGAACTTTACTATTAGTTAAGAAAGTTACTGGAACATTTGTAGCAGGGGAAACAATTACTGGTTCTTCTGGTACTACAGCGATACTTGGAACAACTCCAGTAGTTCTCCGTGAATACGATCTTCAATATATTGATATTCCAGATTTAGTTTATGGTGTTACAAAAATTCTTTCCATGGGTCAGGCATCTTCTTCAAAGAACATCTTTGATCTACAGTATCAGTTACGTTTAAATGATTTATATGATTTAACATCAACTTCTTTAATCTATTATAAAACAGTAATGAGCCACTTGGCTCTACTAGATTTAGAATTAAACGGACATACATTGTTTAGATTTAATCGTCGCATGAATCGTCTGTACCTAGATATAAATTGGGACACTGATGTTTCATTTGGTGATTATATTATTGTTCAAGGATATCGTGCGTTAGATCCATCACAGTTCACTAAAGTGTGGAATGAGCCTTGGTTAAAACATTATACTACTGCACTGTTTAAGAAACAATGGGCAACCAACATTAAAAAGTTTTCTGGTATTCAGCTTCCAGGTGGTGTTACCTTAGATGGTGATAAACTATATGATGAAGCCACTACAGAAATTAAAGAATTAGAAGATGAATTAATGTCTAAGTCTGCACCTCTAGACTTTTTTATAGGTTAATATGCCAACCAATGTGTATTTTTCTCATGGTACTCGCAACGAGCAGTACCTAGTTGAAGATCTTATTATCGAATCGTTAAAGATTTACGGTAATGAGTTCTTCTACATTCCAAGAACATTGGTATCAAAAGATAACATTCTGGGAGAAGATCGTCTTTCAGAATTTAAATCATCATTCCCAATCGAAATGTACTTTGAAAACGTAGACTCTTTAGATGGTCAGGGTGCGTTTATTCAAAAGTTTGGTTTAATGATGGAACAATCTGCAACTCTAGTGGTTGCACGTAGACGTTGGGATCAACTTGTTGGTCGTTATGGTCAAACAATACTTCCATCTCGCCCATGCGAGGGAGATCTAATCTATTTTCCATTATCAAAAGGTTTGTTTGAAATTAAGTTTGTGAAACATCAAGATCCTTTCTATCAGTTAGGAAAACTTTATGTTTACAAATTACAAATAGAATTGTTCCAGTATAGTTCTGAACGAATTGATACTGGTATTAGAGAGGTTGATGTATTTGAAACACTAAAAACATTCAGCACGAACTCTACTAGAAATCCAACTTCACGGATTCTAAAAGTAAATGTCACAAATAGAGGTTCTGGATATACATCTGCGCCAACAGTGCAATTTATTAGTGCCACTGGATTTGGTGCCACTGCTACAGCGGTTCTTGGAACTGGGGCAAATGCAGGTAAAGTTATTTCTATTACAGTTACAGAGGATGGTCAAAATTATCAAACTGCTCCAACAATAAGTTTTGTAGGTGGCGGTGGAACAGGTGCTGCAGCTACTGCAACTCTAGAAATTGATATTGACAAAGTCGAATCATTTGGTGACAATAACTCATTTAAAGAAGAAGCTAAAGATACTGTGTTTAGTGAAACGAATCCATTTGGAGAGGTTGGCGAATAATGCTTAATAATAATGTATTCTATCATGGCATTATTCGTAAGAGTATTGTAGCATTTGGACGTTTGTTTAGTGACATTTATATTGATCGTAAATCTGGTGACTCTGTTACTGGAACAACTATTCAACGTCTACAAATTCCGTTGGCATATGCACCAAAAGAAAAATGGTTAGTTCGTTTAGAGCAAGATCCAAATTTAGAAAATAATACATATACATCACTACCAAGAATGTCGTTTGAAATTCTTGCATACAACTACGACCCTGCTCGTAAAGTGAATCGTATGCAACAGATTAAGTGTGGTGATGGCACTGGCTCGGTTTCTACAATGTATACCCCTGTCCCATATAATATCGATATTTCTTTATACATTCTAACTAAAACACAAGAAGATGGGTTACAGATTGTTGAACAAATTCTTCCTACCTTCACACCAGAATATACAATGACTATCAATGCTGTCCCAGATATGAATGTTAAGTTGGACGTTCCTATCATTTTAAATAGCGTTGCAGTAAATGATGAGTATGATGGCGATTTTCAAACTAGAAGATTTGTTACACATACTCTTAACTTCCAGATGAAAGTTAATCTGTTTGGACCAATTACTGGTAAGAATGTTATTGACACTGTTAATGCTAATGTTGGAACTAATGAAAACTTTAGCAATCCAAATAGAGTTTATACGGCAGAGGGTGATGTAACCACTGCAACAGTTGATAGCGAAAGTTGGTTAGACGGGTTTTAAATTATGGCAGAAATTTATAATGCGAATTCGAACTTAAAAGCTGCTGGGGTTACGGTTGAGTTTACTCCCGAAAACATCCAAGAGTATATTAAATGTTCGCAAGACCCAATTTACTTTATTGAGAATTATTGTTATATTGTAACGATTGACCATGGTCTACAGTTGTTTAAATTGTATGATTGTCAAAAGAATAAAGTAAACGTAATCCATAATAATCGTCGTGTGATTCTTATGGAAGGTCGCCAGCAGGGTAAGACAACTACTTCTGCTGCATACATTCTTTGGTATACATTATTTCAAGCGAATAAAAACGTGGCGATTTTAGCGAACAAAGCAACTGCTGCTCGAGAAGTTCTAGATCGTTATCAAACAATGTATGAGATGCTTCCGCAGTGGATGCAACAAGGTGTTACTACTTGGAATAAAGGTGACATCGAATTAGAAAATGGTTCAAAGGTATTTACTGCAGCAACAGGTAAGTCAGGTATTCGTGGTAAGACAGTAAACTTACTTTACGTTGACGAAGCTGCAATTATTCCAAACAACGTGGCAGAAGAATTCTTTACATCAGTTTATCCTACAATTTCTGCTGGACAAACTTCTAAGATTCTTTTAAGTTCTACACCACTTGGTTACAATCACTTCTGGAAGTTCTGGAATGATGCCGAAAAAGGTAGAAACGGATTCGTTCCGCTATTCATTCCTTACTGGGAAATTCCTGGAAGAGATGAAGCGTGGGCTGAGGAACAAAAGAAACAACTTGGTGAACTTAAATATACTCAAGAAGTTCTTTGTAATTTCCTTGGTTCTTCTTTAACACTTATTAAAGCAGATGTGATTGCTAGAATGAGTCCAGATGTTATTATCCACTCGAAAGATGGATTGGACATCTATGAAAAACCAAGTGCAGGACATACATATGTAATGGTATGTGACGTGGCTAAGGGTGTTGGTGGTGACTATTCGTCATTTACAATTGTTGATATTACGGAAGTTCCTTATCGTATGGTAGGAAAATACCGTGATAATCAAATTAGCCCTATTCTTTATCCAAGCGTAATCTTTAAAGTTGGTAAAGAATATAATCACGCTTATGTGTTACTTGAGATTAACATCTCAGAACAAGTTGCCCATATTTTATACTCTGAAATGGAATACGAAAACATATTATTTGTAACAAGACATACTAATGGACAAACCGTATCTGGCGGTTTTGGTGGAGGTAAGACGCAATTAGGTGTGGTGACCGATAAGAAAATTAAACGTATCGGATGTCACAATTTTAAAGCATTAGTTGAAGAGAACAAACTTATTATTAACGATGCCGATACGATTTCTGAGATTTCGACCTTTATCGAAAAGAAGGGGTCATATGAAGCAGACGAAGGTTATCACGATGACTTGGTTATGCCGTTAGTTTTGTTTAGTTGGCTAACGACTAACTCGTATTTTAAAGACCTAAATAATGTAAACCTTAGAGAAATTATGTACAAGAAACAAATGCAGGCGATTGAAGAGGAATTGACACCATTTGGGTTCTATGATGATGGTGGTCCAGAAAAACCACCCCTAAACTTTTGAGAAAACTCACAAAAACTAAATAAAATGTAGACACGATTTTTTGTCTAGGTAAACTTATTAACAAGGAGAATTACAATGCCGTTTCAATTATCTCCAGGCGTTGCAGTCGTAGAAAAAGATTTCACTTCTATCGTTCCAGCAGTTTCATCATCTATTGGTGCTTTTGCTGGCGCATTCCCATGGGGTCCAGTAATGGAGCCTAATACTGTTGGTTCTGAGAACGAATTAGTTCGTCGCTTCGGAAAACCAAACGATAGCAACTTTCAGTCTTTCTTTACTGCAGCAAACTTCCTATCATATACAAACAACTTATTACTAGTTCGTGCAGACGCTGGACACTTGAATGCTGTAGCAAACAGATCTGGTGCTGTTACTAGTACAGCTATAACAGTGGGCGGTTCAGGATATTCTTCTACTTCTGCTCCTCCTGCTGTAACATTCAGTGCTTCAGATATTTCTGGTGGTATTAGAACAACTGGTACTGCAGTTCTTTCTGGTGGTGCTATTACTGCGATTGCTATCACTACAGCAGGTTCTGGCTATTCAAATGCCACAGTAACCATTACTCCAGCTAATGGCGATACTGGTACTGGTGCTACTGCAACAGCTACAATCACTGGTGGTGCTGTTACTGCTATCGTTATTACCAATGGTGGTTCTGGCTATAAAGCTGTTCCAACAGTTTCTATTTCTGGTGATGGTACAAACGCTACTCTTGGCGCAGTTACTGTTGGTTCTTCTTCAGTTACTGGTATTAACATTGTACAAGCTGGTACTGGTTATACTACTGCACCGAGCATTACAATTGCAGCACCAAACACTGGTGTCACTGCTACTGCTACTGCAACAATTACTATTGCTGGTGTTAAAATCGCTAATAGCGAAGTGTATCTTTCTACCTTCGCCAATGGTGCTGGTGTAGTTGGTCCATTCGCTGCTAAGTATCCAGGATCGATCGGAAACTCACTAAGAGTTTCTATGGCAGACTCAGCTACATTTACTGCATGGCCATACGCTGTAGAATTTGATGGTGCTCCAGGAACTTCTACTTTCGCTGCTTCAGTTAATCCTGCTGGAACATCAGTTAACGACGAATTACATATTGTTGTTATTGATCAAGATGGTTTATTTACTGGAACACAAGGTGCTGTTCTTGAAAAGTTTGCATTTGTTTCAAAAGCCAGCGATGGTAAAAAGCCAGATGGCACAAACAACTATTACAAAAATGTTTTAAATGCTCGTTCAGAGTACGTTTATTGGATGGATCATCCAACAGGTGTTGCTGATTGGGGTACTAGTGCTGCTGCAAATATATTCGATTCATTATCTGCAGCCATCACATCCGACCTTGATGGTGGTACTGATGATTTTGCATTAACTGAAGCAGAAAAACAAAATGCATTTGCTCTGTTTGCAAATGCAGAGCGGTTTGATATTAGTCTAGTTATGTTGGGCAAAGCATCTGCTCCAACTGCACAGTATGTAATTAGCAACATTTGCGAAACACGTCTTGATTGTATCGCTTTAATATCTCCAGAAAACGTATTAACTGGTGATGTTATTATCGGTTCTACATCTACTGAGATTAGCCAAATTACTGCATACCGTGATGCTTTGTCAAGCACTTCTTATGCTGTTATGGATTCTGGTTATAAGTATCAATACGATCGCTACAATGACGTATACCGTTATATTCCATTGAATGGTGACGTTGCTGGTTTATGTGCTCGTACAGACTTCACTAACGATCCATGGTTCTCTCCAGGTGGTTTAAATCGTGGTCAGATTAAGAATGTTGTACGTCTTGCAGTTTCACCAACTAAGACACAGCGTGATACACTTTACAAGAAAGGTGTTAACCCTGTTGTAACATTCCCAGGAGAAGGTACTGTTCTCTTCGGTGATAAGACTTTGTTGGCTAAGCCATCTGCGTTTGATCGTATCAACGTGCGTCGTCTATTCATCGTTATGGAAAAAGCAATCGCTACTGCTGCTAAGTTCCAGTTGTTTGAATTCAACGATGGTTTCACTCGTGCTCAGTTTAAGAACTTAGTAGAGCCATTCTTACGTGATGTACAGGGTCGTCGTGGTATTACTGATTTCGTTGTTAAGTGCGATGAGTCTAACAACACTGGTGAAGTTATCGATCGTAACGAGTTTGTTGCAGATATCTTCGTTAAGCCAAATCGTTCTATCAACTTTATCACTCTGAACTTCGTTGCTGCTCGTTCTGCGATTAACTTCTCAGAAATCGGTGCGTAATCTAGGATAAATAAGAAAGAACACAAGGAGATTTAAATGGCAAATATTGCTGATTTTAAGGCACAAATGATTGGTGGCGGTGCTCGCCCTAATCAATTCCGTGTCGAACTAGTATTCCCATCATACGTTACATTGGGTGTGGTAGCAGGACAGCGTGCGCAATTCTTGTGTAAAGCTGCTCAGTTACCAGCTTCCACTATCGAAACTCTACCAGTTTTGTATCGTGGTCGTCCAGTAAACTTTGCTGGTGAACGTACATTCCAACCATGGACTGTATCAATCTATAACGATACTACTTTTGGTATTCGTAATGCATTGGAACAGTGGCAATCTGGTATTCAGAACTATAACACTACTGATGGTCGTGTTAATCCTACTGACTATCAAGTTGACTTGAACGTACATCAGTTAGATCGTAACGGAGCAATCATTAAGAGTTACAAATTCGTTGACGCATTCCCAACTCAAATTTCTGCTATTGGTTTGGATTACGAACAACAAAATGCAATTGAACAATTTGACGTAGAGTTTACTTACAACTTCTTCACTTCAAATACTGGGGCAGCTTCTGGATTCGGTGTCAATGTTTCTATCGACACACCAGTTGGTTCTTTCCCACTTTAATAATTAACTGAGGTTTTTACATTATGCAATTATTTGGCTTTGAAATAAAGCGTAAAGAAGAACAGGATTTACCAAGCGTAGTAACTCCTAATTCTTCTGCTGATGGATCTACTGTAATAAACACTGGTGTAAATGCTGGTGGTTATTACGGTATGGTCATGGATCTTGAAGGTGTCATCAAAAACGAAAACGATCTTATTAGACGTTATCGTGAAGTGTCGCAGTACAGCGATTGCGATGGTGCCATTGAGGATATTGTTAATGAAGCCATCGTTGCTGATGAAGATAAGAAACCAGTCGAGATTGTTCTTGACGAAGTTAAGGTTTCTGAACCAATTAAGAAAAAGATTCGTGAAGAATTCGGTAATGTTTTAGACCTTCTTAAGTTTGACGAAAGAGCACATGAGACTTTCCGAACTTGGTACATCGATGGTCGATTGTATTACCAAATTCTTATTAATCAAGAAAATATTAAAGACGGTATTGTAGAGTTACGATTTATCGATCCTCGCAAAGTCCGTCGTATTAAAAATATTAAAAAAGAAAAGCAAGGTGCTACTGGCATTGAAGTTGTAAAAGAGATCGAAGAATACTATCTTTACAATGACAAAGGTATTACAGAGCAAACGACACAAGGTGTTAAACTTGCATTAGATTCAGTTGTTTACTGTCCATCAGGATATGTAGACCAAAACACTGGAATGATGATGTCTTATTTACATAAGGCAATCAAACCAGTAAATCAGTTAAAGATGATCGAAGATGCTTTGGTCATTTATCGCATTAGCCGTGCACCTGAACGCAGAATTTTTTATGTTGATGTAGGTAATTTACCTAAGTTGAAAGCTGAGCAGTATGTTACGGATATTATGAATAAGTTCCGTAACAAGATTGTTTATGATGCAACAACTGGTGAGACAAGAGACGATCGTCGTCACTTATCAATGATGGAAGATTTCTGGATGCCACGTCGTGAGGGTGGTAAAGGCACAGAGATAACTACTCTTCCAGGTGGACAAAACCTTGGGGAGATTCAGGATATCGAATACTTCCAACAGAAACTTTATCATTCATTGAATGTCCCTATCAGTCGTTTGCAACAACAGCAAGGATTCTCGATTGGTCGTTCAACAGAGATTAGTCGTGACGAAGTTAAGTTTAACAAATTTATCGTTAGACTTCGTAAGAAATTTAGTATGTTGTTCTCTCAAGCATTAAGAGTACAACTAATTGCAAAGAATATTATCAAACCAGAAGAGTGGGATGGTATTTCATCTAAGATTAAGTATGATTATCTAGAAGACAATCATTACTCAGAATTAAAAGATGCAGAGATTTTAACACAGCGTGTTCAAATTCTTCAACAGTTAGATCCATTTGTTGGTAAATATTACTCTCAAGCATGGATTCGTAAAAATGTTTTACGTCTTGATGATGAAGACATTGAGCAGATTGAAAAAGAGATCGAAGAAGAAAAAGACGATCGTCTTGAAGACGCTGAACAAGTTGGTACGTTGGCTGGTGTTACACAAGCTGCACAACAGAATTACTTGCAACAAAATGCTCCGCAAGCACAAGAAGCACCTGCTGATGGACAAGCACCACAAGACGCACAAAGTGGTTCAGCACCAGCTGCACAAGATGAACAGGCACCAACAGGTTGGCCAAATTAATAGGAGAATGACATGAGTGAAACTACATACAATTTAATTCAAGCTATCGCCAATGGTGATGCAATGGAAACTGAACAAGCATTTGCAACTGCAATGGCAGAAAAGTTATCTGTTAAATTAGACGATATGCGTGGTGGTATTGCACAAAGCATGTTTAACCAAGAACAACAAGAAACATTTGTTGAAGAAGATTTTCAATGGATCACAGAAGAAGAATACCTACAATTAACTGAAGAAGAAAAAGAAGAATATCTTAATGAAGAGCAGTTGAATGAATTGGTGGGTAAAGGTTCTATTGGCGCAATTCGTGATAAGCATCATGATGCTGCTTATAATTCAGGAAAACAAACTGCTAGAACACGGTTTCATGGTACTCAAGCTGCTCGTGCTGGTCATATAGCAAGCAAAATTTCAACTAGATCAAAGTATGGAAAAGATTCTCAACATTATCATGAATACGGATATAATAGTAAAAAAGCAAAAGGATTATATGCTCGTTTAAGCCCTGATGCTAAGAAAAAAGTTACAAAAACTTTAGGTAAAGAATACACTGGTAAAGATATATCACCTAATATTTCAACTAAAGGTAAAACTACAATTGATAATCCACACACTAAAGCACAACAGCATGATAGCGCAGTTGATCGTACGAAAACTCGTTCAGAATATGGATTAAAACAATTACCTCAAGATGAAAAAACTATCAAAGGTGGAAGAGATTAATGTTCTACTCAGAGTTTTCTAAATCCTTAAAGAAACCTAATGTGGTTGAAAGCATTAGGTCTTATCGTCAGTTAATCGAAAGAACTGAAGATGGTAAAATCTTAATTAATGGATTAGAAACAGAATTACAAAGTATAGAAGAAGCAAGGCAATACATTAAACAAGACTACATTTCGCATCAATTAGAAGAACAAATATCAAAACAAACATACGAAGAACTATCTGAGCATACTGTCGCTAATATTATTAAAGAATATCACGATATTAAAGTTACAGATACATTAATCGAAAATTATATACAACTTGCTTCTTCTAACATGTTTAGTGTAGACCCTGTTGTTCAAGACATTCGTGCTTTGAACAAACTTGATAGACTTGTTGAAGGTAAACTTCATTATGTGTTAAATGATAATACAATTGTAGCAATTAATGAAGGTACTCAAAGTCGCCTAAATAACTTATTACAGAACCAAACAGAAATTATCGAGTATATGAGAGAGTCAAAAGAAAACTTCTTTCATGTGCTTGAACAAATAGAGGAATAAAGATGCCAGTCGCAAAGACAATTCTTAAAAATACAAACCAAGAAACAATCATTAAGATTGCTGGTACTGCTGCTGCATCCACTATCGATTTACAAACTGATTGTTTAGCAGGTTCTCAAGCATTAGATGGTGCCACTCAAAGAGTTAATATTGCTGGTGTCCAGTGGGTCGGTTTACCTAATGCTACAATTACTATTGCCAGAAACTCAGTTAATATTTTAACACTTCCAGGTGGCGGTGCAGACTATATGGAATTTGCAGCAGGTTCTGGATTTGTTGACACTATTGAAAATGCCAGTGACATTGTTGTAACAATTGCTGGCGCAGAAGCACAATGTTATCTTACGCTACGTAAAGTTGGTGGTTATGCAACTAAGGTTGAGACTGCTGTTTATGGTGCTTATGATGACGAAACTCGTGTTGGCGCATCAACCACATTAAGTGGTTCACCAGATAAGGTATAAAAATGAAACTCATTAGAGAAGTAACTGAATCTACTAACCTTATTGTTGAGAACAAACTCGGCAAAGGTAAAGAATATTTTATTGAAGGTATCTTCCTTCAATCTGAACTCAAGAATCGTAATGGTCGCATGTATCCAGAATCAGTTATGGATCGTGAAGTTGCTCGTTACATGAAAGAGTCCGTTGATAATAATCGTGCTTATGGTGAACTAGGTCATCCAGATACTCCATCAATTAACCTTGATAGAGTTTCACACATGATCGTTTCTTTGAAAAAAGAAGGCACGAATTATATTGGTAAGGCAAAGATTCTAGAAACCCCAATGGGTATGATTGCACGTGGTCTTTTAGATGGTGGTGCAAATCTTGGTGTTTCTAGCAGAGCACTTGGGTCTCTCAAGGCAAATAATGAGGGTGTCCAAGTAGTTCAAGACGATTTTATGCTGTCCACTGCAGCTGACATCGTTGCCGACCCTTCTGCTCCTGACGCATTTGTGCGTGGTATTATGGAGTCAAAAGAGTGGGTTTTCGTTGATGGAAAGTTTGTGGAAAAACATATTGAAGAAGTTCAATCTTTTATTAAGAAGACTTCATCAAAGAATTTACAGGAAGCCAAAATTAAGGCATTCCAACATTTTCTGAGTAAAATCAGATAAGTTATAAATAATTTAAATAGAACTATCCAGTTACAGGAGAAAACGATGTCAATCGAACAAAAAATCGCTGAAATTTTAGCAGAATCAAAACTAGCAGGTGCTGAAGGTGGTAGCAAGACTACTACTGAAAACGCACAAGCTGGCGACCAGTCAGTAATTCGTACTGGCAACCCAGTACCAAATGGTGGTGAAACACCTAACCCAGACAATGCTCGTAACAACGTGGATGACGAAGATGAAGCTGCAAATGCTACATCCAAGAAACCTAATGTTGCTACTGCAAAAGCAGAAGCTGGTGATCAATCAGTTATCAAAGGTGTCAAAGAAGATGTTGACGCACTATTGAATGGTGAAGATCTTTCTGAAGAATTCAAACAGAAAGCAGAAACAATTTTTGAAGCTGCAGTAATGAACCGTGTTAAAGCGGAAGTTGCTCGCTTAGAAGAAGAATTCGAAGCAAAGCTCGAAGAGAGCGTTGCACAGAATGTAGAGGGACTCGTTGAACAAGTTGATGGATATCTCGGTTATGTAGCCGAGCAGTGGATTGCACAGAATGAAATTGCCCTTGAGCGTGGTATGAAGTCAGAAATCTTAGAAGGTTTCGTGAATGGATTGAAAGGTCTATTTGAAGAGCACTACATCGATGTTCCTGAAGAGCGTTTTGACGTTCTTGGTGAAATGGAACAGCGCATGGAAGAACTCGAAGCAAAACTTAACGAACAAGTTGCTGCTAATATCGAATTAAGCAAGACTCTTGCTGAAGCGAAGCGTAACAAAATCGTTAGTCAAGTATGTGAAGGTTTATCTGATACTGAAACTGAAAAGTTTTTAGGCTTAGTTGAAGAATTAACATACGAAGATGCTGAAACTTTTGAGACAAAAGTGAAGACTATCCGTGAAAATTATTTCACAACCAAAGCGACTGCAGAAGTTAAATCTGTAGTTACTGATGCTCCAGTAGAGGCACTGACAGAGGGTAAGAAGTTAGACCCTGTTATGTCAGCTTATCTATCAGCACTCAACAAATAAATTTTAAAAGGAAATAAAAATGACAATTCGTCAAGATTTAGTTAAAAAATGGGCTCCGATTCTCGAATCAGAATCTTGCTCACCAATCAAAGATAACTATCGTAAAGAAGTTACTGCTGTTCTTCTAGAAAACCAAGAGCGTGAGATCCGTCGTGGTCACGAAGCTATGGGTGAGTTGAACGAAGCTGCTCCAGCTAACGCTGTTGGTAGCTATGGCGATACTAATGGTTTCGCTAAGTTCGATCCAGTTCTTATCTCTTTAGTTCGTCGTGCAATGCCACAGATGATCGCTTATGACGTTGCTGGTGTTCAGCCAATGACTCAACCAACTGGCTTGATTTTCGCAATGAAGTCACGCTATTCAACTCAAGGTGGTACAGAAGCGTTGTTCAACGAAGCTGATACAGATTTCTCTGGTGCTGCTTCTCCTGTTCACTCTGGTGCATACGATTTCGGTGGTTCTGAAACTACTGGTACTGGCTTGCCTACTGCTGACGCAGAGCGTCTAGGTCAAGGCGGATCTGGTGATGGTGCTTTCGGTCAAATGGCTTTCTCAATCGAGAAGACATCTGTAACTGCTAAGACTCGTGCTTTGAAAGCTGAGTACTCAATCGAATTAGCTCAAGATATGAAATCTGTTCATGGTCTTGACGCTGAAGGTGAATTGAGCAACATCCTTTCAACAGAGATCCTTGCTGAAATCAACCGTGAAGTTATCCGTACAATCTACAAGACAGCTAAAGCTGGTGCTGCAGTTGGTACTACTACTGCTGGTACTTTCGACTTAGACACTGACTCTAATGGTCGTTGGTCTGTTGAGAAGTTCAAAGGTCTAATGTTCCAAATCGAACGTGAAGCCAATGCTATCGGTCAACAAACACGTCGTGGTCGTGGTAACTTCATCATCACTTCAGCTGACGTAGCGTCTGCTTTAGCGATGGCTGGTGTACTTGACTACACTCCTGCTTTACAAGGTAACAGCAATCTAAACATCGATGACACAAGCACTACTTTTGCTGGTGTATTGAATGGTAAGTACAAAGTATATGTTGACCCATATACATCAAACGTATCTAACACTCAGTTCTTCGTTGTTGGTTACAAAGGTCAGTCAGCATTTGATGCTGGTTTGTTCTATTGCCCATACGTTCCACTCCAGTTGGTTCGTGCAGTTGATCCTAACAGCTTCCAGCCAAAAATTGGCTTCAAGACTCGTTACGGTCTAGTTGCTAACCCATTCGTTAACTTGGATGACGGCACTTCTGGTCAGGACAACTTGACAGCTAACGCTAACTACTACTATCGTCGTGTTAAGGTTTCTAACTTGATGTAATCCATCGAGTTGGCTACGAAGCCGACAAAGAAGCGGTAATTTAAAAGAGGGTCTTCGGATCCTCTTTTTTTATTCCTAAATAATTGTATGACTACTACTATTACCTGTCCAATTCCGAGTAACATTAATCCATTATCTCCTAATGGGTTTATGTTTACCATTCAAAAATTACCTGAGTTAAACTTCTTTGCTCAGACAGTTAATCTTCCAGGAATTACATTAGGTTCACCAGAATACGGTAACCCATTTCAAACACAACCAATTCCAGGTGAGTCGTTAACCTATGATCAATTGACAGTTCAATTTTTAATTGATGAAACCATGACAAATTATCAAGCGATCTATAACTGGATCGTTGCTCTTGGTTTCCCGAATGACTACGAACAATATACAACATTTATTAGTGAAGACAATCGTGGTATAACTTCAGAGTTGGCAACAAACTACTCTGATGCAACATTACAAATTCTTTCTGGTAATAATCAAATTGTAAAAACTGTGCAATTTGTTGATCTGTTTCCTATTGCATTAGATTCATTGCAGTTTGCAGGAACAAATACTGACGTGCAATACTTAATCGGCAACGCTACATTCCGCTACGGATATTACAAATTCTTGTAAGACAAACTTGATTTTTTTGTAAGATTACTGTATAATAGCAGTTATCTAAATTTGAGGTTATTATGAATATTGAACAACTGCAAGAAGAGTGGGATAAAGACTGCGAGATTGATGACAACTATCTCGGAGAACATGCCACAAAAACTCCAAAACTCCACGCTAAGTACATTCGATTTTTAGTCAATGTAAAACTCAAGCACACCAAACTCCAATCAGATTATAATCTTCTGCGTAAGAATAAGTTTCGTTACTATCGTGGCGAACTATCACGTGAAGAATTACAAGCACTTAATTGGGCACAATGGCAAGGCATCAAGCCACTCAAGAATGAGATGGATGAATTCCTGTCTGGTGATTCAGATCTAAATACATTAAGAGTCAAGATTGATTATCTTGAAACAATGATTTATTTTCTTGAGTCTGTTCTTGGTCAAATCAAATCTCGTGATTGGACTATTAAAACAGCTGTAGAATGGAAGAAGTTTCTAGCAGGGATGTGATGGTAACCATTGAAAAATTAGATGAAGTATACATGCGTATTTTCGCTGAGCCAAGTATTGAACAAGAACTGGCTGAGTTCTTCACGTATGAATATCCAGGTGCAAGATTCACACCACAGTTTCGTGCTAGACTTTGGGATGGAAAAGTTCGTCTTTATGACCAAGTAAGAAAAACTCTTTACATTGGTTTGTTACATTATGTACAAGAGTTCTGTGAACGTAATAGTTATCCATTAACTTTTAAAACAGAAATCACAACAAGCAACGGCATCACTCATGAACAAATTGAGCAGTATGCTGCATCGCTAAATCCACATGGTCGTGGTAAACCTATTGAGATTCGTGACTATCAAGTTGAAGCAGTAAAGACTGCTCTCGATAAAGAGCGGACACTCCTATTATCTCCGACTGCTTCAGGAAAGTCATTTATAATTTACACCACGTTGCGCTATCACCTTGAAGCAGATCGCAAGTGTATCATCATTGTTCCAACTACATCTCTTGTTGAGCAGTTGTATACTGACTTCGAAGATTATTCTTCTGCCAATGGTTGGAAAACATCTACACACGTACAAAAACTATACAGTGGTTTTACAAAAGAGTTTACCAAAGATGTTTTAATCACAACTTGGCAATCAATCTATCTACAACCTAAGTCTTGGTTCAAACAGTTCGATGTTATTTTTGGCGATGAGGCACATCAGTTTAAGGCAAAGTCTTTAACAACTGTTATGGAAAAGATGGACAGCATTCGTTATCGTATTGGAACCACAGGTACACTCGATAACAAGAAGATTCATCGTTTAGTTCTTGAGGGTATCTTTGGTCCAGTACATCGAGTAACTACCACCAAAGCATTGATGGACTCGAACAAACTAGCTAACCTAAATATAATGTGTGTGATTCTGAAGTACTCAGAAGAGGTTCGTAAAGCAAGAAAGAATAATACTTACCAAGATGAAATGGATTTCATTGTAGGATTCGAACCAAGAAATAAGTTTATACGTAATCTTGCGATCAAATCAACTGGAAATACTTTAGTACTTTTCCAATACGTTGAGAAACATGGCAAGATTTTATATGAGTTAATTAAACAAAAGGCACACGACAAAAGAAAAGTTTTCTTTGTTTATGGTGGCACTGATGTTACAGATCGTGAAGCAATTCGCCATATTACAGAAAGCGAAAATGATGCAATTATTATTGCCAGCTTTGGAACTTTCTCAACTGGTATTAATATTCCTTCGATTGAAAATGTTATTTTTGCATCACCATCGAAGAGTAAGATTCGAAACCTACAAAGTATTGGACGTGGGTTAAGAATGAAAGATGGCAAGACGACTTGTAATCTTTTTGATTTGGCAGATGACCTGCATTGGAAGTCTTGGAAAAACCATACTCTAAATCATGCAGCAGAGCGTTACAAAACTTATGCTGAAGAAGACTTTAAGACTAAAATAGTAGAGGTGGAATTATGTTAAGTGGTAACGAGTTATTTGTAATTCTTAAACTTGTTTCTGGTGAACAAGTTATGGCAGTCTTACGTTCTGAAGATGAGATGTTTATTGAAGTTGAATCACCAATGTGTATTCGAACCATCCCTGTTCTTGAAACCCACAAAGAACATATTACTGCTCATCCTCTTTGCCAGTTTACTGATGATGTGAACTACGTGTTAGATAAAAAGGATGTGATGTTTATTAAAAAGATGCATCACATTTTCATTCCTCATTACTTGCGAATCGTTAAAGAGCATGAAGAGTTAGGTGTGATGGATACAAGCGAGAGAAGAACTGCAGAAGATCTTATTTGGGAAGAGGAACATCCAGAAGAGAGTTTTACTACTTTCGTTGAAGGAAACGATACGATAAACTAATCTATCACCGATAAACCCTAACACAGTGATTATGTCTCAAGACAAATAAAAAAGCAAATATATTTTAGTAGCAATCTTGCATACAGATAAACTTGTCTTATGATTGAAGATGATGTATACTTATGAATAACTTGAACTATAAGAAGGAAACCGCATGGTATGGCACATTATGTAAACAACAAAGATTTTCTAGCTGCAATCATCGAGATGAAAGACAAGGTCAAAGAAGCTGAGGAACTTGGCTTACCAAAACCTATTGTTAGCAACTACATCGGTGAGTGTATTCTAAAGATCGCCACGCACCTGTCATATAAACCCAATTTTATAAACTACTCTTATCGAGATGATATGATTCTTGATGGTGTAGAAAATTGCATTCAATATATTGATAACTTTAATCCAGATAAGTCTAGTAATCCTTTCGCTTACTTTACGCAGATTATCTACTATGCATTCCTCCGTAGGATTGCCAAAGAAAAGAAACAAAGTTATATTAAAGGTAAGTTGATTCAGGACATGCCGTTTGAGATGTTTGAGTTACAAGAACAAGATGAAACTGGTGAATTTAAAAATGCTTATCTAGATTTCATGCAACAGAATCATACATTCGATGATACGTTCATGGATCGTAAGAAAGATAAGAAGAAAAAGAAGTTAACCAATTTAGATGATTTTATAGAAGGTGATATTGATGAGCAACTCGATAAGGGATTTGATTCGTGACCTTAGCAATGGTAAAGTAAATTTCGCTCCAGAGTTAGCTTCGAAAGTTAGAAGCAGGTTAGCGAAGAAAAAGAAGACACGTAATAAAACACTTCTACGTAAGTTTACATGGGATGCTTACGACAATCAGTTTAATTTGAAAGAGATTATGAATAATAGTGATAACAAAATTTTCTTGGGTGTTTCAGATGTTGAAGATCTGATCACTTCAGAAATTATGAAGCGTCGTGCAGATACTGGTAAAACTACAGTTCAGCGTGAGACTACAGTTCTCTGCAATCGTGAACGCTGGGCAAAATGGGCTGAAGTTATTTTCCGCAAGCAACTCTACATTCAAAACAATTCTTCTTCTGGTATGATTGTAGAAGAAGAAACAAACAACTTTGTTAAGTTTGATGTAAACTCAAACACAACCACTGTTCGTGCATATGGTGATTCAGAATATGCTGAAGATATGATTGAGATTGTTGAAGCATCTTTTGATGTTGTTACATCTTATATCGAATGGGTCTATTCCAGCGATGGCAATTCTGTTAACGTACCACTCAATCGAGATCGTCTTCCTGTTGAAGAAATGTATCCATTCCTCAATGGTGAATCTCTTAACGATTACTACGATCGTTACATGGCATCTTCTGCAAACATTCTCCTACTAATTGGACCTCCAGGAACTGGTAAGACTACATTCATTCGTGGTCTATTGGCTCATCGTAGCTGTTCTGCCATTGTTACATATGATGCAGGTATTCTTGAGAAGGATGGTTTCTTTGCTCGCTTTATCGAGGATGATGCAGAAGTTATGGTTCTTGAAGACAGTGATGCATTCTTGAAGTCACGTAGCGATGGCAATACAATGATGCATCGTTTCTTAAACGTGGGTGATGGTCTTGTGACTACAAAAGGTAAGAAGATGATTTTCTCTACTAACCTTCCAAGCATTCGTGACATTGACTCTGCATTGGTTCGTCCAGGTCGTTGCTTTGACATCTTAACTTTTGACGCATTGTCTCAGGCTGATGCAGATAAACTCGCTGCAAAACTTGGTGTTGAAGTTGACAAAGACAAGAAAGATTACAGCTTGGCTGAGATCTTTAATAAACAAACACATGCTGGTGTTTCGTCTGCAAATAGAAAGGTAGGTTTCATTTGAAGGTAGCAATTATTACAGACCAGCACTTCGGTGCTAGAAATGATAGTATCGCTTTCTTGGATTTTTTCCAAAAGTTTTATGATGATACTTTCTTTCCTAGTCTTGATGCAGCTGATATTAATACTGTTCTTATTCTTGGTGACACTTTCGATAGACGCAAATATGTAAACTTCTATGCACTGGATCGTGCCAAGAAAATGTTCTTTGACAAACTTGAAGAGCGTGGTATTCGTGTTCATATGCTTGCAGGCAATCACGATACATACTACAAGAATACTAATGATGTAAACTCTCCTGACTTATTGTTGCGTGAATATAATAACATTGACGTTATTGATTCTCCAGAAACAATTGTCATTGATGGAACTA
>Ga0315905_10002651_pt1 | contig 18762 bp, 21 predicted proteins | sample LakEriMetagenome_5_FD_203522 | JGI IMG/M metagenome (GOLD analysis project Ga0315905, IMG submission 203522) | Freshwater fungal communities from buoy surface, Lake Erie, Ohio, United States - Buoy 4 MA121 | ecosystem: Environmental > Aquatic > Freshwater > Lake | place: USA: Lake Erie, Ohio... | reverse complement strand
GGCCATACCGGTGCGGTCTAGTGGGGTTTTATCTTCAGCCATTTAGATATCCAAGAATCTAACGTCTTTAGCGTTGCGTTGAATAAAGGCACGGCGTTGTTCTACATCTTCACCCATTAATACTGAGAACAAATCATCGGCTGCTGCCGCATCATCAAGGGTTACTTGAATTAGCACGCGGTGCTCAGGATCCATTGTCGTATCCCAAAGTTCTTTTGCCGGCATCTCGCCCAGGCCTTTAAAGCGCTGAATACCATCATCTTTAGGTAAACGCTTTCCATCATCTAAACCAATTTTGATCATGCCATCGCGTTCGCGATCAGAGAAGGCATATTGCACTGGATCTTTGCCGCCCCATTTAATTTTATAAAGTGGTGGTTGCGCCAAATAAACATAACCGTTTTCAATCAGTGGGCGCATAAAGCGGAATAGAAGAGTGAGTAACAAAGTACGGATGTGTTGACCGTCAACATCAGCATCGGCCATCAAAATAATCTTGTGATAGCGCAGTTTCTTAATATCGAAATCTTCGTGAACACCTGTGCCAAGTGCGGTAATTAACGCCTGTACTTCATTGTTTTGAAGGACGCGATCGATGCGTGCTTTCTCAACGTTAAGAATTTTTCCGCGGATTGGCAACACCGCTTGATTTCGTGAATCACGTCCGCCTTTAGTTGAGCCGCCCGCAGAATCACCTTCAACAATATAGAGCTCGCACTTTGCTGGATCAGTCCATTGGCAGTCAGCTAACTTGCCGGGCATGCCGCGGCCTTCTAGTAAACCTTTGCGGTTACGTGATAAATCGCGCGCTTTACGTGCTGCAACTCGAGCAGCGGCAGCATCAATGCTTTTGCGAACAATTTCTTTACCTTCTTGTGGATTTTTTTCAAACCATTGGGTTAAGAATTCATTTACTGATTTTTGGGTAAATGACTTTGCTTCAGTGTTGCCAAGTTTAGTTTTTGTCTGGCCTTCAAATTGTGGTTCAGCCATTTTTATAGAAACAATGGCAGTTAAACCTTCACGGACATCATCACCGGTTAGGCGATCTTCTTTCTTACGGATGAATCCTGCTTCTTCGCCAAATTTGTTTACAACAGTTGTAAGTGCAGTACGGAAACCCTCTTCATGGGTGCCACCTTCGTGGGTGTGAATGGTGTTGGCAAACGTGTAGACGGATTCTGAGAAGCCAGCATTCCACTGCATCGCAACTTCGAGTGAGAGTTTGGCTTTCTTATCTTCGCCTTCAAAAAATATGATCGATTTATGTGTTTCACCGCGGGTTGAATTCAAGTGCTTTACGAAATCCGAGATTCCGCCGTCGTATTTGTAGTTAACTTTAAGTGGTTCGCCCTTTTCATCAACATGTCCGGGGCGCAGATCTGTCAGGGTTAGACGCAGACCTTTATTAAGAAATGCCATTTCGCGAAAGCGAGTGGATAAAATTTCAAATGAAAAATCTGTAGTTTCAAATATCTCTTTAGATGGCCAGAAACGCACAGTTGTGCCAGTTTTTTCCGAAGTTGCACCTTTTTTAACCGGCGCCGTTGGCACACCTAATTTATATTCTTGGTTCCAGAAGAAACCATCGCGTTGTACTTCAACAGATAGGTCAGTTGAGAGAGCGTTAACTACAGAAATGCCAACACCGTGTAATCCGCCGGAGACTGAGTAGCCGCCATCGCCGAATTTTCCGCCCGCGTGTAAAACTGTAAGTACAACTTCAAGGGCTGGCTTCTTTTCAACTGGGTGCATATCAACTGGAATGCCGCGGCCGTTATCAACGCACTGCAAAGAGCCGTCTTCCATCAAAGTTATATTTATTTCATCGCAATATCCGGCCAGTGCTTCGTCAACAGAGTTATCTACGACTTCATAAACTAGGTGGTGTAGGCCGCGCTCTCCGGTTGAGCCGATATACATTCCAGGGCGCTTGCGAACAGCGTCTAGGCCCTCAAGGACAGTGATCGAACTGGCGTCATATCCGCCGGTCTTTTTCGTCACTTAAAGCTCCTTTTAAAATCTGGTTCTGGGCTTAAAACGTGCCTAGAAGGGGAAATCCTTCATTTAGCGTGGTAATCCTATCGGTAAATGAAAAGCCTGCTAGCCATAAAAAGGCGTAGGTGTGGGAAATGCGCCATTTTCTGAGCGTGGGTGAGGGTTCCTAGTGGGTGAGGGGGTTTTAAATCGTTCTAACCGTAAGTATCGCGGGGGCCGCGCTCGTTCTTAATTGTTCGAAGGCCGCGCTTCCAAGATGGGGTTTGGGGGCCGATAAATGAGAGTGAAGCAACGCCAGCACTAGGGGCCGAGCTTTGAATCGTATTTAGTAAATCTTGTCCGACCGCACTTAATTGTGTGGCCCAAGCAGTTGATGAGCATTGAATTAATAGTGCGCCTTCAAGTAGTGAAAGTGGTGTGGTGTGTGAAGCGATATCTGCCCCGACAATTTCTTTCCAAGATGAAAAGAGTGTTCCTTCTGCAATTCCTAAATGCCAATCGCGTTGGCTAATTAAATCCGAGATAACTTCATTTATAAGTGTTGGATCCCCTGGGGTGTTGGTGCGCTCTTGCACCGGTTTAGATTTTTTTATAAATCCAGTTTTATAACTGCGGAATAAGTCGAGTGCAAGATCGCGTTTAGCCATCACTCAACCTTTCCTTTGATACAACACCGGGTGTTACATAATATTTTGTAGATAATAGTTCGGCCGGCAAGTCACTTTCAACTGCTGCTGTAATAAATGTTTGTTCGGCCATTTGAGTAACCGAAGTTAACTGTTGGCGTCGGGCGGTATCTAGCTCTGCGAAAATATCATCGAGAATTAAAATTGGTTCGGCACCTTCTGATTTAAGTAAATTGTAAGAACCTATACGCAGTGAAATAGCCATTGACCAGGATTCGCCGTGGCTGGCATAACCTTTTGCAGGAAAGTCACCGAGTTGTAGATGTAAGTCATCGCGGTGGGGGCCGATTAGTGATGCACCACGTTCAATCTCTTGGCGGGCGACTTCTAATTGGCGGGTAGTTAAAAGTTGCGCGTTTTCTGTCGCATCACTTGTTAAATTATCAGTGCTGGATTTATAGGAAATAGAGGCTGGTTTAACCTCGTTTAAATTTGCATAATTTGCAGCAACATATGGATTGAGTGCTGCTACTAAAGCAACGCGCTCAGCGCTTAATTGGGCGCCTAAATTTATTAGTTGTTCTGTCCATGGTTCTAAAGCATTCTCAGGGGCGCGAGTTTTTAACAAGGTGTTGCGCTGTTTTACAACCCGCTCATAATCAGAGATAACACCAGCCAAGCGTGGGGCGCGGGTTATTAGTATTTTATCTAGGAAATCACGGCGGTGGGTGGGTTCACCTCGCACAAGATCTAAATCTTCGGGCGAGAAATAAATAACTTGTAGAGCTCCCAATATCTCACGTTGTGATTTAGTTGGGTTTTGATTTAAACGCGCACGGTTTGCCTTTGTTGCGTTAATTTCTAAATCAACTTGCAAGGTTTGGTTATCGCGCTCTATCTCGGCACGGATGATTGCTTGATCGGTACCTAGATTTAAAAGTGGCAAGTTTTGTGAAACACGATGTGAGGAAAGGTAGGCGAGGTAAATTAAACTTTCGGCAATATTAGTTTTACCTGATCCGTTGTTGCCGATGAAAGTGGTTGGGCCCGCCCCGAATTCAAGTTCGAGGTTTTTATAAGAACGGAAATTAGTCAGCGCTAATTTGGTAACGCGCACAAATTACTCTTTATGAGGCGTAACGCATTGGCATTAACAGGTAGCGATAGTTCTCAATAACTTTGCCATCGCGATCTGATTTACCGGTGAGGATTGCTGGTTTGTTCGAACCAGTAAATGAAATCTGCACAAATGTTGTTCCAACTGCTTGCAAGCCATCCGCTAGAAATACTGGGTTGAAGGCGATCGAGATTGGTTCACCGTTTAATAAAATTTCAATTGCTTCAGTGGCCTGTGCTTCCTCGCCGGCGCCAGCTTCAAGAGAAACTGTGTTGTTGGCGAATTCAAGACGTAGTGGAACTGTTTTATCGGTAACGAGTGCGACACGGCGGACTGAGTCTAAAAATGGCGCAACTTCCACAATCGCTGTTGTGGTCACATTTTGTGGCAACAAGTGGCGGTATGGAGGAAATGTTCCATCCAACATTCGTGATGTCATTGACTTACCTTCGCCGGAAAAACCAGCTAAGCGATCATTGCTTGTAGCTGGTGCAAAAGATAAAGAAACGTTTTTTGAACCGGTTAGAGATTTAGCAGCATCGGCGATTGTGCGCCCACGCAGTAACGCTGTTGTTGAAACACTGGGTGCGGTTGGCTGCCAGTTAAATTCACGCACAGCTAGGCGGTAACGGTCGGTTGCAGCCAAAGTGACGGTGTCTTCATTTATCTCAATGTGCACGCCGGTTAATGTAGGTAATGAATCATCGCGGCCTGCAGCAATCGCAACTTGTGCAACCGCTGTTGCAAATACATCACTAGCAACAACTCCGGTTGCATCTGGCAGTTCCGGCAATCCTGGGTACTCAGATATGGAAAGAGTTGGAAGAGTAAATTTGGCAGATCCAGAAGTAACTAGAACCCTAGAACCATCCAACGCGATAGTGATTGGTTTATTTGGAAGAGAGCGAGAAATTTCTGCTAACAACTTTCCTGGAACTAGGACTTTGCCCGGTTGTGAAATATCTGCCTTAAAGAAAGCTTTACTAGATGTCTCTAAATCTGATCCTGAGAGAATTACTTCATCTCCGGTTGCATCGATAACAATTCCAAGGAGCTCGGTTTTAATTGGGCGATTGGAAAGGCTGCGAGAAACCCAGTTAACGCCATCTGTTAGTGCGCCTTGCTCGACTGTGAATTTCACGCGGTAGCCCTCAGTTTCTTTAGTTGAAAGTCTTGCATAACGTTTATGAAGTTAGATACCCCAGTTTCACCTGTGGGGTTCGCTTGGGAGCGGGTTTTATCTATATAAAGGCAGTAGTAGTAACCAGGCGCAATATCTGTGGATAACGGCAGAAAGTCCTGCTCAAAGGCGTGTTTACCTGTTATGAAAGTGTGGATAAGTTGTTTATATCTTTGTGTAAACCAGAACCTCATCACCGCCCACCCTCTCTAAATAAGTTTAAAAAAGAAATAACTTCACATTAACCACAGATTTACTATTTAAATCCACAGTTATCCACAACTTCTCCACATTTGGGGGTAAAACCCCAAATCGGACATTTAACCGAATTTAACCTCTGTTCTGAGATTTGATCCGGTTGGTCAATTCAGTTACTTGGTTATAGATCGAACGTCGCTCTGCCATCAACTGGCGGATCTTGCGGTCTGCGTGCATAACTGTTGTGTGATCGCGTCCGCCAAAAGTTTGGCCGATCTTCGGCAGAGAAAGTTCGGTTAGCTCGCGACATAAATACATTGCAATCTGGCGGGCATTTACTAATACACGAGAACGGGAAGTGCCACACAAATCATCAATTGTGAGGCTGAAGTAAACCGCGGTCTGGGCCATGATCGTCGCCGCTGTAATTTCAAGGCCGGCACCGGTTGGAATTAAATCTTTTAAAACAATTTCCGCTAAACCTAAATCAACGCTCTGGCGATTAAGACTTGCGAAAGCGGTGACACGAATTAGCGCACCTTCGAGTTCGCGGATATTTGTAGAAATTTTACTAGCGATATATTCAAGGACATCATCGGGCGCGTTTAATTTATCTTGCGCAGCCTTTTTACGAAGAATCGCAATACGAGTTTCTAATTCTGGCGGTTGAATATCTGTAATCAATCCCCACTCAAATCGAGAACGTAGACGATCTTCCAAAGTTGTAAGTTGTTTTGGCGGGCGATCGGATGAAATAACAATCTGTTTATTAGCGTTATATAAAGTATTAAAGGTATGGAAGAACTCTTCTTGGGTACGTTCTTTATTTTCTAAAAATTGAATGTCATCGACTAAGAGAATATCTAGGTCGCGGTAACGACGTTGGAAGGCCGAGGCTTTATCGTCGCGGATCGAGTTAATAAAGTCATTTGTGAACTCTTCAGAAGATACGTAACGCACGCGAACACTGCCGTATAACTCTTTGGCATAGGCGCCAATAGCGTGTAATAAGTGGGTTTTACCGAGTCCAGACTCACCGTAAATAAATAGCGGGTTGTATGCCTTAGCAGGTGCTTCAGCTACAGCAACAGCTGCGGCGTGAGCAAAACGATTTGATGCACCAATAACAAAAGTTTCAAAAATGTAACGTGGGTTTAATTGAGAAACCTCATCGCTTTTGCGAGCACCTGTTGCAGAAACTTCACGGCCAGTACCTAGTCGGGCTGGAGTTGGTTCAACTGTGATCGTTGGAGCCGGGTGATCTGCCAGTTCTAGTGATTCATCGACCATCACCGCGATGTTGGTTTTATCTCCAAGTTCGCGGGTGAGCACTTCATTTACAACAGTGCGCAGACGAGATTCAAGAACATCTTTAGCAAAGACATTTGGCGCGGCAACTAACAAATTTGTAATGCCGCCATCGCTTTGAATGAGCCCAAGTGGCTTGGTCATTGTTAAAAATGCGCGATGTTGTGGCTCTCCAAGTGAGACATGTTCAATTACCCGGTCCCAAAGGACAGTCAGTTCGATCTCAACTACTGCCATTTGGGCCCCCTAGGACTATCCACAATGTTATCCACAGGCTGTGGGTCTAAAGTAGGGCTTGAGCCTTCATTTAGAGCCACTTTGACGGATGCCTGTGGACAGAGGTGAAAAGTAGGGCTCTTTCCCTAGAAAAGCAAGCGGTTATCCACAACCCTCAACCTGGGCTCCAGTTTGACCCAGCTCTATCCACACCTCTACCGTTACACCCTTGCTTCCCCCGTATTTATGAAGAGTTCATAGAAGTCGGATCATCCGCGAGCTAGGTCAGCAAAAACCTAACCCGGAGCCAATCCGAGGCTGTAAACGAGAGTTTTAAAAGGAGTCGATATGACAAAACGTACCTACCAACCTAATACGCGTCGTCGCGCCAAGAAGCATGGCTTCCGCGCACGCATGGCAACTCGTGCAGGACGCGCTGTTCTTGCAGCACGTCGCGCCAAGGGCCGCACTCGTCTCTCTGCTTAAGCGAACGAGCCACAACCGGACCTTCTCGTGCTGCCTAAAAACGCACGTTTGACTGCAAGCGCCGATTTTGCTCGAACAACAAAGAGTGGAACCCGCGTTACATCCGAAAATTTTGTTGGGTATCTTTACATCTCACCTGTCACAAATCAAGAACCACCTAAATGCGGGCTAATTGTTAATAAATCAGTCGGCGGCTCTGTGGCTCGCCACACCCTTGCACGGAAATTACGACACGCGGTTGTGCCACAAATTACCAAACTACCCGGCGGATCACTTCTAGTAATTCGCGCACTTGCAAAGAACAATCCAGAATCTGTAGGCGCCGAAGTAGAAAAGTTAGTCAATAAATTACTTGAGCGCGCCAACCGAAGTATGGCGAAGTAATGCGCAAACTATTTGTAACAGCAATCAACTTTTACCAAAAATGGATCTCCCCAGCATTCCCTGCGCGCTGTAAGTACTACCCATCATGTTCTTCATATGCCTCATCTGCCATTTCACATTACGGATTACGTGGTGTGGCTATGTCTATCTGGCGCCTAGCGCGTTGTAATCCATGGTCACATGGCGGGGTTGATTACGCGGCGGAACCTGCGAAAACTTTCAAAAACATCGAAAAAACCAGTGTAGGAGTGAACTAATGGGCGCTATTTTAAATCCGCTTTATAGCTTTGTCTCCGGAGTTATTGTATTAATTCATAAAGCTCTAACACCAATATTTGGCTTTGATAGCGGAGTCACCTGGGCACTTTCAATCGTTGGCCTTGTTGTATTAATCCGTATTATTTTGATTCCACTCTTTGTTAAGCAGATTAAAAGTCAGCGCGCCTTAACAGCGCTGCAGCCACATATGAAGGCGATTCAAAATAAATATAAGGATGATCGCCAGAAGCAATCAGAGGAGATGATGAAGCTCTATAAAGAGCATAAGACAAATCCACTTGCTTCATGTTTTCCGATCCTTGCCCAAGCACCAATCTTCTTCGCACTCTTTACGGTACTAAATGGAATTGCTGCAAAGACCGATGCAGGTGTGTCTGCGCCAATCGCGCGCGGTTTTCTAAAAGGTGAGTATTTAGAGAGTGCTGCACAAGCAACATTTTTCGGAGCCAAGATTTCACAAAGCTTCTTAGGATCAACCGATACAACAGTGAAGATAGTTACAGTAATTCTTATCTTTATAATGTCTGCAACAACTTTTACAACTCAGCGCCAGTTGATGGTAAAGGGAATGCCAAAGATGGATTCCAGCAACAACATGATGTTGCAACAGCAGAAGATAATGTTGTATTTATTCCCAGTTATATTTGCAGTCTCAGGTGTTAACTTCCCTGTCGGTGTTTTAATTTATTGGTCGACAACAAACTTCTGGACATGGGGACAGCAGTTCTATGTAATTAAAAGAAACCCAACACCTGGTTCTCCGGCTTATGAAGAGTTGGAAAAAAAGCGCAAAGCTAAAGAAAAGGAAGAAAACCGCGATCAGAGCGGAACAGTTATTGACCCAGAAAACACAGAACCCGGACAACCGGGCGATGTGAAAGGGCAAAGAAAACAACCCAAAAAGAAAAAGAAGAAGTAAGTAGATAATTAGGACAATTACTACCAAAAACGCATAATCAACCCAGTTTTCCAATAAAGGAGTTCAAATGAGCGAAGAGACAACAGAAGTTCTAGATACCGAGGTAGGCGCTGAAGCAGAGGCGACGACCGGTACAAAGAAAGCGCCAAAGACGGTTGCTCGTCTGGAAGAGGAAGGCGATATCGCCGCCGATTATCTAGAAGGCTTATTAGATATTGCAGACTTAGATGGCGACATCGATATCGATGTTGAAAATGACCGCGCCAGCCTGGCGATCGTCGGCGGCAAGTTAAGCCACCTAGTCGGCCAAGAAGGTGAAGTACTAGATGCCATCCAGGAGTTAACCCGCCTTGCTGTCCAGACTTCAACTGGGGACCGCAGCCGCCTAATGCTAGATATTGATGGATTCCGTGCAGGGCGCCGCAAGGAGCTAACCGCTCTAGCCGAGAAAATGGCGGAGCAGGCAAAGACAACTGGGGCGTCAATCAAACTCGACCCAATGAACGCCTTTGAGCGCAAGATTATCCACGACACGATCCAGACCCTGGGCCTCTCATCTGAATCCGATGGGGAAGACCCAAATCGCTTCGTAGTCATCTACCCAGCTTAAATAGATGGAAAATCTCCAGCCGGAGTCAGTTTCACGTGAAACCCTGATCGCCAAGTACTTTCCTGGGCAGACCGATGCCATTGCGCGCTATGCCGATTTTCTGGTGGGCGCAGGGATCGAGCGAGGGCTAATTGGCCCCCGCGAAGGTGAGCGAATCTGGGATCGCCATATATTTAACTGCCTGCCGATAACCCAACTTTTACCAGAAGGGGCAACCCTATTCGATATCGGTTCAGGGGCTGGGCTACCAGGCATTGTTATCGCCTTGGCTCGTCCAGATGTGAAGGTAACGCTAATTGAGCCACTTGAGCGCAGGGTTGAATTCTTAAACGAGGTAGTCGCCGCCATTTCTAGCGATTTAATTGAAATTGAGGTTATTCGAGGCCGCGCCCAGGATGTTAAGAAGAGCGCTAACTTTGTAACTGCTCGCGCTGTGGCCCCTCTAGAAAAATTGAAGAAGATGAGCTGGCATATGGTTAAAACCGGGGGCTCACTACTTGCCATGAAGGGGGAGTCAGCCGCCTCCGAGATGGTTGGAGTTAAAGGAGCTGAGCTCCACGAGATTAAACTTGAGGGCATTGAGCTCGGCCGAATCATCTCTGTTCGCAAAGGTGCTTAGATAAGCGCGTGGATGATTCACGTGAAACAAAAGAAAACAAGGTAGTCGGCGTTCGCCGCCTGAAAGAGGCGATGGCCAAGCCCGCAACTACCCGAATCTTCACCGTAGCCAACCAAAAAGGTGGGGTCGGCAAGACCACCACAACGGTCAATATCGCAGCAGCCCTTTCTATGGGGGGTTTGCGCGTCCTAGTCATCGATCTAGATCCACAAGGCAACGCCAGCACAGCCCTGGGTGTTCCTCACCGTGATACGGCCGGAATTTATGAAGTCCTAATGGGGGACGCCACGATAACTTCTGTAATTGCGAAAGTGGCGGGATTCCCCGCTCTCGATTGCGTTCCATCTAATTCATCACTTGCAAATGCCGAAGTTAATTTAGTTTCAATGGTTGCACGCGAACTTCGTTTAAAAGAAGCGCTAGATGAAATATTTCCAAACTATGACTACATCTTTATTGATTGTCCACCATCACTTGGTTTATTAACTATCAACGCACTTGCTGCGGCGCGCGAACTTTTAATCCCAATTCAAACTGAATATTACGCACTCGAAGGTCTTTCACAACTGCTTGAAACATATGGCGTTGTTAAGAAAAGACTTAATGCAAAGCTAGATCTTTCAACAATTATTTTAACTATGTTTGATGGCCGTACGCGTTTATCAAATGATGTTGCTGCAAATGTGCGGGCGCATTTTCCTAAAGAGCTTATAGATATTCCTATTCCACGTGCTGTGCGCGTTTCTGAAGCGCCTTCATATAACCAGACAGTAATGACTTACGACCCACTTTCACCAGGTGCCATTGCTTACATGCAGGTTGCGCGCGAAATTGCAGAACGTGGCAAACCAAAGGATGAAGTCATCTTTGATTCAAATGTTGTAAATATAAACTACAAGCGCGATGGAGAAATTGCATGAGTGTGAGAAGAGGCGGGCTCGGAACTAATTTAGATTCACTAATTCCAACATCTCTAACCGTTGACGGTAATGAAGTGGCACAACAAAATGAAGTTTCAATTGACTCAATTTCTCCAAACCCACGTCAGCCTCGTACCGTCTTTGATGAGACCGCACTTAACGAATTAATTGCATCAATTAAAGAAATTGGTATTTTGCAACCACCTGTTGTGCGCCAAATATCTGCCGGAAAATATGAATTGGTTATGGGTGAGCGCCGCTTCCGCGCAGCAAAGGCAGCTGGCTTAAAAAGTATTCCTGTAATTATTAGACAAACCCCAGATAACGAACTTTTGCGTGAGGCGCTTATTGAAAATATTCACCGCAGCCAATTAAATCCACTTGAAGAAGGTGCCGCTTACGCGCAACTTCTAAATGACTTTAACTGCACACATGATGAACTTGCTACAAAGTTAGGCCGTTCTCGCCCCTTAATTTCAAACACAATGCGCCTGCTTAATCTGCCGCCAACCGTGCAACGCAAAGTTGCCGCCGGAGTTATTTCTGCAGGTCACGCTCGAGCACTGCTTGGGCTAACGGATGAAGCAGAGATTGAAAAACTTGCCAACCGAATCGTTGCTGAAGGTTTAAGTGTTCGCGCAACGGAGGAAGCGGTTGCAATTCATTCACCAAAGAAAAAGAGTGGAACTGGAAAATCCGGCAAGGCAGCCTCCAGCGGTGAAACCCTCGCCGCCGCAGAATTATTAAGTGACTATTTAGATACCCGCGTTAGCGTGCAAGGCGTTACCGGCAAAGGCAAGATTGTTATCGAATTCGCGGGACGCGAAGACTTGCAAAGAATTGTGGATTTAATAGAAGGTAAGTAAGTCTTACTTAAGCGCCGTACCGCGGCGCTTCATCTCTTGCGTAACAATTCCGCCTAACGCCTTAACGCCTTCACGAATTCGCTCAGGCGTTGGATGGCAATAAGAAAGACGCATAGACCATGAACCAAAACCATCTGCGTAAAAGGCTGTGCCCGGAACATAGGCAACCTTGGCAACAATTGCCTTTGGCATCATCGCTTTAGTGTCGATCTCGGCAGGCAAGTTCACCCAAACATAAAAACCACCACCAGGCTTTGTCCAAGTGGCTTCCTTAGGGAAATACTCTTCAAGTGATTCCAACATGGCATCGCGGCGAACCTTATAAAGCTCGCAGAATGATGCGATCTGATCGCGCCAAGGTTGATTAGCTAAATAACTAGAGATAGTTAACTGTGTGAAGTTCGATGGACAAAGAATTGAAGATTCAGATGCAATTACTAATTTATCTTTAAGTGATTGTGGAACTAGCGCCCAGCCAATGCGAAGCCCAGAGGCAATCGTCTTTGAGAAAGAACCAAGATAGATAACGTTTTCAGAATCTTCAGCGCGCATCGCATTTGGAGCCGGGCGATCAAATCCCAAGAGCCCGTAAGGGTTATCTTCAACGACAAAGATTTCCTCTTCGCGGCAGATAGCCAGAATTTCAGTACGACGATCAGCTGGCAGCAACACCCCGGTTGGGTTTTGGTAATTAGGAATTAAATATAAGAATTTGATTTTGCGACCGGCTGCGCGAACTGACTTAATAGCGTTGCGCAAAGCATCCGGAACAAGGCCATTCATATCCATTTCGACGTGAACCACAGATGCTTCATATTGTCTAAATGTTCCGAGCGCTCCAACATAAGACGGTGCTTCAACAAGGACGACATCGCCTGGATCAATGAAAATACGAGAAATTAAATCTAAAGCTTGCTGAGAACCTGTTGTCACAACAATGTCATCTGGGTTTGCGCGAATTCCTTCTAGCGCCATTACATCGCAGATTTGTTCACGAAGTTTTGGATGACCTTGTCCGCTGCCATATTGGAGAGCTTCTGCGCCGTTAGCAAGAATTAATTTGCTAACAACATCGGCCATCATCTCCATTGGCAGAGCAGATAAATTCGGCATACCACCGGCTAGTGAAACTATTTCAGGGCGGGAAGCCACAGCAAAAAGTGAGCGAATTTCTGAGGGCAACATACCGGCGGCGCGAGTCGCAAAACGTTCTTCCAGATGTTGCGGAGCTCCGGTTTGAAAGCGAACTGATACCTCAGACATGCGCCTTAGTCTCCCACATGCTCATATGAGTTCGCGAACTGATTAATTTTAACGACGAATTCCCGCACTTCGCAGGTCAGATAACCGCAAAGTTCCTGTCTTGGCATCATCTTCGGCCGATAAATAAAGACGTTGAATAGCGATAATAAATGCTTCAGCCAAAGTATCTCGAAAATCAGGCCGCGCTAATCGAGCAGAGTCACCTTCGTTTGAAAGGTAGCCAAGATCAACACGTACAGCCGGAGCTTGAGTCAAACGCAGCAAATCCCAAGTTTTGGCATGTGTTCGGCAATTAAGTAAATCTGTACGAGCACATATTTCTCGTTGGACTAAAGAGGCAAATCTTTCTCCCACAATTGAGTGAATGCCATGGGCATCACTTCCATAAAAATAAGTTGAGACGCCGTGAGCGCCAGAGTTTGTGAGATGTTCGGTATGAAGTGAAATCAATAAATCTGCTGCATTTTTATTAGCAAATGAAATTATTTGATTCTCGCTCAACACATTGCGAGGACCACGAGTTAGGAAAACGCTGGCACCTAAAGCAAGTAAACGACCTTCCAGGCGCTGTGCGATGTCATAAACAATTTCAGCTTCCTCATCACCAAATGCTGGATCGATCACAATAACTTTATTTGCAAGTGCTGGTCCACGGTTGCGTTGCGCGGCAGTCTCACGCATTTGTGTTGGCGTGCCACCGGAGACAATCTTTGTTAAACGAATTAAAGCGATGATTGTTGCCGGACCACATTTGCCGTCAACTTTAATTCCAACAGATTGCTGAAACTCTTTAACCGCTGATTCGGTTCGCAGACCAAATATTCCATCTACGCGCCCAGTGTTAAATCCCATCTCGGTTAAACGCGCTTGTAATGCTGCAACATCATCGCCTCGCATCATTGGAGATGGTTGCAAATTAAGTGAGCGATCGCCTAATTTCCAACGCGCTTCATCGAGGGCGCGCAGCGTTGAGTCATTTAACTCCCCCGTGACGTGAAGCCCACGTTCTTGTTGAAAAGAACGAATCTCGTCGGGAGAAAGTTCTTTCATAATAAATCTAATTCAACGAATTGATTAGATGAACTCTGCTAGCTCTTTAAGTAGAGCAGGCTTTGGTTTTGCGCCAATAATGGTTTTAACAACTTCACCATTTACGTAAACGTTAAGCATAGGAATTGAAGTAACCCCATACTTAATTGCCAATGCAGATTCCTCATCGGTATTTAACTTAACGATCGTAAGTTTGTCGCCGTATTCATTCGAGATCTCATCCAAAATCGGTCCAACTGCGCGGCAAGGGCCACACCATTCAGCCCAAAAATCAACCAGAACTGGCTTGCTGCTCTTTAGGACAACCTCATCGAAGTTATCGACTGTGACTTTACCTGCGCTCATCTTTACTCCCTTTATTTTAGAACTTAATGGAAATTTAATATTTTCAAGCGTACTAGTGCGAGAGGAACTTTTCAGCGTCTAGCGCTGCTTGGCATCCCGAGCCCGCTGCTGTGATTGCTTGGCGATAAGTGAAATCAACCAAATCACCACAAGCAAAGACGCCTTTTAGATTTGTACGTGTCGAACGGCCATCTACTGAAACATAACCCTCTTCATTGAGCGTTACTTGAGATGTAACCAATTCGCTGCGCGGAATATGCCCGATTGCCACAAAAAGTCCGGTGAAGTCACGCGTTGACTCTTCGCCAGTAACCGTGTTGCGTAACTGCAGGCCCGAGATTTTGTCGGCGCCCAAAACATCTGTAACTTCGGTATTCCATAACATTTCAATCTTTGGGTTTGTTAGTGCGCGATCGGCCATAATCTTTGATGCGCGCAATGAATCACGGCGGTGGATCAAAACAACTTTAGACGCAAATTTTGTTAAGAAGGTCGCTTCTTCAACTGCTGAGTCTCCGCCACCAACTACTGCGATAACTTGATCACGGAAGAAAAAACCATCACAAGTTGCACACCAAGAAACTCCACGGCCAGACAAACGTTTTTCGTTCTCTAGCCCAATTTCTTTATATGCAGAGCCCATTGCCAAAATAACAGCCTTAGCTTGCACGGTATTTCCAGAACCATCTTTAAGAATTTTAATATCTCCAGAAAGATCCATTTCGACGACATCATCAGTGATCAACTCTGCGCCAAAACGTTTAGCTTGTTTGCGCATACTGTCCATCAAATCCGGACCCATAACACCATCAACAAAACCTGGGAAGTTCTCAACCTCAGTGGTATTCATTAACGCACCACCGGCTGTGACTGAGCCTTCGTAGATAACTGGATTTAATTGAGCGCGCGCAGCATAAATAGCCGCGGTGTATCCGGCTGGGCCCGATCCAACGATTACTAAATCTTTGATCATGTGCTCAGCCTATCCATTTCCACTTACTTCTTTCGGGCCGCTTTACGCTTGCTAAATAGTGAGTTTGCGAACTCTTTTAGCGTAGCGATCTCGGTTATTTTAAATGCGTGCGCGAGTAATAGGAAAGATAGGCCACCGCCGACGAGCACGAAAGCCAAACGCAGAACACCGATAAACGGCGCCGCGTCATCGCTTATCCAACCTAAAAAGTAGGCGATCGCAAAAAATGGCAGCATCGCCAAAAGTGAGGCTGAATAGAGGCGAAGATGTTGGCCAACAAATTCGGAGTATCCAAAACGGCCAACATGCTTTTTAAGAAGTGAGATCGTTACAAAAAGTCCAATGATGTAACTAATAGCGAACGCTAACCCCAAACCAATCGTTACCTGATCACTCTTTAGCGTCTCTAGGAAAAGATAGGAAAGCCCTGATGAAATGATATTAATAATCAATATAGAAAGAACTTGTGTCTTGGTATCTTCGAAAGCGTTAAAACCACGAATTAAAATTAAGTTAATTGAAAACGCTACTAGGCCCAAACTTAGTGCAGAGAGTACATAACCGATATAGCGTGAATCTTCTAGCGAAATACCGAAGTAAAGAACCTCGGTCATAAGTGAACCAAATAACAAAAGCGCAATTGAACTTGGCACTGTTACTACACCGCATAATCGAATGGCACGGACCAACTGCTTCTTTACTTCTTCCACATTCTTTTCAATAGCTAGCTTCGACAAATGTGGTAACAAGGCGGTAACGATAGATATTGTGACGATCGAATACGGCAACAACATTATGTAATAAGCACTGGTAAACGGGGTAAATCCAACACCGGTTGTAATTCCAGCTTGAGCGCTACGAACCGCAGCGCTAGTTGCCACATTTACCGTAATTAAGTAACCAAGTTGTGAAATTAGAACATAAACCAAAGTCCAGCCAGCGAGTGAGAAAGATTTACCAAGACCGGCAACGCCAAATATTGGGCGCAACCGGATACCAGAACGCTTAACAACCGGAATCAAAATTAAAGCTTGCACAATGATGCCGAGAGTTGTTCCCCAACCCAAAAGTTGAATTTGTCCATCTGTAATATTTTCAACGGTCAACGTTTGTTGCATAACGAAGACGCCTGCAAAAACTACAATTACAACGAGGTTATTGGCGATTGGCGCCCACATCAACGGGGCAAATGAACCGCGCGCATTGGCTACCTGACCAAGCATTGTAAATAGCCCTAAGAAGAAGATCTGTGGCAAGCAGTATCTAGTAAATGCCACTGCGATAGAGAACTCTTTTTCAAAACCTTCGGTCGAAAATTCGGGAGCATATAAACGCACCAACGCTGGAGCAAAAAGCACACCAACAATTACTAACAGTAAAAGAATTCCAGAAATAGTTGTTACCAAACGTGATGCGAAACCATGCCCGCCATCTTCATCTGAAAATGATCTGACAAGTTGTGGAACAAATATTGCAGTTAGTGCGCCACCAACAAGTAAGTTATACAAAATATTCGGCATGGTATTTGCAACATTGTATGAATCTGCTAATAGCGCTGTACCAAGGACAGCAACAGCCAAGATTGCACGGAAGAAACCAGTGATACGAGAGAGAATTGTGCCGATCGCCATAATGCCAGAGGCGCGGAATAAATCATTTGTTTTCATGGCGCCCCTTTCGAATCCTGCGAATAGTCTGGGTTATCGCAGCAACAAAGAGCAGTATCGCCGCACCGACGGTAAACCAAGTAACTCGCGAATCAAAAATTGTAATATTCAAAGCAAGTCTGGCGGAAGATCCTATAAATTCTCCATCAACACTTGTCATCTGCGCCAAAATTGTTGTTGCACCAGGGGCTACCACGGTGAAAGGCAGAGCCAACTGGGTTCGCGCATTTGCAGGAATTGCTAGCTCAGAGATATCAGAGACCTGAACACGTGAATTCAATGGGGTCAATTCAATGTTGATCTTTACCGGGACGTTAAAGCCATTTATTACTGTTACAGGAACCTTGCCAGATTGAGAAGTAATCTGGTATTTACCGCTGGTAACACGCAATTTATTTAGAGTATTTTCCACACCATCGGTTGCATCGTAAGAGAAAAATTCGCGATCCTTTTTATTTAAAGAAGGTGAGAGAAGTATTGCTAATTTAGCTCGCTGCGCGCGCACTTCATCAGCGGTCACAACTGTTGAAAGAGCGGTTAAAGCCTGACGATTTTGCGTATATTTCTTGCGCAATACAGGGCTAAGGCGTGATTTACCGGTACTCCAACCAGAGCCGCTTTCCGCTAAAACACTTCGATTTAAATGAAATGAAACTCGTTCCGCCCCGTATGCGTAATATAAACGCAGCTCACTTGGCGCCGACCTTTGTGCCAGATCAATATCAGGATTTCCATATGGAAGTGCAACTACACGATCTCCAGAAGTTGCGAGCAATAAACGAGACAGCCATTCCTTTGCAACTATTTCACCCGTGGCGCTTTGCTTATTAGCTAATTTATAACCATCAGCCATATCTGCAACTTCATCTAAGAGTTGTGCATCAATAACCCAAGTACGCGTACCTTTACGTTTTTGTTCTAGCGGTTTTCCGAGGCGCCCAATAGATAATAAATCAGCCGCTAATTCATCATTACGGAATGTGCCATCAAAGAGTTGGTGTGGCTTACTCTTCAAATAAATAATCGTTGTATCAGCACTGGCAATCGGGAGAGAACCAAATAAGAAGAAAGCCGAAATTAGAGTTAAAAAGATTTTTTTCATTGTGCGGCAACTTCTTCAGATGCGCCGGTACGTGCGATTAACTTCTTCTCATCGGGATATGCCAAACGTTCCACAATTTCTGCCAAAGGAAACCAGCCAACCTCATCTACTTCACTTTCTTGGGGAGCTAAAGTGCCGCCAGTTTCACGGAATAGATAATGATGAACTGTTTTGTGAATTCTTTTCCCACCAGCCATAAACCAAAAATCAATTACTCCAAGTGATCGCTCAATTGCGGATTCAATTCCAGTTTCTTCGGCGACTTCACGAAGAGCTGCTTGCTCGGGAGTTTCACCTTCTTCGATATGACCTTTGGGTAGCGACCATAAAATTCTTTTTCCACTGCTGTCTTTATGATCAATTCGGCCAATCAACAATCCGTGCTTGCCGCTGTGATCGATAACTAGGCCGCCAGCTGAGACTTCATCTACGCGCTTGGCGTAGTTCTTGGCAGGAGGTTTTGGACGCTTGGAAGCGGCATCCGAAGGTGCAACTGCGCTAGCAGTAGATAAATCTTTCGTAAGTGGGGCGCGATGTGCGGGGCGTTTACGCCTGCGCTTCTTTTTCGTACCTTCGCTGCCCGCACCAGGTGCCGGGGTCATAGACCAAGGGTACTGCTCTAACCTTACCTATTGT
>Ga0315905_10002650_pt1 | contig 18764 bp, 14 predicted proteins | sample LakEriMetagenome_5_FD_203522 | JGI IMG/M metagenome (GOLD analysis project Ga0315905, IMG submission 203522) | Freshwater fungal communities from buoy surface, Lake Erie, Ohio, United States - Buoy 4 MA121 | ecosystem: Environmental > Aquatic > Freshwater > Lake | place: USA: Lake Erie, Ohio... | reverse complement strand
GATCGAGCACGTGCGGAACGTTCGCGATCACCACGATGACGTCCATCTCGGCGCGCAGGACCACTTCGCGGCCCGGCTCGAAGGGGCCGATCTGCGGCTCGATCGTGCCATCATCGGCAATCTTCGCGCCTTTGAACAGGGTAATGGCGGCGTGAATGTCGCGGCGCTGGAGGCCGTGCTTGGCAGCGCCCAGAAGGAAGCGGTCGCGCCCGTTGGGGAACTTGCCGCTGTTGCGCCCGTCACCGTATCTGGCGGCATTGGTGTAGGCGTTCGAGGTGCCGGAGAACGTATCGTGTGTGCCGCCGGTGGTGTCTTCGGCCAAGCTTATCAGGACACGGCCCATATCGGACAACAGGAGCTTGCCCGCGCCGAGATAGGCGTTCCACTGAATCTTGACCGTGTCGGCGAAGCTGTAGCGCTCGGTCGGCATCTCGGCGTTGAAGATCTGGAAGCTGGCACAGGCGTCGCCCTTCACGTCGATCAGGCGCAGGCGGCTGCCGCGCGGCAGGCGGCGCGTGGCATAGCCGCCGGGGGCGAGGGTTTCCTCCCAGAGCAATGCATCGGCTGCGACGCCGGCGGGCAGGTCCGTTGCGGCGGGCGGGAGGACAGGCATCGCCTCGACCACAGTGCCTGCCATCGAGCGGGCGTGGTCGCGTGCGGCGTTGGGATTGGCGAGTGGCTGGCTCATGCGGCGGCTCCCTGCGGCGCGTTCACTTCGGGCTCGTAGAGCTGCGGAAGGAGCGCGGTGGTGGTGACGAGTTCGAGCTGCTGGACGCCGCGCACGCGGCGCAGCGCGTCCGAAAGGTCCTTGAGGCGCGCGGCAGGGCCCTGGACGAGCAGCACTTCAAGCGACTGGTCATCCTCAAGGAAGACGTGCTGCGAGGAGATCACTTCCTTGAGATAGTGCGCCTGCGTCTGCGCGAGCTGGTGACGGACACGGCCTCGCTCGCCTCGGTAGACGAGCGTGATCGTGCCGGCGAGCATCTCGTCCGGCCGGGTGAACGCCTCATGTGCGGCGAGCGCGTGGCGGATTAGCTCGGCCATGAGCTGCGAACGCGAGGGCAGCTGGCGCTCGGTCACCATCATGTCGAGCTTGCGGAACAGTTCGGCCGGAAGGCTCATGCTGAGCCGGGCAAGGCCTGTGGGTTCGGTGCTCATGGGCTGGTCTCTCTCAGCTTGCGGCGGTTGCGGGCTGGGGTTCAGGTAGGGCTGCGGCTTCGGGCGCAGCCACGGGGGGGCCGCGCAGAGGCAGGTCATAGACAGCGGTCGCGCCGTAGCGGTGCGGCGCGTGGGGATCGTGGCGGCGCTTGTCGAGCGCGAGGACGCGCGTACCCAGCGTGAAGGCTTCCTTGATGTCGTGCGTGACCATCACGACGGTAAGCGCATAGTCGCGCCACAGGCGGGTGATCAGGCCGTGCATGTCCGCCCGAATGCCCGGATCGAGCGCGCCGAACGGTTCGTCGAGCAAGAGGATGCGCGGACGCTTGATCAGGGCCTGCGCGATGGCGAGGCGCTGCTGCATACCGCCCGACATCTGCGCGGGGTAGAGGTGGAGGCTGTCGGCAAGTCCGACGGCTGCGAGCATTTCGGCCGCCTGCGCTTCCGCCTTGCGGCGGGCGGTGCCGAAAAGCCGCGCGGCAAAGGGCGCGGCGGGGCATTCGAGGCCGAAGGTAACGTTGCCAAGCACGGTCATCTGCGGGAAGACCGAGTACCGCTGGAACACGACCCCGCGGTCAGGGCCGCACTCCGGCTTCAGCGGTTGTCCATCGAGCAGCACCGAGCCGCGGGTCGGCGCTTCCTGGCCCAGGATCAGGCGCAGCAGGCTCGACTTGCCGGCACCCGAGGGGCCGATGATCGAAAGGAACGCGCCTTCGGCAACCTCGAGGTTCAGCTTCTCGAGCACGACCTTGTCGCCGTATTCGATCCAGACGTTCTTCAGCGAGAGCAGCGCACTCATCTTGCCGCACCGTGCGCCCAGGGGAACGCGCGCTTGCTGATCGCGGCGAGCGTCACGTCCATCAGGATGGCGAGCAGCGCGATCCATGCGACGTAGGGAATGATCACGTCCATCGAGAGATAGCGGCGGACGAGGAAGATGCGGTAACCGAGGCCGATATCGGAGGCGACAGCCTCGGCAGAGATGAGAAAGACCCACGCCGGCCCCAAAGCGAGGCGGATGGCCTGCAGCAGGCGCGGCATCGCCTGCGGGAGCGCTACGCGGGCGATGATCTGCCACGAATTGGCGCCAAGGGTTTCTGCCTTGATGATCTGTTCACGTGGCAGGCTGCCGACATGGGCGGCAATATCGCGGACCATGACCGGCGCAACGCCAATGGCGATGAGGACGACCTTGGAGGTCTCGCCAAGGCCAAGCGCGATGAACAGGATCGGCAGCAGTGCGATCGGCGGGATCACGGCGATGCCAGTGACGAGCGGGCTCAGCGCCGCGCGCACCGGCGGCAGCGCGCCGATGAGCAGGCCGAGCACGAGCGCGAAGAGCGTCGCGATACCGAGCCCCAGGCCGAGCCGCTGGAGGCTGGCGAAAGTGTCGGCCCAGAACACGAGGTTGCCGGACAGCGGATCGGGCGTTGTGAGCAGCGCGGTGATCGCGCTCGCCATGCCCGAGGGGAGCGGAAAGATCTTGTCGGACGGATTGACGGCGTGGCGCTGCGCCGCGGTGATCAGGTAGATCACCAGGAGCAGCAGGATCGGTGCGCCGCCCGCGATCAGGCGGTCACGCTTTGACAGGTGCCAGTTGATCCAGCGCATGCGTTCAGATCTTCCCGTCGGCAGCGAGCTTCATGAAGCTGTCGTCGAAGCGCAGGGTGACATGGGCCGCATCGCCGAGCGTCTTGCCGCCGGGGAAGGCAATGCCGACCGCATCGGCCGAAGTCGCGCCCTTGAACAGGCCCTTGGAGAAGCTGAAATCGCGCACCCGTGTCATCGTGGTGACGAGTGAGGGGCTCTGCGCAGCGGCGACGGCGGCCTTGGGATCGGTGTAAAGGAAGGTCGTCTTGAGCTGGCTGTCGAACGTTTCGGGCGAGGCCCCGGCAAGCTTGGCCATGCCGGCACGTGCTGCCTTTCCTGCCGCGTCCTGCTTCATCATCAGCTGAACGGTATCGTACCAGATGCCCGCGAGCGCTTTGCCCAGATCCGGATTGGCCTTGAGCGTGGCGGTATCGACGACCAGGAGATCGAGAATCTCGCCCGGGATGTCGGCCGAGGAGAACACCTGGGTGACGCCGGGCTGCGCGCGCATGACTGAAAGCTGCGGGTTCCAGGCGACGGCTGCGGTCACATCAGCGCTGGCGAAGGCGCCCACGATATCAGCATCGGCGGTATTGACGGTCTTCAGGTCCGTCATCCCCATGCCGCCTTTTTCGAGCGCCCGGGCGAGGAGGTAGTGCGAGACCGAGAGCTCGACGAGATTGACCGAACGGCCCTTGATCGCGCTGAGACTTGACGCGCCCTTGAGCAGTACACCGTCGTTGCCGTTGGAATAGTCGCCCAGGATGACAGCGGTCGTGTCCTTGCCGCCCGCCGCGGGAATCGTCAGCGCGTCCATGCTGGCAAGGGTCACGCCGTCCAATTTGCCGGCGGTGTACTGGTTGATCGATTCGACGTAGTCGTTGACTTGCACGATCCTGATCTTGAGATGGTACTTGTCTTCCCACTTCTTCACGATGCCGGCCTGCTGCGCATAGGGCCATGGCATCCAGCCGGCATAGATCGACCAGCCGATGTTGAATTCTGTCTTCTTTTCAGCAGGGGCGCTGTTGCCGCCCGAACAGCCGGAAAGTGCCAGCGATGCGGCTGCGGCGATCAGGAGAAGGGAACCGGTTTTCGCCCGGCGGAACCTGGCGGGGGAGGTGGCTGACACGATTCTGTCTCCTTTCGCACTGCAGCATTGCGAGAAACAATCCGCTTGTCCATGCCAAAATGTTACGCCCTTCAAAAAACGTAATACCATCTGTGGGAAAATCCTCCACCGCTCCGCGAATCAGGCACCGGATCCCCGTGCAATATGTTGATTCGGTGCAACGGTGACAGGACCTCATTGTGTGACATGGCTGACCCAATGCGGCGCTTGCACAGGAAAAAGGTCAAGGATTTCCGCAGTGCAGCGTTGGCTTGATAATACTGGGATAATGTCGAATTATTACGCTTGACCTATAATGTAATATCGATAGCGTAACCGGAATGTCGCAGAGGATGCAGTTCTCTGTGGCCTAAACAATTAAATTTCAAGTCAGACGAGCAAACTGTCTGGCATGGATATTCCACGCGGCTTAGTCGAAGTGGAAATTATTGCTTGTATTTGTGAATAAAATTGAAAATTTGAGAGAACTATTTGGGACATTGATTTGGTAGATGATGGACTGATCAGGTTTTTGAACCTCATTGTTCATTTGATATCTTGATTTTCATGGCCGGTTTCTGACGGTCTTTGATTGAGTGAAAGACAAGGGTGCCAGAGCCACAAACGGCTCGGCGCGCGCCGTACAAAGCGGGCAATCAGGGTCGGGGATGTCGCTTCGAGAGGTTTTCACGCAAGCAATGCGGGGGCTCGAGTGACCAAGAAATCTTACAAGACGACACTGGTGTGTGCGACGATCCTCATGGGCAGCACCGCCGTTCCTGCCTTTGCGCAGGTGGCACCGGAAATCGCTGCCGACGCACCCCAGGCCGCGCCCGACGTGGCGGACAGCAGCACCATTGTCGTGACGGCGACACGCCGCGCGACCACGCTGCAGGATGTGCCGATCAACATATCCGCCGTAAGCGCCGAACAACTCCAGCGACAGCGTATCGATGACGTGCGCGACATTGCCGACTTCACCCCCGGCATCACGATCGCCGATACCGGTCCGGGCTCGACCGGTACGATCGTGCTGCGCGGCCTCAACGCTTCCGACACAGATGCGACTGGCAACTCCTACGACAACGCGCTTGGCGTCTACCTCGGCGAAGTTCCGCTCTATTTCGATTTCAAGATGCTCGATATCGCGCGCGTCGAGACGCTGCTCGGGCCGCAGGGCACGCTCTACGGCCTCGGTACGTTGGCCGGCGCCATCCGCAATATCCCGAACCGTCCCGATACGAACACTGTCAGCGGTGAAATGCATGGCCGCCTCTATGGCAGGAACGAAGCCTCGAAGGTCGGCTACCAGATCGACGGGGTGATCAATATTCCGATCGTGAAGGACCACATCGCCTTCCGCTCGGCGACCGGTTACTACTCGGATCCTGGCTTCATCGATTATCCGCTCATTGTGAAGGATCCGGGCGTGTCGCTGCCGCAGGCGCCCCGTTCGCCCGCGATCACGCAGGCCTTTGCCGATGCCAATTTCGCAGGGCAGAAGGATCTCAATTACGAAACGACCTTCACCACCCGCAACCAGCTGCTCGTGCAGGTAACGCCCGACCTCTCTGTCGATTTCACCTATGCCTTCCAGCACACCAAGACCGGCGGCGGCCAGTACAACAGCAACGGCGTGTTTGGCACCGGCAGGTATGAAAGCGCAGCACGCTTTGCCGAGCCGGTGGATCGCAAGGCCCACCTCGCCAGCGTCGAGATCAACGCGAATGTCGCGGAAATCTTCGACCTCGTGGCGACCACAGCCTACACGCAGGTGAGGAACAAGCGGGTTGGTGACAACACCGACCTCCTGCTCGATCTCGACTACGACTACGAACTGTTTCCGGCCTTCACCAGCTGGAACGAGAACGTGAACACCCGGAACCAGTTCAACAACGAAGTTCGCCTCGTCTCGACCCACGGCGGCCCGTTCAGCTGGGTGCTCGGCGGATTCTTCAACGAGCAGCGGCGTCAGCAGGACTACCGCGAGTTCGTGCCGGGCCTGCCCGGCGTCGATCTGGTCCGCAATCCCGAGGAAGTCGAGTACGCCTCGTTCAACCGCGACAAGATCAGCGAGCGCGCGGTGTTTGGCGAAGGCACGTTCAAGATCACGCCCGAATGGCAGGTCACGGCGGGCGGACGCCTGTTCAACTACACGTCGAAGGTTTCAGGGCGCGCGGTCACGCCGCTGCTGGGCGATCCGGTCAGCCCCTACAAGGTCGAGGCCGCAGGCGGAACGGCGCGCAAGGGCGGCAACGTGTGGAAGCTCAACACATCCTACAAGTTCTCGTCAGGCCTGATGCTTTATGCAACCTATAGCAAGGGGTACCGCATCGGCGGCCCCAACACGGTTGCGCCTTGCGTGCTTCCGCTCAAGCCGCCACCGTTCCAGAACGTCTGCGCCCTGCCGAACGAGCAGCAGTTCGGCCCGGACTCGACCAAGAACCTCGAGGTTGGTCTGCGCGCCGAACTCTTCGACCGCAAGCTGACCTTGAACATGAATGCGTTCGTGATCGATTGGGACGGCATTCAGGTGTCTTCGGCCACGGTCAACGGCATTGTCGGCATCACCGTGAATGGCGGCAAGGCGAAGTCTGAAGGCTTTGAAACCTCGTTCCAGTTGCGGCCGCTCGATGGCCTGTCGATCCAGGGAACCTATTCCTACACGAACCCTCGGCTCACGCAGGATGTTTCCAACATCGTTGCGGTCAATGATCCCCCGGGCACGTATCCGAGCAGGCCGATCCAGCTCGACGCGCTCAGCGGTGACCGACTGCCCGGCTCGACCCGCCACAGCGGCAGCCTCGGGGCAAGCTACACGAAGCCTCTTTTGGGGGGCGATGTTACTGCCGACTGGACCGCGACCTATCGCGGCGATGTCGTGACTCGCCTTGGCTGGGACCGCACCTTCGGCGACAAGTTGGACGGCTTCGTCCTGCATCGCGCCTCGCTGAACTGGCAGAACGATACCTTCACGATCGGCCTGTTCGGCAACAACATCTTCAACAAGTACGCGGTGACGGCGATTGCCAACGATCGTTCGCGCATCGGTGTCAACGACGGTGTCAGGCTGCGCTACTACCGCCGCACCGTGATCACGCCGCGCACATTCGGGCTGGAGTTCCGGGTGAAGTACTGAGTTCTAAGGGGATGACTGCACAAAAGGGGGCGGGGTTGATCCTCGCCCCCGATTGCGCAATCCTGTCGCCAGACAACAAGGCGGCAGGACCAGACAACGAACGATAACTGGTAAGGAGTGGCAGAGTCATGAGTTCGGGCTTGAAGAAGCTGGCGGTAGATTGCCTTCCGCCCGCGACGTTGGCGGCGGTGGTGGCGTTCTGGTACTTCGCGCCAGATTCGGTTGTTGCGAACCCGTGGACATTGCTCCTCGTCAACGCCGTCGTCACTGCATTCGTGCTTGGCCTCGAGCTTGTTTTCGAGCGGCACAAAGCCTGGCGCATCAACCGCGAGGAGTTCTTTACCGATCTCTTCTACTTCGTGCTGATCAACACGGTGATCGGCCGGATGGCCTATATCCTCTCCGAAGCACCGCTGCTCTCGCTCAAAGAAGCCTGGGGCATCGCTACGCCGTGGGTGACCGAGATGCCGTTTCTCGCGCAGGTCGCGCTGGTCGTGTTCCTGTGGGAGTTCGGCCAGTACTGGATGCACCGGCTGATGCACAACTGGGAGCCGTTCTGGCTGACCCATGCGCCGCACCACCACATCACGCAGCTCAACGCGATGAAGGGCGCCGTCGGCAACCCGATTGAGCTGTTCCTGATCAGCATTGGAATCGTGGCACTGCTCGATGTTTCGCCGGCTGCCTATCTTTGCTCGTTTGCCGCGACCAATGTGATCGCGACCTACGCACATGCCAACGTGAAGAGCGATCCGCCGCTGTTCTACAGCTTCTTCTTCACCACGATCCGGCACCACAGTTTCCATCACTCGGTGGGTTATGAGAACACGCGCTGCAACTATGGCAATTCGCTGATCCTCATCGACCGGATGTTCGGCACCTACAAGGAAGGCGAGGGCGTGCTCGTCGGGCAGGACGACCGCCGGCGGCTGACGATCTGGGAGCAGTTCGTGTTCCCGTTCAAACCGCTGATCGAGATGGTGGAGCGGCGCAGGGACAAGCCCTCATCCGCCGGATAAAGTGGCAGGGTGAAGGCTGAACCAACCCGGATTGCCGCCGTCCGGCGCGCGCTCGGGCGCAGCGATCTCGCGGCCGCGGAGCAGCTGGCGGCGAGCGTCGTAGCCGCTTTCCCCGAGGACGCGGAAGGCCGCTTTCTGCTCGGCATGGCGCGGGCAGAGGCGGGGCGGGTCGGAGCCGGGATCGCCGATATCGAGCGCGCGGTCGAGCTTGATCCACAAGGCGGCTACCGGGCGCAGTTGGCGCGGCTGCAGGTCATGCTGCGGCAGGATGGTGCGGCGGCTCAAACGCTGGCAGCGGCCGAGGGCGCCTTGCCAGCGGATGCCCTCGGCCGCGACACCTTGGGCTGCGTCTATGCCCGGCTTGGCGAACATGCCGCATCGGTGCCGCATTTCCGCGCGGCGGTACAAATGGCGCCGGGCAATGTCTCGTTCCGCTACAACCTTGCTGCCGCGCTCAACTTCATCGGGGATACGGACGGGGCGGAGGCGGAGGCCGAGGCGCTGATCGCGCTCGATCCCGACTATGCCAAGGCTCATCACATGTTGGCCGGGCTGCGCAAGCACAGTGCGGAGCGGAACCATGTCGAGCGGCTGACGGCGGCATTGGCGCGTGCGCAGGCGCCCGAAGCCCGCCTGCTGCTGGGCTATGCGCTGGCCAAGGAGCTTGAAGATATCGGCGACCAGCAGGCTGCGTTCGGGCGGCTGGCGGCGGCCAATGCCGAGCACCGGGTGCGGCTGCCTTATGCGTTCGCGCGTGACGCCGCCAACTTCGATGCGATCGAACGAACCTGGCCCAAGGTGGCGGCGTCGACCGTGCAGGGGGCGCCTCAGGACGCGCCTATCTTCGTGATCGGAATGCCGCGCACCGGCACGACGCTGGTCGACCGCATCCTGTCCTCGCATCCCGAGCTATGGAGCGCGGGTGAACTGCAGGCGATGCCACTGGCGGTGAAGCTGGCCGCGGGGACACGAAGCCGTACGGTGCTCGATCCCGAGACACTGGAGGCGGCGGTGACCGTCGATCTCGGCGCCATCGGGCGTGACTATCTGGCGCGAGCACGCACCCATGCCGGGGCGCGCGAGGGCCGATTCGTCGACAAGTTTCCCGGCAACTTCCACTACGCAGGTTTCATCGCGCGGGCGCTGCCCGAGGCGCGGATCGTGTGCCTCAGGCGCCATCCGCTCGATACGGTGCTGGCGAACTTCAGGAACCTCTTCGCGATCTCGTCGCGCTATTACGACTACAGCTACGACCTCATGGACATCGCGCGCTACTATGTGCGGTTCGACCGTCTGATGGCGCTGTGGCGCGAGGCGCTGCCGGGCCGGATCCTCGAGCTTGGCTACGAGGATCTGGTCGCGGATCAGGACGGCGCGACGCGCGCGCTGCTGGCGCATTGCGGGCTGGCATGGGATCCGGCGTGCCTCGATTTCCACCGCAACACCGCGCCGGTATCAACCCCCAGTGCGGCACAGGTGCGGCGGCCGATGTACAAGGATTCGCTGGCGCGCTGGACAAAGCACCGGGACGCGCTGGCCCCGGTGATCGCGTACTTCGAGCAGGAAGGGCTCGCAATCTAGCCGGGTTTACCCGGCCGGACAGGGGATCGTCTCGCCGCCGCCCTCACTGCTGGCGCTGCGCAGCGAGAGCATGAGGTGTTTGCCGCCAGCGAGGAAGCGCACGAGTGGCGGGAGTGAGGCTGCGGGGCTTTCCTCGAAGGGGACGTGGCCCATGCCGGGCAGGCGGACGAGGCAGACATGGGGCATGAGGCGCAAGTAATCCTGCGCGTTGCGGATGGGGATCATCCGGTCCTGCTCGCCCCACAGGATCAGCGTCGGCGCCGTGATGGTGCTCAGCCGCGCTGACGGATCGGTGAGGATCGTCTGGCGCGTGCGGTCAAGGATGGCATGGCGGACGCCGGGCGCCAGCAACATGTCGCGGTAGCGGTCGAGCACGGCATCCGGGAGCGCCTCGGGGTTGGCCCAGGCGGGGGCAAGATTGTCCCGGATCAGCGCGCGCGCGCCGACCCACGGCATGAGGTTCATGACGAAGGGCACCTCCGGCGCCTTGCCATAGTCGAAGCCCGGACTGGCAAAGCCATCGGGCGAGATCAGCACCAGCTTTTCCACCCGGAGCGGAAAGCGGGCGGCAAACTCCCACGCGAAGCGGCCGCCCAGCGAATTGCCGATCAGGGTGGCCCGCGCAACGCCGAGCCGGTCCATCAGGCCTTCGAGAACGAGCAGCGTACGCGCATCGCTGTAGTCGCGGGTTTCGTCCGGTCCGGTGAGGCCGAAGCCGGGCAGGTCGAGGCGGATGACGCGGTATTGCCCGGAGAGCGCCTTTGCCCACGGGTCCCAGGTGTCGAGACTGGCGCCGAAACCGTGCAGGAGGATCAGCGCGGGCGCATCGCGCGGGCCGGTATCGCGCATCCGCACGCGTTGGCCGCGCACGTGGAGGTATTCGCCGGGATAGGCGGCCTCCAGCGCGGCGCGGGGTTTGTCGGGTGCATAGAGCCATAGCGCGAGGGCCGAGAGGGCGAGGAGTACCAGCGAAGCGCCCCAGCGGAGGATGCGCCGCGCCATCAGAACACCGCGTGTTCGCCGCGATCGTCCGGCGCAGCTTCGCCGGAGAGTACCGCGCGGTAGTGATCGAACAGGGTGTCGTTGCCGGTCTCGGGGGTCAGCGCGGCGCTGTAGTCACCTGTCGCGGGATCGAGCACGAGCATCGATTCGGTCGCATAGTAATGGCCAATGCGCGCCAGTTCGGCCTTGGTGGCGAGCGAGGGTACGAGGCGGGCTGCAAGGCCGAGCCCGCTTGCAATGCCGCCGAGAAAGCCGGGCGGCACCGAGCGGAACTTGGGGGGCAGGCCGGTCAGCACGAACAGCGCCTCGCCCTGATCGCGCGGGGTGATCGCCGGGCCGGGGCCGCCGATGGGCAGCACCCTGTTCCAGCGTTCCGGGTCGGTCAGGCATCCGGCGATATAGGCGGCAAGATCGCGATTGCTGATCGGTTTGCAGGCAGTGAGCCGCCCATCGCCGAAGAGGAGGAAGGGCCTGCCTTGGCGCACGCGCTCGATCTGGCCGGAGAGCGACTTGAAGAAGGCGGTGGGGCGGATGATCGAATGGCGCAGGCCCGAGGCCACGAGTTCGGCCTCGAACGCGAGCTTGGCCTGCTGGAAGGCGAGGCGGGGCCTTTGCACGCAGATCGCCGAGAGCAGGACGAAATGCTGCGCGCCGCTGCGCTCGGCGAGGGCGAGCGCATGGCTGTGGGCCTTGTGGTCTATCGCCCAGGCATCTTTCGCAACGCCGGTGCGCGAGGCCATGCAGGAGACGACGGCATCGAAATGCTCACCGGCAAAACCGTCCTGCATGAGGCTGACGGGATCGGCCGGGTCTGCGCGGCGCAGGGTGACCCCTGGGAGCGGGGAGACACTTTCGCGGCGGACAAAGGCGATCACCTCATGCCCCGCCTCGACCAAGGCCTGCCCAGTCGCCCGGCCAATGGTACCGGTGGCGCCGAGCAGGGCGACGCGGCTCATGCGGCCAGCGTTCCCTTGGCTGCCATGACCTGTCGGCCATCGGCAGCATGAGCCGCGAGGACAAGCGCGCCTTCCTCGTGTCTGAGCGCAAGGTGGAGCGGTTCATCGGCCACCGCAGGGGAGACGGCGCGGAAGCTGAACCTGGCCAGCGCGTTTTCGCACTCCACGGCGCGGCGGGCGAGATCGAGCAGCAGCGTGGCGATCAGCGGGCCATGGACAACGAGGCCGCGATAACCTTCCGTTTCCGTCGCATAGGGGTGGTCGTAGTGGATGCGGTGCGTGTTGAAGGTGAGCGCGGAGTAGCGGAACAGCAGGGGTGCGCCGGGCTGCACCTCGCGCACCGCGTCCCAGCCTGCGGGATCGAAGCGGCCTTCGCCGAGCGACGGCGGGGTGGGCAGACTGCCAGGGGGCGGGGCGTCGCGATAGACCAGCGTCTGGGTCTCGCGGATGGCGAGCGTGTCGCCCGCAAAGGTTTCGTGCGCGAGTTCGGCGAAGACGAGCGGGCCGGTTCCTCCCTGCTTCTCGGTGATCGCAAGCACCCGGGTGCGGCGGGCAATGGTGCTGCCGGAGGGGATAGGGGCGGCGAATTCGACCGCGCCGGCGGCCCACATGCGTCGTTCGAGGGGGAGCGGGGGGAGCAGGCTTGCGGGGCCGTCATCGCGCCTCGGGTGGCCGTCCGGGCCCAGCGCGGCGGTGGGCGCGTCGGGAGTGCAAAGGCACCAGTGGAGGCCCTGCGGCGCGGTGCTGTCCGCCGGTGCATTCCGGTCGAGCATTGCGCACCAGCGGGCAAGGAGGCCGGGTGTCAGGATATCGCGGCGCACCTCCTCGCGGCCGATCCAAGGGGTGTAGTCGTCCATCAGCCGCGCCCCGCCATAAGGCCGCGAGCAATGACTTGCGCCTGGATTTCGGCGGCGCCCTCGAAGATCGAGAGAATGCGCGCGTCGCACAAGACACGGCTGATCTCGTATTCGAGCGCGTAGCCGTTGCCGCCGTGGATCTGCAGGCTCGCATCGGCAGCGGTCCAGGCGGCGCGAGCGGCGTGGAGCTTGGCCATGCCGGCCTCGATATCACAGCGGCGGCCGTCATCCTTGGCGCGGGCGGCGGCATAGGAGAGTTCACGCGCGGTGACGTACTCGGCAAGCATGACCGCGAGCTTGTCTGCGACGCGGGGGAAGTGGATCAGCGCCTGCCCGAACTGCTTGCGCTGCAGGGCGTAGGCGAGACCGAGCTCGAGCGCGCGGCGCGAGACGCCGACCGCGCGCGCGGCGGTCTGGATGCGAGCGCCCTCGAAGGTCTGCATGAGCTGCTTGAATCCCGCGCCCTCCTTTCCACCAAGCAGGGCTTCGGCAGGCGCGCGCATCCCATCGAACTGCAGTGCATATTCGCGCATGCCGCGATAGCCCAGTACTTCGATTTCGCTGCCGGTCATGCCCTTGGCGGGGAAGGGATTGTCTTCGGTGCCGCGCGGCTTGGGGACGAGAAGCATCGAGAGGCCTGCGTAGCCCGGTGTGTCGGGTTGGGTGCGCAAAAGCAGCGTCATCACATCGGAGCGCGCCGCGTGGGTGATCCATGTCTTGGCGCCGTTGATCACCCAGTCGCCGCCTTCATCTTGCGCGGCGCGAGTGGTGAGGGCGCCAAGATCGGAGCCGGTGTCGGGCTCGGTGAAGACGGCGACAGGAAGTGTCTCGCCGCTGGCGATGCGCGGGAGCCAGTGCGCCTTCTGCGCCTCGGTACCGCCGAGCATGATCAGTTCGCCCGCGATCTCGGATCGGGTGCCGAGCGAGCCCGCGCCGATCCAGCCGCGCGAAAGTTCCTCGCTGACGAGGCACATGACGAGCTTGCCAAGGCCGAGGCCGCCGAATTCTTCGGGGATGCAGACGCCGAAGGTGCCGAGATCGGCCATCGCCGCAACCGTCTCATCAGGGATCAGCGCGTTGGCGAGATGCCACTTGTGCGCGTGGGGAATGATTTCTGCATCGGTGAAGCGGCGGAACTGGGAGCGGATTTCATCGAGCGCGGCATCATGGAAGGTTTCGCTTGGCCACTTGCCGTCTGCCAGCGCGGCGGCAAGGGCGGCGCGGGATTCCGCCATGTCGGCATCGAGCAGCGGCGCGGCGGCTTCGGCCAGCGTGCGCGCTTCGGCGGTGAGGCCGAGGTCTGCCGGGCGCAGCATTTCGGCGGGACCCATGAGGAGCGCGCCGGTGAGCTGGCCGAGCGTTTCCGTGAAAGCGAGCTGCGCAACAAGGGCATCGAGCGGATTGGCGCTCCCCTCGGCCCATGCAGCGACGGCTTCCAGCGCGGCGACGCTGGTGGCGATCCACGCGAAGCCGTGCGCGGCGCGCTGCTCGGCCTCGACCGGACGGTTGGCGAGGCGCTGGGCGAGGGCAGCGCGGGCAGCTTCGCGGTAGGCAATGGCCGCGTCGAGCGGCGCCTTCAGGTCCATGTTCAGGCCGCGCGCTCGAACACTGCGGCGATGCCTTGGCCGCCGCCGATGCACATGGTCTCGAGGCCGAAGCGGCCATCGCGGCGGACCAGTTCGCGCGTCAGGTTGGCGAGGATGCGTCCGCCGGTCGCGCCGATGGGATGGCCGAGCGAAATGCCCGAACCATTGACGTTGAGCACGTCGTGGCGGCTGTCATCATCGCTCCAGCCCCAGCCCTTGAGCACGGCGAGGACTTGCGGGGCGAAGGCTTCGTTGAGTTCGACGAGGTCGATGTCACCCCAGCCAAGGCCTGTGCGCGCGAACAAGCGCTCTACCGCAGGGACTGGGCCGATGCCCATGCGCGCGGGATCGCAGCCGGCGGCCGCCCACGAATGGAACCAGGCGATGGGTTCGAGGCCGAGTTCCTCGAGCTTGTGTTCGGCGACGACGAGGCAGGCGGCGGCGGCGTCGTTCTGCTGGCTTGCATTGCCGGCGGTAACGACCGCGCCGGGGATGGCCTTGGCTTCGAGGGCCTTGAGGGCGCCCAGCGATTCCATCGTGGCGTCGGCGCGGTAGCCTTCGTCGTGCGCGAAGATCCTAGGGTCGCCCTTCTTCTGCGGGATTGCAACGGGGACAAGTTCATCGTCGAACAGGCCTTTGGCCCATGCGGTGGCGGCGCGCTGGTGGCTGCGCACGGCATAGGCGTCGCAGGCCTCGCGGCTGATGCCGTAATCGCGCGCGAGGTTCTCTGCGGTCTCGATCATGCCCGAGATCACACCGAAGCGCTCGATGGGCTGCGACATCAGGCGGCCGCGGGTCAGGCGGTCGTGGAGCATCAGGCCGCCGGCGCGCGTGCCGCGGCGGCCTTCGGTGGTGTAGTATTCGACGTTCGACATGGATTCGACCCCGCCTGCGACGACGACGTCGGACTGGCCGGTCTGCACCATCATGGCGGCGTTGATCACGGCTTGCAGGCCCGAGCCGCAACGCCGATCGAGCTGGTAGCCGGGGACTTCGAGCGGGAGCCCGGCGGCGAGCCACGACCAGTGGCCGATGGCAGGGGCCTCGGCGTTGCCGTAGCCCTGCGAAAAGACAACGTCGTCGACGCGCGCAGGGTCGATCTTGGTGCGCTCCATCAAGGCTTTCAGGATCACCGCGCCGAGCTGGCCTGCGTTGAGATCGGCCAAGCTGCCGCCGAACTTGCCGACGGCGGTGCGGATGGGAGCGACAATGGCGGCGCGGGTGAGCTTGGTCATGAGGGGGTTCCTGCAATGCCGGCTTCTAGGAGCTGGTCTATGGCCTGGGTATCAAGGGCGAGATGGCGGGCAAGAACATCGCGCGTATCGCCCCCCAATACGGGCGCGGGTGCGGGGGCGCGGCGTTCGAGGCCGGGGAACGTGGCAAAGGCACCTGCGGCAGGATAGGCAAAGCCGCTGGGGTTGTCCGCCGTGTGCTGGAACATCGGGTTTTCGCCGACGAGGCGGGGATCCTGCACGGCTTCGGGCATTGTCTTGTAGGGGCCGTGGGTGACACCGTTCGCGTCCAGCTTTTCCGCGAGTGCGGCGTGGGACAGCGGTGAAATGGCGGCTTCGATCAGGGCGTAGATCGCATCGCGGTGGCGATAGCGCACGCCGTCGTCGCCGGTGAACGAAACGCCGTGGCGGGCTTCCAGCGCGGCGAGGTCGCCGCCCAGATCGAGCGCGCGGACCAAGCCCTGCCACTGGCGCTCGTTGATGGCGACGATCATGACGCGGACTGCGTCGGCGGTGACGAAATCGCGTCCGATTGTGCCGTAGACACCGTTGCCAAGGCGCTCGCGGTCCTCGCCCGATTGCAACACTTCGGCGACGCGGCCGAGATTGGCGGCGGACCCCATGGCGATATCGGTGAGAGGCAGGCGGACCTCGCCGCCAAGGCCCGTCTCGTCCCGGCGGCGCAGCGCCGAGACGAGAGCGAAGGCGCCGTAGGCTCCGGTCAGGAGATCCCAGGCCGGGAGCACATGGTTGACCGGCGACGGGTCGGCCAAGGTGCCTGTGAGCGCGGGATAACCGACGACCGCATTGGCGGTGTAGTCGAGCGCGATGGCGCCATCCGGCCAACCCATCACGCGGACGGTGACAAGGTCCGCGCGCCCTGCCGCCAGCTTCTCGTGGGCGAGAAAACCGCCGACGGGGAGATTGGTGACAAGCGTGCCGACGCGTTGGATCAGTTGGGTTAGGATGGCCCGGCCTTCGGTCTTCGTGAGGTCCAGTGCGACGCTCTTCTTGGCACGGTTGAGGTTTTCCCACGAGAGCGAGTGGCCCTCGGGCGTCAGTGGCCAGCGCTTGAAATCCTGGCCCCCGCCGATCTGGTCGACCCGGATCACTTCGGCGCCGAACTGGGCAAGATAGAGCCCGATGGTCGGTGAGGCGACGAAGGAGGAGACCTCGATCACCGTGATGCCGGAGAGCAGGTTGTACATGGGCGGGCAGGCTTTCAGGCGTTGGTTTCGTTGTGCCGCAACCGTGTAATCAATCGAGCGGTTAAGGGAAGGGGGTTGGCGGGGTGCTGTCGTTTTCGAGGGGGCGCTCGGCTTCGCTTGACGCGAATGGTCGGGCACGGGGCTGTTCCCTCCTTGCCGCGTCATTGCGAGCGCAGCGAAGCAACCCAGAGCGGCAGCGCGCGACGCTTTGAATCCCCGTTTTCGCGGGGATGACAAATCTTGGGTGGATCGGTGACGGCTTGTCTCAAGCCCGCCACCCCGCATTTGATCCGGGCTTGCCAAGATCGAGTCTGGTTCTGCGGTCGGCTCAATCCGGGACGGGCAGCGCGGTGCGATTGACAATGGGGCGCAGCGCGAAGCTGGTCGTCACTTGCGCCACACCGGCGATGCGGGTGAGGCGCTTCCTCAGGAAATCCTCGAAGGCGGCGAGCGAGGGGACGAGTACGCGCAGCTGGTAGTCGGCTTCGCCGGTCATCAGGTAGCAGTCCATCACTTCGGGAAACTCGGCGACCGCGCTTTCGAAAGTCGCAAGGTGGTTGTCGTCCTGCTGGTCGAGCCGGATGCGTACGAAGGCGTTGACAGGGAGGCCGATGGTCTCGGGTTCGACGAGGGCAACGTAGCCGGAGATGACCCGGCGTTCCTCCAGCGCGCGCACGCGGCGCAGACAGGGGCTCGGGCTGAGGCCGACATCCTCGCAGAGCTGCTGGTTGGTGAGGCGGCCGTTCTGCTGGAGGCGGCGGAGGATCTTGCGGTCAATCGCGTCGAGATCGGAAAATGGCATCATCTTTTACTCATGGCGCCTAGTTTGGCAGATTGTGCCAATCGTCTGCCTGTAAGAGGCAAACTTCGCAAGACGTTGCGCCTCGCGTCTCGCTATATTTCACCTTTCACGCTCCATGCTGGAATCGAAAGCCTGCCATGACCACTGCTCTTGCCGAGCCCTCCGTTGAACTGGTCCCCGCCATCGAGGCGCTTGATGCGCGGCTGCGCTGGCTCTCGGCGTGGACGGTGCACAATGCCAACAACATCCGCGCCAAGCGCGACGGGATGAAAGTGGGCGGGCATCAGGCCAGTTGCGCCTCGATGACGACGATCATGGCTGCGCTCTATTTCCATGCGCTGCGGCCGCAGGACAAGGTGGCGGTGAAGCCGCACGCAGGGCCGCTGCTCCATGCAATCCACTATCTTCTCGGCAACCAGTCCTTGGAGCAATTGCAGCGCTTCCGCGGGCTGGGCGGCATGCAGAGCTATCCCTCGCGCACCAAGGACCAGATCCCGGTGGATTTCTCCACCGGTTCGGTGGGCCTCGGCGTCGCGATCACGGCGTTTGCCAGCCTCGTACAGGACTACTGCATCGCGCAAGGCCACATGAGCGAGGCCGATGCGGGCCGGATGATTGCGCTGATGGGGGATGCCGAGCTCGACGAAGGCAATATCTACGAGTGCCTGATCGAGGCTTACAAGCACGATATCAGGAACTGCTGGTGGGTGGTCGATTACAACCGCCAGTCGCTCGATGCGACGACGGCTGACCGCATGTTCCGCCGCTTCGACGACATCTTCGAGACTTGCGGGTGGCGGGTGATCACACTCAAGAGCGGCAAGCTCCAGAAGGCCGTGTTCGCAAGGCCTGGCGGCGCGGCGCTGGAGGACTGGATCGACAATTGCCCCAATGCCGAGTTCGCAGCGCTGACCTATCAGGGTGGGGCGGCCTGGCGCGAGCGGCTGATCAAGGATCTGGGCGATCTGCCCAAGACCCGGGCACTGATCGAGAGCTTTGACGATACCGCGTTGGCGCAGCTGATGACGAACCTTGGCGGGCACTGCGCCGAGACGCTGATCGAGGCCTTTGCACAGGCGAACGATGACAAGCCGACGCTGTTCATCGCTTATACCGTCAAGGGCTACGGCCTGCCGCTCGCGGGGCACAAGGATAACCATTCGGGCATGATGAACACGGCGCAGATCGAAGGTCTGCGTGCGAGCATGGGCATTGCCGAGGGCGCGGAATGGGAGCCCTGGAGCGGACTGGGCGACAATCTGGCGGCAGAACTGAAGGCCTTCGCCGAGCGCAGCGCGCTGGCGCTGAAGCCTGCCGAGCATAGCCCTCCGGCGATCCCGGTGCCAGTGCGGCTGCCGGTGCCGGAAGGCGAGGAGCAATCGACCCAGAGCGCTTTTGGCCGCATCCTGATGGATCTTGCGCGGCCGGGTGATCCACTGGGCGACCGCATCGTCACGACTGCGCCTGACGTCACGCAGACCACCAACCTTGGCGGCTTCGTCAACCGGCGCGGGCTGTTTCGC
>Ga0315905_10002649_pt1 | contig 18770 bp, 14 predicted proteins | sample LakEriMetagenome_5_FD_203522 | JGI IMG/M metagenome (GOLD analysis project Ga0315905, IMG submission 203522) | Freshwater fungal communities from buoy surface, Lake Erie, Ohio, United States - Buoy 4 MA121 | ecosystem: Environmental > Aquatic > Freshwater > Lake | place: USA: Lake Erie, Ohio... | reverse complement strand
GATCACGCCCTCTTAAAAATTTTATTTGATCGAATGATCTATTACTTGAGTTTCTTCCTATATTTCCTAAATCATCATATGTAGACTTAGGAAAATATTTCACATACCAGTCAAGATAATCTCCTGTACTATAGTCTCTAGGTAATTTCATTTTAATCATGTAATCACCATAATATGTAGGTGAATCTCCTGTATATAAACCACCAAAATAAGATTCATTAAACATTCCTGCTCTATAACCATAATCATCCATAGGTACATGTGAAGCTTGGTATTCAGCAATAGATAAGGGGTTATCAAAATCTACACCGGCTTGTTTCATATTTTCAATTTCTGAAAGTCCTCTTGCATAACCTGTAGCATCATCATTTATTGCTCCCCATTTAGGATAATTCATATCAAATTCTCCACTCCCATAGTCTTTGAAACCTTTTCCTCCAGGAGGTATTGAACCTTTAACACCTCTGAATTTTGTAGCATCTCTCTCTAATGCTAACTTAGTTAAAGCATTAAGTTTATCTGCACTTCTACTAGCATAATTTACATCATTCCATCCAAAGTCTTTTCCTACTAAACCTTGTTTTTGTAATTCCTTAGCAAACTGTCTTCTTTGAAGATAATCCATTGTAGAAGGTATAGATTTACCTTTGAAGGTAATTCCTGTATTAGTATCTATAACTTTTGCAACATCTGAATTATTTGTACGTTCTACTACATTTGAAACTCCTTGTTTAAGTTCTTGTCTTCCTGTTTTACTTAATAATTTAGGAAGTAAAGGTGAACTAAGTGCTAATTCTGTTAGACCTTCTCCTATATTACCTTGACCCATACTAATTAAACCTTCAGTCGCCATTGCTGCAGGATTAAAAGAGTTTACAAATTTTTCTTGTTCTCTTCTAGTCTCCATTGGGTTAGGAGATATAATTTCACGACCACCGTTATCATCATCAATACGTACTGTTTCAAATGAACCTAATGCACCAGGACGCTGTTCATATCTATAACGTGGACGTACTTCTAAAGGTTTCATTGATGTTCCAGATTCCCATATGCTATCTTGTACATCAAATAAAGACATGTTTTGATCAGGAGTTACAGCATCACCTTTTTCATTTACATAATAACGCTGATTTTCAAAACGTGGATCTAAAAATAAACTTTCTCCTGTAGGTGTTTTATATTCTCTCCAACCTTTTTCTTTTGGTGCTCCTCCTTTTTGATATTTACCTAATGGTACTTCAGCAACATACTTACCAGGAAATTCATATTCTCCACCGGGCATCATCATCTGTTGATTACCAAGATCATCAATACCAAGTATTGGGAACTTGACATTCTTCATAGTAATCCTGTTACTAGGAATAATGTTCATGTCATTAAATCTATCAGGACTATCTGGTAAATAACCCGTGTTCGTAATTTTTACTTTACGCTTATTCATTATCTAGGAGAATATTGATTTTTAATATTGGTGATCTTAAACAACATTTTAACAGGTCCTGATACACTTCTAGATAAAAGGACATGTGTAGTGTAGTGTCTAAATTTCTTTCTTTCAAAAGATGCCTTTTGATAATCTAAGTTATTAATATTTAAGTCTCTTTTGTAACCGTTTAGTTCAGTGTTCCAAATTGGTTGTTGTACGTTCGGATATGTAAACTCTCCACGGTCACGAGTGATGTCCCAGAACTGATTAAAGCGATACTTCTGTTCTTCTTTACTAAAGATGATATCAATACTTGTGGGATTAATCTTAGGATATTGTAGAGCAGCAATAGGATTACCTTTAGGATTTAGATTTAGATTTAATACCCCGGATACTTGTTCGGTGTTATGTACAATAGCATGATCAAAGTTAAAGTCAAGCACATGATACATATCTATACCATCAATATCGTAAGTATAACATTCTAAGTCATACTCTAAAGATTTAAGAGTGTTTACAGTTTGTCCTGTAGCAGCTATAAATTCAATTTCAAAAGGATAACTTATTCCGTAATATCTACAGAACTCATAATCATTATCATTATGTTTCCATATACCACCAGCTTGAGACTGTAAGGTCTTGGTGGTAATAAAATAGTTCTTACTTGATATAGTTAGTTCTGGATGCCAGTCATGAAAAGAGATCCACATTTTATTTTTAGGATCATAACTTATTGTCCAACTACAATCTTCAAAGTAATCAGGATCTCCTAATGTGACTTGAATTGAGTCATTTATTAAGAACTTATTATAGCCGTATTGAGGTGCGTATTGAAACGATCCTGCAAAATCTCTACGTCTCCTAAAATCACGTTTAGAGAAGTATAGTATCTGATTAGTATTATCAAATACTGATTGGCAACCAATACCTACTACAGGATTATCTGTTAAGTAGTAATCAGGAAAATCTTTTAACAACTGATAAGGTAAATATTTGTTGAACCACCAACGCATTCCTGCAGCTGATATTTCTTCAATACCATTACCTGTTACAGCAAATACTTTTCCTTGAGACTGACTTAAATAGTAAACTCCTGCTGGTGTATTTGTCACAGATAATCTATTCTGACAAGATCCATGTTGAAACTCTGCATCAGCATTTGTAAGGTACTGTAATGGTTGTGAGAATAATCCACCATCACCAATTGTAATCTTAGTTCCTGTATCTGTTTGTAAAGTATCTACACCTAAGAACTGTGCTGGAGATTGTGTTTCAAACAAAAGCAAAGCTCCGTTTTTAGAAATCTGTTTTACACTTATAGGTTTTGATGTAAAGTCTTTATAGTTGTTAGGTAAGAAAACTCTCCAATAATCTTTTACCGCTTCGTCTTGCTGTGGTAAAGAATAGATTACTCTATTAGGATAATATGTAAAACATGTTTCTGCTACACTTGGATTATAGTATGTAGGCTGCATGTTTCCCCACGATATAAAATTATTGAATATCTTAGATACACTTAATGATATATCATACTTAAAATAATTACCAGACTTAATGTGATCGATATTAAATAACTCTCTTAAATTAGTATATGCATATGGATCATAGTGTCTTTCTGAAGGATCTTCTCCCCAGTCTCTTAAATCAATATTGATTTCAGACTCCACAAACAAATCAATAACACCTGACTGGAATAAATAGAAATAGGCATTCTTTTTTAAGAACCTCAATCTATTTGCACTTTTCATATTATTAACAGCACTTCCGTCAATAGCATCACTAGCACTATTTATAAAATCTAGCAATCCTGAAAAAATACCAGGATCTTCTTCGCTTGATGCATTTATATAAGAACTTACTGTTAGCTGTTCATCCAAATCCAGATTAAACATGTTAGTTGGTAAACCTTCTAACATCTGACCAAAGTTTCCATCAACTGCTTTATTCAAAGCAGTATTTAAAAAACTAGTTATATCAAATTTTGTAAAGTCTGCCCAGAATCTAGGATTAGAAACCATTGTTCTAAGACGATAGTCAAACTCAGTACCATCGGGTTGATTAGATAACCAATCGTAAAAATAAAAGAATGTATTCTTTTCTGTATATCTACCTATATAAACATCTCCTCCAAAAACTAGTGAAGTTTCAGCAATTACAGGAACTGTATATATATTACTTATATTCAGTAAAGGTTTATATGGGAATCTACAACTTGTTGTTAACTGCTTAACAGATGTTAATTGACCATACTGATTTCTAAAAGCTAACTTTAATGCACCATAATACATATAAGAGTTAGAATAGAAAGGTCTGGTAATACCTTCATCTGTTATACTAGAAGCTGTAACACGATCACTTAATATTTTTAAACTATCATCTGTACCACTAGGATCATTTAGATTACCTATTAAATCTAGAGCAACAAATCTACCTCTGTACAAATTATTAATTGTCTTATCTCCAATACTCTGTAATTGATTATCTATATATCCAGCATCCTTTATAAATCTTCGGGAGTTGGTAGCAATATCTACATTACCTTTAAATGAATAATGAAAGTATCCATGTGATGTATAAGCTTGAGCATACTGAGTATAACCCATAATGTTCAATAATATATTAAATGCGGATTGAGCACCTTCTGCAAAGTAATTTAAATAAGTAACTACACCAACTGCGCCTCGTAATAAGGTAGGTAAATAGTTTTGATCACTAGGTTCTATAGTAATTTCTCTAGTGGATCCTTCACCTGTTACGCCTGGTGTAAGAAGTGCAGCATCACCAACCGCATTAGCAATAAGATATGTTGTTACTGCAGGATTGACACCTGTTACCGCTTCTGTAAATATTCTAGTAAAACCAGGAAACCTGCTCTCTAATGCTGATTCATCTAATGCTGCTAAAGCAGGAGCAGGATTTGCTGGAAGAGCTCCAACAAGATTGGAAGTCCTACCTGACTTTAATACACGAGTATGTTTACCGTGCACACTCTTTCCTGCTAAACCTAAACCTATTACAGCTGATATAAAGAATACTAGGTTGGTTGGTAACTTCTCTAACGGGTGACCGTCTACAGGTGCAAAAGTTCCTTTGATATTTTGATACCTACCTAATTGTTTATAGAGGTGTAATTCATTTGCTGATAGAAAAGGATTTTTAAATTGAGTATCTGGTGAATGAAAACTTAAAAAACTTTTACTGTAATCTGCTAGAAAGTTAGATGGGTTATTCCAAGTACCGTCACTACCTGTTGTATACTCAGCTGGATTACCTGAGTAGAACGGAACTTTAGTTAACGACTTATCAGCACCTCTAAAGTTGTAAGGATAGTTTTGATAGTAAATGGTTTCGTCATCTACATTTTCATAGGAACGCATGTTTTTAACAACACCCTTTGCAATAATAGATCTATTACCATCACGAGAACTTCTTAGAATTTCATACGCAACAATACCGGGAATTGGATTACCATCGTTATCAAGAGGTGTATATATATTTTTAAAACGTACTCCTAATATTCTAATTGCACGCGCAGTGTTTTTAATTTCATATGAAGAAGCATTTAAAACAGGATTTCTTGTTATACCCAATCCTTCTGTTCCTTGTAAATTAGTTGGTGAATAATCTAATATTTCACCAGGCATCTTATGATGACGAATAGGTTTACCACATAAATCATGATTAGGATTTCCTGAATTTGACCAAGTGTGATAAGAGGAGTTCCATACCTCTGGTTTAGTATCAGGATACTTTTCTGTAGATTCCCAATAACCCATCTTACCAGTAGCTATTGTTTTAAAAGGAATCACTTGCTCAGTGTCTTGTAAGTTTACATCTAAAGATGTTACATATGCAGTATTAACACTTCTCCAAAAAGGATCTGTAGTTAAATTTGTTAGATTATTAAATACAGAAGCTTGATGGGCGACGTCATTAGAACTTCCGGGAGATAATATTTCATATTCAGTTCCGTGATTATCAATTTCTCTACCCACTTCTTTTGCTCTACCAGGAATATGATAAGAACTACTGTAGTCACCTGTATTATAAACGAATCTAATCCAGAATGCATATTGTTCATCACGCATATAACCGGTAACATTTCCACCTTTTCTATAATAATCAATAGGTACTTCTATCATTACCCATTCTGTTTCAATTTTATTAGCAATAGGTTGATAATTAAAATCAAAACGTCCTGTAGGAGAAGTTCTTAACATGTAAGGACCATTAACAAAAATACCTTCTGACTTCTCAATCACCTGAGATCGTATTGGAATTTGCTCAATAGGTATTGTAGCTAAACTTTCATTTATATAATCAATCGCAATTTCTACATCTCCCTTTGTACTATATAGACCGATCCTCTTAGCACTAGTTTGTTGATTTATAGTTCTCACTATAACTAATTCAAACTCATCAAATGTTTTAGAATCTAATCCACGGATTGTTAACTCTAAAGATCCTGATGCATTAGCATGAGAAAACAAAGGTTGTACTATACTAGGTGAGTAATATTCTGTAACCTTCTGTCCATTTACGGAATATGCAATAACTGCATAATAAGATCCATTAAGTAGTGTACCAGAAGATGCTCCTTTCCTAATCTCAATACAAGGTGTTGAAATTAATCTAGCAAGTCTTATTTCCTCACAGTCTAGTGTATATGGTGTACTTGGTTGACAATCAACACAATCCGGATCAGAGTTAACATCTTCACAAATATATGGTACACCAGGCCATGGTTGTTCGAACGGTCCTAATCTAACATCACCTATGTTAAGAGTTCTATCAGGATTAACACCATCAGACCAATAAACCTGAAAAGTACAGTCAAAGTTCTCTTTAGATGTTCCTATAATAAGATTCGACTTTTTAAAATTCAAACAAGAGTCATTGACTACTTTAGTATATAGACAGTTACCTTCTGTAAATATTCCTATTTCTGAATTAAGATCGTTTGTTGAAAAGATTAAAAAGTGATCACTTGTAATTCTAATTTGACCTATAATCGTATAGGGTGCTAATGCACATAGTTTATTACCTTGTTCGTTACCTATTATCCCTTGATCACCACCTACCGTAAAGTTTGTTGCGTTACGTGCATGTGACCATGTACCTTCTGGATAGAAAATATCATCATAGTCTTTAATCAGACCTTTATTAAAAATTTCTGATTCTTGACTAATTGGTGAATCTTTAGACTTTGCCATGTTTAGACAGCGTTATTTATATTAAACTGAGTAGGGTGAGAATATGATTTGAACATGTCATAGTACTTAGAGTACATTGCTTTTCTATTCATCGCCCATACTTTTTGCATTTCGGAGAAGTTCGGTGTATTCACAATACTTAATGCATTGTTTCTTGCTGCACGAAGTTCCGCATTAACCAACTGAAATTGATTACTGACTGTAGGATTACCATCCATAAGCATATTCTCTAATATACGTTTCTTAAGAGCATACTCATAAAATTCATTTATCATCGGATGATCTACAACTAGCAAGTTACCATCATCGTCTTCCATATTACCTTGGTAGTTAATATATAAGTTTCCGGTTTCAATATTCGTAAATATAAAACCATCTTTGATATAACCTTCATCTTTTCCTTTATAATTAAGATCAGCACAATCGCAATTGATCATGTATGAATTCTTAAATCTTAAAGGTGTTAGCATATTATAAGTGCGAGTTTCTGTCCCTATTACTTGAATCAAACTATATGTAGTACCACATTGTGTTAAGCATGTAGATTCTGGAGGAAGTGTTGTTCCAGAACAAAGATTTGATTCAACCCAAGGTTTATAACTAGGCACTACTTCTTGAATATTAGTACCTTGTGGTACTTGTGTAGTAACACTATATGATCCGCAGATTAATGCAAAGTTCATTACGTGAAAGTTCTCAGGAAGTCTTGCTCGATAGTGTTCAATCTCAAGGACTTTCTCCATGGTCTTTTCTACACGCAATCCTAGATCATAATTAACCTTCATGGCAATCTTAATAAGTTGCGCAGGTTCAATAGCACCATCTGTAGCAATACTTCTTAGATCCGTTCTAACGTCTTCTAATAAAGATTCAAATGTTCTATATTTGAGAGTGTAATTGTAGTTCATAATTATCTAAGTAAGCTTTGTTTATCAGCTGGTGCAGGATCTGTATTTATCTGCATGCTTCTCATGAAGTCATTTATAACCTGTTGTTCTATTTGTGCAAATAAATCACCTGGAATATTTAAGTATTGTGATTGAACAGATTGACACTCATCATCACAAGTTAATCCGGAAATCGATCCTTCAAATATTCCATCTATCTGAGCACTGTCCCATTCTACATTAGGAATGAATAAGTACCCATCTAATAACCAGTAATACTTTTTCTTATTATATTTGAATCCAGATGTTTTTTGTAATGACGTGTATAACTGAGGAGTGGTTCTAAATACTTCAACTAACCCATCTATTGATGCGACAGTTCTTAGTAATGGACCATTAGATCCTTCTAGTATAGAGGGTAGCTTTTCTTTTGACCTTTTAATTTTAACACCAGACTGAACCTCACAACAAGCGGCAACTTTATCCACCTCAATAAGATCAATGCAAGGTATTCTTTTATATAAAGAATTAAACTTTGCTTGCGATGTTTGTCCATCTTGACGTTTGATAAACATCTTAGCATACTTAAGTATGTTACTATAAATCAAACGGTCTGTGATAAAGGAATCAGCATCAACAGCTTTGATTCCATTACGCACTCGTGATATTGCTTCAGCGATTGTATTCATTATTCAAATTCATTATAGTCTTCAGAGACATTTGTTTTCTTTCTAGTTTTTTGTTTATGGTAGTTAGATATATAATCCTTACCATTAACCTCTACATACATTTTCCAGTTCTCCGGAAATACTTTAGCAACCAACCGCTTAAACTCACGAGCTGGTTTAAATATCCATAGAGTACTATCCTCTATTCTATACTTCACATTAGTGTTAGTATAGAAGATCTTACCTAATTGACCATCGGTTGTCCAGTTCTTGTGCATTACTTTTACACCATACTTAATAGACTTTCCGAAGTCAATATTTTCTTTCTGAACTAAGTGACAACTTCCTATAAACACTCTACCAATACCTTGCGATAGATCTACTCCTTCTCTCGTATTTATAATAGCATCAACGACTTTCTCTTTGTTAAAGTTGCGGATGATCTTTGTTATCTCACTCTTCTTATACTTTTTAAACTCAGGATACTTTTCATAGAGTGTCTTGAAAAATGTTTCATCATGTACCATCTTTCTGGGTACTCTATATCGAGGTTTATTAAGATTAGGTTTTCTAAAGTTCTCCATAGTCCTTATTATAATTTACAAAATTTATTCGAGGTTTGAAAGATACAACGCATTTAAGTGATATCCAAAACGAAAAACCCCAGTTTCCCGGGGTTCTTCTTTGGTAGTCACGCTAAACCAACAAACGTAGACTATTTATAAATTAGTTGTAAATGATATAACTGCAGTAATACTAAATTGAATATCGCAGTTGGTAGTAAGTCGAGCGTAATAAGTTGTTCCAGCTGTTAAGTTCTGAACTGTAATTGAGTTATTGGTTATGTTTGAAATAGTACTGATTTCATCAAATGTTGGTGTAGTACTAATTTCCAATGTATATGTATCACCTAATTCTATTGTATTAGTCCAGCTAAATACAACAGCTGTAGTACCTAGGTAACTTAAATGTAAGTCTGTAGGACATGGACAATCAGCTTCCCAAGATGTTAAAGATAGCATCTGATATACTTGTTCTAAAGTAGTATTAGGAGTAATCTCTAAACCTGTAAATCCAAGACTATTTAAAGCATTGAAAATAGTATAGTTAGGTCTGTGTTTAACACAGGTGTCTAGAATAGTCTCGCTACAAGGACTAGGATCCGGAAACAATGGATCTGGTGGACACTGTGGTACAAATGGTACTGCTACCGGAGTGTCTCTACAACCACAAGTGTTGTTTGATGTATTACATTTAGTGCAAGCCATGATTATCTTTAGTTATTATAAAGTTGTTATTGGTATAAATGCTCCGTATCTTACGTATGTTCCGATTTGAGTACCAATTCTTATGTTATAATTTGTACTAGAAGCTAAACCTAAGAATTGACCAAGTGTCTCTAAAGCAGACTGAGGATTTACAATAGATATTGCAGAACCAACAGGTGTAGTTGCTGTAGAATCATATAACTGAACATGGAATGTTTTAGATAATGATGTAGCACCTGGATCTGTAAAACTGAACGCTATATCATTTGCTGCAGGAATCAATGACAAAGTTGGAATCATAGCTGCATTTTCAAAGAATACAGATATTGTTGACGTACAAGCTATTGAACTACTTCCTGTTTCAATACAGTATGTAAGAATAACATTGTAATCTGTCCATTGTGTAACAGATGATGTACTAAGATTAAGTGAAATAGGTGTAGCATTAATAGTTGAAACAATACTTGGTGTAGTGTTATACATGTTGTTATATATGTCTTTTACTGTAAGCACTGTACCAGTTGTGCAGTCCGTAGATGTAGATGGAATACTACCTAACAAAGGAATTGTCAATGTAGGTGCTGCATATATTAATGATCCGAAGTATATATCAACAGTGTTACATACTAATGAATCATTACAGCATGTATTTAAAATATTATCTACAGCAGATCTAAGATCACAAACTGTTAACCATAGATTGTTAATAGCATCTGCAGCAGATGCATACTGACCACCAGCAACCCAACCGGAAATATTAGACATAATTCCGTTTCCATATAATGTAGGAGAACTGTCTAGATTACTACACTGTTTTTGAATAGCTGAATAAACTTTTGAAGGATCTCCTACAGCACTTTTCAATTGACAAAATTGTTGCTCTAGTGTTTGACAAAATATAGTTACTTGAACTACATTTCCTGGGAAAAGACAATTTGATAAAGCACTTGGAATTACAGGTGCGTAGTTATTAATCCAGTTTTCAACTGATAATAAACGAGCACCCTGATTAGCAACTGTAGATTGAAGTGCAGAAAACTGAGTCGATAAAGTACAAACTTTTGTTCCTATTGCAGCAGCATAGTCTGCAATATTCATGGTTGTTATATTATTTCCAAAGTTGTCTGTATATTGAAAACATTGTGCTACTGTTATAACACAATCTGGACAATTACCAGTAGCTTGAACATTAGTTTTTAAATTAGTACTTGTTGGAGGTGTAGTTACTACAGTTTGATTACAACAATTATTAAGTTCACACAGCTTGTCAATCAAAAATTGAACAAGTTGTTGAAAGTTATCAGGTTTAGGACAAACTGGTTCAAAGCATGTTAAGTCATAATTTAATATGTCAGTTTGTTCTAAAACTGTACATAATTCCAAAGCAAGCTTATAAGTAACATCACTTACAGTATCACCTTTCTGAAGATTGATACACGCGATATCTGGTCCTTGCCAAGTAACACAGTTACTTGATATAGGATTGCAGTTCTGCTGATTATTTGAAGGTTTTACAGGAGTCATCTTATATATAATTTAAGTATTTTTAAACGTCTTTCAAAATTTAATTGGGTTTATGTACCAGATGGTGCAGGTGTAGGTAAAGGTGTTCCGGTTGGTTCTATACATACTTCAGGTTCTGGTGCAGGATCTGGTATGATACACGCAGAAGCATCATATAACTTTGCAAGATCTATTTCTCTTTTCTTAATAGTTATCTTGTTAAGATCAATATTATCACATCCAGATTCAATACCATGTTTAAGAGACTTGAACAATTCCCAATAAGCATTTGCAAACTTAACATTAGTATCTATCTCGCACTGATCTTCTATTGTTTGTGTGAAGTTTTCAAAATACTCTGGTAAAACCCTAGGAATGTTTTCAATTACAATATTCAAACATTCAAGACAATTGTCAAAAGTTTCTGTAACTACTACAGGTTCTAAAGGTTCGATTATCTCAAAAGGATTGGGATCAATTGTAAAACAAGAGTCCTGACTAGTGATTTTAATTGTCTTACCTATATAGAGCTGAATAGGTTCAGGTGCTTGTAGAGTAGATTGAAAATTCTTGCAGTCTATTAAGTTATATCCGTTTGCCATTTTTTACTAGTTATAGTCAATACAACATTGACAGTCATCAAAAATTTGTTTAATAGTTACCTCCACTATATCTCCTGATGTAGCTACTTCTGCAGCAGTCCAACATAAACCTGGTAACTCATTTAATTCAATAGATTTACTGAATGCTGCAGGTTCTGCAAAAACTTCATTATCTGTATACAAGAAGATTGTAGGATCATCGCATCTTGAGAGTTTGTATAAGAATCCCGAACATGTTACACAATCTGCAAAAACATCCATTACAATAACATCTGAGAAATTTAAAGGATCACAATAGTCTTCAGTAGTACTTTGGAAAATAAAACATCCTTCAACAGGAAGTCCATCTACTTGAATTTTTGCAACTTGTCCTGGAACTAAATCATTAGTTGTACAATATAATGGAGTTTCAAATGTTGTGTCATCACAAGCATAAACTTTTGTTATACAAGGACTTATATCTAAGACAGATTGACAATTACAGCGAACATTGTCACCATCTTGTACAGGTGTGCAATCTCCACAATCTACAGGAATAATTGCTGTACATAGATTAGATGCAATTGCAGGTGCCATTATACTAGCTGCATTATCAAAAGTCTCTATATAAAAATCAGGATTTCCATCAACTCTAAGACTGGTCATTGGAATCCAAGATGGATCGATATCTGCAGGATCACAATCCCATGTACCAAGGGGATTAAATTTTGCAGAATTATTCAAACAGTTATCAGTAACACCAGTTAAAGTAATATTATTATATGCTATAGGTAATGCTGCCCACGATCCTACAACACTGCTAAAAAGATTATAATCTAATGGATTATTACAGTATTTATATAGAAGTCGTCCAAAAGGTATACCTTCTACTTGACCTGTTAATCCAAGATTACCTAAGTTTCCTCCAACTATAGGATTAGGTGGCTGATAACCAGATGCTACATAATAATCTGTATTTGTCGGATCTTCTGAAGGTGGAAATATATGAGTCATCTGATCTACTAATCCTAAAATTAGAGCTCTGTGTGTCAAGTAAGATTCAACTCCAAAAGCATTACCTGGATTTTGAGCTGGTGTAAGTAACTGCTGAAATGTATAAGCGGGTCCTCCATTAGGAAGTGATGATAAAAATCCTGCAGTAATAGATACACCATCTAATGTTTTAATATCATGTGCAACTTCCATCGCAGTTCTAAATGTCATACATCGATCACAATCACTTAAAGTAGAAGCAATTCTTCCACAAGGTGAATTGTAATCATGATACATTGGATAAGTTCTTGTTGGTGTATCTACTTCATATATAATACCTGAAGGAACTATTGTACTAGGACTTGCAAAAACACTACCTCTTAACTCAGGTGCAGTACCTGAAAAATAAGGTGCAGCTGTGACTTTAATTGTAGTACCATCAACAACTTCTAATATAACACCTTTATTCTCTATATTAAATCTGTATTGAGAAGACATTCCCAAATTACACTTTATAGTCATACCTGCTTCAAGACCTAATGTAGTATTTAAGGTTAATGTAGCATATTCAGGATAAGATTGTGCAACATTACCCGATAGTATATTGGCAGCTGTATTTGTACTATCTGCTGTAGTAGTGTATTGAACCTTTGTACCATCTGTAATACTTATTAGATTTTCAAATGGAACACTTCCTTCAGCATGTTCTACACCATTCGGCCAACCATCAGTTAATATTACCATCTTTTTAATACTATTAGGATTGTAATAATTAGTATTAAATAAAAGATTCCTAGCAGCTGCTAAACCTATTGCAGTATTTGTTCCTCCAGGATATGAAGCTACAAAAGTATTTACGTAATTAATGCAGTTTTGTAAGTTAGATGTTGGTGTTAATTGACTTGCTGAAGATGTACTAAATGTAACAGCAGCTATCCTAAGTTTGTTTTGATTTATTAAATCTACTATATCAGCTTGATAAAAGAACCCAGAATTAGGATCTGTAAAAAAGTTTTTTAAACCAGCAATTTCTGTTGCATTAACTGAAGGACCTACGTCAATAGCAAATACAAGATCAATAGATGGACAATCGCATTGTCCTTCACAAATACACTGCTGTTCATCTGGATCATATGTAAATCCAGCAGGACAGACTAGATCTCCAACACTTGTACCAATGCATTGATTACTATAAATATCTTTAATATATTGAGGAGGGCATTGATCGCATTGATACCATTCTGTTTTAAAATCTAAAATTTGATTTCCCGTATTTAGTAAATACTGTGATGTTAAAGCACCATCAAAACTTATATATAGATCTAATCCTTGTGTAAAATACAAACCTGGATAAACAGATGTCTCATCATCAAATCCAATCAGTTTATTTACTGGATTTGTTGTATTACCAGTAGGTACTTGAATAACAGACCACGTGGATCCTAAATCTTCCGATACTATGATTTCACCAGGCACATTATTTATACAAAATAACTTACCCTTAGAAAAAGTAAGTGCTATAGGAAAATTTAATATAAACTGTGAAGGAAACGTATATACAGGATTGAATATAGTACCGTCATTAGTTGATTTAAATATTCCAGTTCGTGTAACAGTTACAATTGCATCGTTAACAAAATCCGCAAATAAGTTTTGAACTATCGTTCCACTTACAGGTGCAGATATTGCATTAGGTAAAAGTTCCCATGTTATACCACCATCTAAAGTTTTAAATAATTGAGGAATAGCTGTTGAAGAACTTAGACAAATGTAACCAGATGAAATACTATTAAAAGAAAGAGCTATTTTACTAATCGTAACTCCTATAAAATACAGAGTAGATAGATCTACTAACAAATCAAATGTTAGTCCTGAATCAGTAGATAGAAAAATATAATTAGTATCATAGATTAGTATCCTCTCAGAACTAAGATACAAGACAGCTGATCCGCTATTTGGATTTAAGTTTATAGTAGAACTATACGTAAGCCAATCTCCAATAGGAGTATTAAAAGTAAGACCATAATCATTTGATACAGCAATCTGTGTAGTATTTGTAACCGAATCAGTTCCTGCAAAAATAACATTGTTACCATTATTAGGATCTATTCCAATAACAACACTATATCCTGAGAATGCACCAGTTAATGCTGAAGATTCTGTAAAAGATAAACCATCTAAACTATAATTACATGATCCTGTATCTTTTAAATGATAATAGCTTTTAATTCCCATTTTACTTTTTTTGTGTTGTAGGATTTAATAGTTTACTCTTCATGGTATTAATACACTTAGAACATCCTACCTTTCCATCTGGTGTTACTCTTTTTTGACATCCGCAACTTAATGTTGCTTTACAATTTGGACAAGTACTCATATTTGTTGGTTTTTAAAGGGTTAACATGTTTCACATCCACAGTTACAACTAAGCTTAGTCAATCTAGACATTACGTAGTTATAGATATCCATTCCTTGTTTAGGATTGTGGCAATACTCTACTTTTGCTTTAGCTGCTTCTAACATAGTTTGTAGCAAATTTAGTTCACGCATCTTATCTTTCAAAGGTTGAACTGGTTCGCAGTTAGGGACATCTAAACAACAAAGTATAGTTTGAATCTTAGCTAGTGCTGCAGTAATACGTAAATGATTGTATTCTACATATACATATTCATTAGGAGCTACGCTGTATTTAATAGCATATACACCATCGGGAATACTATTACGAACTGTTGTACAGTTTGTTGTTTGCAAACCTAAATCACAAGCTGTAAGACTCAAGTTGAATCCAGGACTTGCTGGATAGTATGCTGTCGCATTAGTATATCCTGGTGCAAGAACTTCAAGAGTTAATGATCCGGGTGTCATACTAGGATCGTATGTACTAGTGTCTACCACTCTGAGAATACAAGTATTCAAAGTGTTAGGCATATCTAAAGATAAAAGATGTTTTGCCATATACTATTAAATTACAAAATTAATCACAATAAATGAAATAAAAAAGGGTGAGATTTGATTCCCACCCTTTTTTTATAGTTTTAAGATTAAACTTATTGTTCAGAATTAATTACAGTACACTCAGTATAACATCCTACAAAAGGTACTGCTTTTGTTGCACCAACAGAAATAGCTGTGGGTAATCCTGAAGGATTGTAATCATAGTTACCAGCATTTTCCAACCATGTGATTACAAAATCTTCAAAAACTGCCTGTGTACCACTTGTAATAATCTCAAGCATGTATTGATCATTATCAAATGTTCCAGAAGGATTATTAAGACGAGGAATACTATGTTGAATATAATAACGAGTGAATCCATAAGCATCTAAATCATCTACATTTGTAGTTGCTTCAATAGGACCTGTACCATTTTTACCACCTTGTAAGATTTCACGAATACGCAAATCCATTCCAGTGTAGAAAGGTTGTTGCATGTAAGCCTCAGTCATAATTAAATCACGAACCACAGACTCACCAAAACCAGTACCTTGTTGAGCATCACAGTTATTAGCTACGCAAACTCCACCAAATGCACAAGGATCACCATTCAAATCTACCTCAGAAGCATATACTTTAATTGGCTCCAATTTAGCAATGATAGAATCATTAGGATAGAAAGTACAAGTTCCAAACTCAGTGTCTACATAAGCACCAGTGATAATCAAACCAGCACGACCAAGACCTGGAGTTACGGTTGAACCTACAACAGTATCATAGTTTACAACAGGAGGAAGACTGCTAGGATTATTAATATATCCCAACAATAATTCTAGATTAGCTGCAGAATTACTACCATCACCAATTGCTGACCATGTGGCAGTTGGAGTTTCAGTATAGTCCTCTGTATAAGTAATCTCGACTTTAATAAATGGAGAGATCAATGGAGAATTCAACAATTGATATGCCCATTGTACATAAGCAATCAAAGGATTAACTGGTTGACCGATTCCATCAACACCTTCTGCACAACATCCTGTATAAGCAGCTGCAGTGTAATAAGTGTTACGAGTCAAGAAACGCAATACAGGAGAACCTTTAATGTCAACACGCAAGTTGTAAGTGCTGTTGCACAAGAACTCACGATTAATAACACTTCCTGAATTAAGATTACAAGAATTACTACCTTCACCAAAAGGTTGATTGTTATAGTTAGAACCTACAGTAATCTGCATCTGTTGTGGATCACATGGATCAACGCGATAAAAGTTAGTTACATACTTAGGATTGATAGTCTTAGACTTTACAGACTCAGTGTAACCACCTGCAAAAGGTCCAATTTGATCAACATTACGCAATGATCCTGCAACAAGAACCAAAGGTGATTTAACAGTAGTAGGTAATACTTGATCAACAGTCTGCCAACTGTTAGGATCAACAAAACCAAACTTACCTGTAGTAGCACTAATAGTAGCGCTAGAGATACCAGATGCACTTTGGAAGCTGGTACCTAAAAAGCTTTTTTGAAAAGCATGATTAAAATAACTCATAGTTTTTTGTGTTTATAAATATATAAGTAATATAGGAAAGCTTTTTAAACTTTCCAAATTTATTTCAAGAAAATTAACTTGTACTTAGTACTGTTAATCAATGACTTAATCTCATCAATAGTGTTGATAATCTCTGAATGATCACAAATATCCTGAACCTTATTACACATGTCATAAAGACCACGAAGATAAGTAACGCATTCTTCTGGAGTGCTGCATTTTGTTAGTTCAGCTGATGTAGGAAATTCTAGTAACTTCTCACTAACACCTTGCCATTGTTCAGCAAGACTATCAGCAAGATCACCAACACCATCATAAAATTCTCCCATTGCAACATGTGCAGAATAACTTGTTGTTTTTAAATGTGCGATATGAATTTTAGTTACTCCATTTAGTAACTCAAATGTAAGAGCTGTGATAGCTGCCGTCATTTGTTTCATTGCGTTTCCGGTAGCTCCACCACCTTCAATTTTCAACTGTCTCATTATTAACTATTTTCTTGTACTGATTGCTGAGATACTTGATATTGAGTCATATATTCAATATCTCCGGAAAGAATGTTAACAGCAACATCTACTAAAATCTCAGCAATATCATCTTTAAATTCACAAAGTACATCTGTTGTAGACTGGGTTGTTGTATAAGGATCTACACATCCATTTAATTCCACAAAAGTAGGAAGTCTATAATACATAAGTTTAACCTCATGCATTTCAAAATCATTGTTTGTATAGATACGAACTTTGTTACCTACTAGGGTACAGAAGGTTTCTCCCCATTCAAAGCTAGGTTTTTTTAACTCATCTGATAGGAGTAATGGAACATTCTCTTCCTCTGCAAGATATGTAATAGTCATTGCCATAGGATTGTCACAGCAACCTTTACTAGCATGACCATTAATACGTTTAAAGAATAAGTAATCTGCAGGAAGATCATCAGACTCCATATAAAGATCTTTCTTTTTTAGAGTTACGCTCTTTTCCTTTAGTAATCTTTGCAAGTCATCAATACGCATTTTAGTTTGCTCATCACCAGTTTTGGTAATGTTTACACCTTGCACTTGACGACGCACCCACTCTACTTGAGCTTTATTAAATGCTTCAACGATCTGCCAACATTGTAGATTGTCATAATCCTGACTATCTAACTTGTTCAGACGTTGTTTAATTTTTAATTGTAGAGTAGTGTTATTCATGATTACTTACCTCTTTTCATCATACCGCCTTTCTTCATCATACCACCTTTTTTCATTGAAGGAGATGATTTCTTAGCACCAGCAATCTTATCTGCATAAGTTGCTTTATCATAAGGAGGTGCAAGTTTTTTAAAAGATTCAGTAGCGCCACCAGATTTCATTTTCTTCATGGATCCACCACATTGCATACATTTTTTAGTTTTCATAATTATTTATTTTTAGCGATTCGTTTTAAAGTTTTAGCAAGTGCTTTTCTTTTAGGAGTACATGTAGGTTTAGTCATTGGAGTACAATAACCTTTATGTTCTGGGTTAATTGCTTTCTGAATCCATTTCTTATCCTTCTTTGCCATAATATTTTAGCATTTCCATTTACGGAGTGACTTATTAATTCTGCTGTTAGGATCGTTTGCTGTTTTACTAGAGGTGTTCTTCTTCTTCATACCTTCCATTCTAGCACAGAATGATCTCTTTCTAGGACCACCTTCAGGTTGCGGTGCTTTAAGATTAGAACCAGGATTCTCTCTTTCATAAGACTTACGTCCTTTTTCAT
>Ga0315905_10002648_pt1 | contig 18774 bp, 22 predicted proteins | sample LakEriMetagenome_5_FD_203522 | JGI IMG/M metagenome (GOLD analysis project Ga0315905, IMG submission 203522) | Freshwater fungal communities from buoy surface, Lake Erie, Ohio, United States - Buoy 4 MA121 | ecosystem: Environmental > Aquatic > Freshwater > Lake | place: USA: Lake Erie, Ohio... | reverse complement strand
CGAGCGTGGCGCTCATGCCGCTTCCGCGATCAGGGGGCTGGGCGACTGGCCGGAGAGGCTGCGCGCGACCAGACTGTCGACATCGACGATGAGCGCGACCATGCCATCGCCGAGGATGGTGGCGCCCGAGACGCCCTCGACGGAGCGGTAGTGGGTGTCGAGGCTCTTGATCACGACCTGGCGCTGATCGTAGATCGCGTCGACGAGCAGCGCGGCACGGCCGGCGCCTTCGGTCTCGACCACGATGAGCACGCCTTCATGCGCCTGCTCGATCGCGCCCCGCGCACCGACGGCGGCATGGAGCGGCAGGACAGGGATGAACTTGCCGCGCACGTTGATCATTGCGCGGTGGGCGCCGAGGCCCTGCACTTCGGCTTCGGTCGGGCGCAGACTCTCGACGACGTTGGCGAGCGGCACGACGAGCGTCTGATCGCCGACGTTGACGACCATGCCGTCCGAAATGGCAAGGGTGAGCGGCAGGGTGAGCGTGAAGGTGGTGCCGCTGCCGGGCTCGCTGTCGATGGTGATGCGTCCGCCGAGTTCCTTCACGTTCTGGCGCACCACGTCCATGCCGACGCCGCGTCCCGAGACATTGGTGATGGTGGCAGCGGTGGAGAAGCCGGGCGCGAAGATGAGGTGGTCGATCTCTTCCTTCGAGAGCTGGGCATCGGGGGCAATGAGGCCCTTCTCGACCGCTTTGGCGAACACACGCTCGCGGTTGATGCCTGCGCCATCGTCGGCGATGCGGATGAGGATGCGGCCGGAACGGTGCTCGGCCGAGAGCGTGAGCGTGCCTTCGGCGGGCTTGCCGGCGGCGATGCGCGCTTCGGCGCTTTCGATGCCGTGGTCGACCGCGTTACGGATGAGGTGGGTGAGCGGCTCGCCAAGGCGCTCGATCACGGTCTTGTCGAGCTCGGTGCTTTCGCCCGAGACTTCGAGGCGGACGTGCTTGCCGGTGGTGGTGGTGAGTTCGCGCAGGATGCGCGGCACGCGGCTGAAGACGGAGCCGATCGGCTGGGCACGGATCGACATCGCCGATTCCTGGATGTCGCGGGTGAGCCCTTCGAGGATGGTGAGCTCCTCCTTCACCGCGAGGCCGTCACCCGCAAGGCGCTGCGCCATCATCGCCTGCGCGATGACGAGTTCGCCGACCGCATCGATCAGCTTGTCGAGCTTGCCGAGTTCGATCCGGATCGATTGGCCAAGCGCTGGCGGTGCGGGCGGGGCGGCGGCAGGGGCGGGCGCGGCTGTGGTGGCAGCAGCGGCAGGCGCGGCGGCAGCAGGCGCTGCAACGGATGGCGCGGGCGGCGGGGCGTGGCGCACCGGGGGCATCGGCGCTTCGCTGCCGGTCGCGAGGCCGCAGTCATCGCCGACGAACTCGAAGATCTCGCGCGCGGTGCTCTCGCTGACATCGGCGTCGAGCGTGAAGGTCCAGCCGAGATAGCCGGTGCCGGGATCGAGCGTATCGAGTGGGGGGACCGCGCTGCAATCGCATTCGATGCAGCGCGCGCCGAGCGCGGCCAGCTCGCGCAGGAGCAGCAGAGGTTCGCCGCCATTGCGCATCGCGCCGGCGTGGGGGCGGACCTTGAGCAGCCAGGCGGGGGTGGGAGCAGGGGGGGCTGCGGGGGCTTCCATGGCGCCGGTAATGTCGTCGAGCATGGCGTCGAGATCGAAGGGATCGTCGTGATCTTCCTGCGTATCGACGATGGGGGAATTGTCTGAAGTATCAGAAATGGCAGCAATTTCAGCGACCGGCGCGGCACCGGCGTTGGCGACCGGAGCGGCGCCGGCGTTGGCGGCCTGTGCGGCGGTCAGTTCGGCCAGAAGGCCGACGTCATCGGGCACGTCGCAGAGGCCGCGCGCGGCGCCGACGTGGTCGCTCAGCGTATCGAGCGCGCGCAGAAGCAGATCGACGAGGGGCTCGGTGACCGCCACCGCGCCTTCGCGCACATCGGAGAGCAGGGTTTCGAAGGTGTGGGTGAAGGCCTGCAGCGCGACATAGCCGAAGGCGCCCGCGCCGCCCTTGATCGAGTGGACCGCGCGAAACACCGCGTTGACGGTATCATCGTCCTGCGTGCCGGCCTTGCAGGCAGCGAGGCCGGTTTCGGCCGCCGCCAGCGATTCTTCGCACTCGGCGAAGAAGATGGCCTGGATTTCCTCGGCGTTCATGCGGCGCCTCCGCCATGGACCGTGCGGTCGAAGAGTTCGGCTTCGAGCCCAAGCTGGCGGGCGGTTTCGCGCAAGTGGTCGGACGGTTCGATTACCGCGCCATCGCCGGTGCGGCGCGCGCTGACGAGGAGCTGGAGCATGGCCTGTCCGATCTGCGTGCAATCGCGCGCATTGATATGGAGTGCGCCCGAACCGAGCCCGGCTACCATTTCGGGCAGTAGGGCTTCGGCTGCGGCGCGGTCGCACCGGGGGGGCAGGGTGATCGTCGGCATGGCTGCGGCTTCCCTCGCTGGCCCCGTTGATGGAGGCACGCTTTCCGCGTTGGCTTAGGGGGGAAGCGGCAAAGGTCGCCTTGCCCAGGGCTTACGGTGAGATACTTAACGGCGAGAGGAGAAATTACAGGGAGGCGGACGCGTATCACGCGCTTAACAGCGCCCGACATGTGGCGCGCCAACAGGAAGGTCAGCCTCCCCATGCACGAAGCCCGGGTCCTCGTGGTCGATGATTCCGCCGCGATGCGCGCGCTCTTTTCCGACATCCTCGACGAGGCGAAGAACGTCCGAGTCGTGGGTGTGGCGGCCAATGCCGGTGCCGCGCGGGAACAGATCGCCGAATTGAAACCCAATGTCATCACGCTCGACGTGGAGATGCCGGGGATGAGCGGGATCGAGTTCCTCGCCGAGATCATGGAAACCAATCCGCTGCCGGTGGTGATGCTTTCGAGCCTCACGCAGGCAGGGACCGAAACGTCCCTGAAGGCCTATGAACTGGGCGCTGTGGAGTGCTTCCCCAAGCCGCTGAAGGCGACGCCCGAACAGTTCAGCAAGACAGTGGGCAAACTCGGCAAGATCGTGCTCGCCGCCGCCAACAGCAACGTGCACGACCGCAAGGCGCGCAGCGAACCCAAGAGCGCGGCGGACACGCCGTTTACGTGGAACGGCCATATTGCCGCGTTCAGCGCCTCGATGGGCGGGATCGACGCGCTGACGACGATCCTTTCGCAGTTCCCCGCCAATTGCCCGCCGACGATTGTGTGCCTGCAAGCAGAACCGATGGTCGTCGAGACCTTCATCAAGCGGCTCGATACCGATCTCAAGTGCAGCGTGCGCGCGGCCAAGGACGGCGCGAATCTGGTGCAAGGAACGATCCACATCGCCGCCGATCCCGATCGCCACGTCGTGGTAGAACCCGGCCAGCCGGCGCGCATCCGCCTGATGGAGCGCGATCCGGTGGACGGCGCGCGGCCTTCGGCCAACCTCCTGTTCGGCTCGATCGCGCGCGGCGCAGTGCCGGCGGTGGGCGCGGTGCTGACAGGCATGGGCACCGACGGCGCGCGCGGCCTGCGGCTGCTGCGTGATGCGGGGCAGGATACTCTGGTGCAGGATCGTGCGACTGCGATGGTCGCCGAAGCCCCCACTGCCGCGATCGAAGCCGGTGCTGCCGCGCGCGAAGTGGGCTTGAGCGAACTTGGCGGCGCCGTGCTCAAGGCCTGCGGCATCGGATGATTCCGATCATTGTCGACGATTACCCCCAAGGCGTTGCCCCCCCGAGACGCCTGCCTCCTGCCCGGAACCGCGACCTTGCGGTTCCGGGCTTTCTTTTGGGGAGCAGGCAGCGGTTGCGAGGCTGACGGGACGTGTCGGCGCGGCGTGTCCGGTAAAACCGATTTCGTGCTGCTCGCAACGCGTTGAGCATTTGCGGTAACGCGATGTTAACGGCTCCGGCAGCGATGTTGGCGCGAGGAGACTTCCCAGCGCCATGCCGATCCCCGCTCATTTTGAAGACCTGCCGGTCGATCCGCTTCGCCCCCGCGCGGCGCGGCGCCGGTTGCGTCTGGAATCCGAAGGCGCCACCGCATCCGGTGAGCCTGCGCGGGTGCTGATTCACAATATCTCGACAACCGGACTGCTCATCGAAAGCGCGGCCATCCTGGCTGAGGATGAGCGAATCGAGCTGAACCTGCCCGAGGTCGGCACGGTCTCGGCCCATATCGTGTGGATGAGCGAGAGCTTCTACGGGTGCCGGTTCGAGACGCCGCTGCCGGCGAGCGCGCTCGGCACCCTGGAACTCTATGCGCGGGTGATCGCTCCGCCCGCACCTATGCGCGCCGAGGCGTCGGATACTCTGCCGGTCCGCATTGCGCGGCTGCGCAAGGAGCAGGGGCTGACGCTCGAGGCTCTGGCCGCGCTCGTGAACGTGAGCAAGCCGACCGTCTGGGCGTGGGAGCAGGGCAAGAGCCGTCCGACGCCAGAACGGATTGCCGCGCTCGCCCGGTTTCTCGGGGTGGCGGAGGACGAACTCCTGAGCGGGCGCGACGGCAATGCGCTTGCGCTGGCGCTAGGCCAGGCGCGCGCAATGGTGGCCGAGGCGTTCGGCGTCGATCCGGCGCGGGTGAAAGTGTCGATCGAGCTCTAGGTCGAAATGACACGCCGCGACTCGATCTAGCCCGAATTAACCACTTTGCATCCCGCCGATTCGCCATTATCTGTTTGAATTAACGGCCAAAAATTAGTCAAGTTAGCTAACTCGCCTAACTTTGGCCGCCCGGCTCGACAGGGGCGGGTCATGGTAAAGGGTGATCGTTTCGTCGGTATGCGGCAGGGGGGCCTGGCCGCAAGCTCGGGCGTGCGATCCTGACAGGGCAAGGGACGCATGCGGGCCGAATTCACGACGCGGGAGCGATTGGCCGTCTATGGCCTGCTGGCCGATCATTCCACGGACATCATCCTCAAGACCGATCGCCGCGGCTTTGTGCTGGCGGCCTCGCCCGCGCTCGAGCAGCTTGGCCTTGCCCTGCCGGCAATGTTGATCGGGCCGCATCTGCGCGATCTTGTTCACCCTGATTTTCGCGATCTGATCGAGGACGAGCACCGCTGGGCGATGGCCGGGCAGAGCAGCGACGACTGGCTCGAGCTGCGCACTGCCCGCGAGGGGTGCCGGGGGCAGTGGTTCGAATTCCAGGTGCGGCCAATGGCCGATCAGGGCGACCGGATCGACGGTGCGCTGGTGGTCATGCGCTGTATCGCCCGGCGCAAATCGCTGGAAGAGCGCCTGTTCGCAGCCGAGTTTACCGATCCGCTGACGCGCCTGACCAACCGCATCGCATTTGTTGCCATGCTCGACCACCTCGTCGCGAGATCGCGCCAGGCCACGGTCGCGCTCTTCGATATCGATCACTTCATGCGGCTCAACATGCGCTTCGGGCAGAATGCGGGGGACGACCTGCTGATCGCTTTTGCCGGGCTGCTGCGTGCGATGACCCGCAGCGACGACATCATCTCGCGCGTGGGCGGCGAGCGGTTTGCGGTGATCTTCCCCGCACTTGCGCCCGCAGCTGCGGTGGCGGCATGCCTGCCGGTCGTCGAGACCTTTGCCGAAGCCGGGAGGGCGGCGCTGAGCGGCACTTTCGCGGTTTCGACGAGCGTCGGCGTGGCCGAAATCGCGCTCTCGGCCGACCACACCGTGAGACAGGCCGAACTGGCGCTGTTTCTGGCCAAGGCCAAAGGGCGCTCACGAATCGAGACCGCGCGTTAAGGTGTGCGGGCCGCCGGTCGGAGAGCGATCGGCTGGCCGGGGTCAGATCGAGCCGAGGATGTCGTCCGCGGTGCCGACCTGCCGCCCGGTCTCGACCCGCTCCGAATAGCGATCGACCAGCTGGGCAGCGTGGGGGCGCAGCAGGACGGTGAATCGCACCAGTTCCTCCATCACGTCGACGATCCGGTCGTAGTAGGCCGAAGGCTTCATGCGGCCCGCCGCATCGAACTCCTCGTAGGCCTTGGCCACGCTCGACTGGTTGGGGATCGTGAACATGCGCATCCATCGGCCGAGAATGCGCAAGGTGTTCACCGAATTGAACGATTGCGAGCCGGCGCAGACCTGCATTACCGCCAGCGTCCTGCTCTGGGTGGGACGCAGGCCCTTGTAGGCCAGCGGCAGGTGATCGACCTGGGCCTTCATGATCCCCGTAATCTGGCCATGCCGTTCCGGGCTGCACCAGACCTGTCCTTCCGACCACAGTGAATGCTCGCGCAGTTCGTGCACTGCGGGGTGGTCATCGCCCGCGACCTGATCGGGCAGCGGAAGGTCCCACGGGTCGAAGATCCGCGTCTCGCAGCCGAAGAGCTGGAGCAGCCGAGCCGCCTCCTCGACCGAATGGCGCGAGAACGAGCGTTCGCGCAGCGAGCCATAGAGCAGCAGGATGCGCGGCGGCGGATCGAATGCGCCGAGGCCGAGGGCGGGCCGGCGGTGAAGATACTCGGGCTTGAGTGCTGGGAAATGGTGCGGATCGGCGAGCGTCCGCAGCCGCGTGGGAGCCGCCGCGCTCATGCCTTGCCCTCATCATCGGCGAACACGGCCTGCCCCGCGAGCAGTGCCGCGACGGCGCCGAGGAGCTGGGCGGCGATGAAGGCGGGTACATCGGCGGGGGCGATTCCGGCAAAGGTATCAGTCAGCGCGCGGGCAAGGGTGATCGCCGGGTTGGCGAAGCTGGTCGAGGAGGTGAACCAGTAGGCCGCGACGATATAGAGAGCGACCGCAGCGGGCACGCCTTGCGGGCGGTGGCGCAGTGTGCCGAGGATCACGAAGACGAGGCCGAAGGTGGCGATGAACTCGCCCGCCCACTGGCCGGGGCCGGTGCGCACCTTGGTCGAAAGCTCGAGGATCGGGCGCGCGAACATGAGGTGCGCGGCCCAGACGCCGGGAAGGCCGCCGATGAACTGGCCGGCGATCAGGCGCAGCGCGGTGCCGGATGCGAGATCGCCGCGCAGGCGGAACACCAGCGTCACCGCCGGGTTGAAATGCGCGCCCGATAGCGGGCCGAGCATCCCGATGAGCACATAGAGCATGGCACCGGTCGCGATCGTGTTGCCGAGCAGCGCGACGGCGATGTTCCCGCCGGCGAGCTGTTCGGCCATGATGCCGGAGCCGATCACCGTGCAGAACAGGAAGAAGCTGCCGATCGCCTCGGCCCAGAAATCACGGCTCATGCCGCGCCGTCCATACGGCCGATTTCGGAGAGCAGATCCTGCAGGGCCGCCGGCGGCATTGTCTCGAACGGAGCGGCAAGCAGCGCCTGGACCCGCAGGACCAGCGATGCCCACGTTGCCTCGAAAGCGGCATCGACCGCGGCATCACCGCCCTCGACATCGGCGGGATCGGGCAGTCCCCAGTGGCCCTTGACCGGCGCGCCGATGAACACCGGGCAGGCTTCCTGCGCCGCGTTGCCGCAAACGGTGATCGCGATATCGATGCGGGGCGCGTCGGCGGCGGTAAACTCGTTCCAGCTCTTCGACCGGAACGACGCGGTAGCGATCCCGCGCCGCGCCAGCAGCCGCAGCGCGCCCGGATGGGGCACACCCTTGGGCTTGCTGCCCGCGCTGTAGGCGCGGAGGCGGCCTTCGCCGAGTTCCGCCAGAATGGCCTCGCCCAGGATCGAGCGCGCCGAATTGCCGGTGCACAGCACCAGCACGCCCGGCAGAGTATCGGTCATGCGAATTTCCCCCTGTTTGCAATCAAATGGCGGCACAGTCACACGCCAGCGCGATGGCCTTGAGCGGCGCGCAGATTTCCGAGGAGCCGGCGCAGCAATCCTCCATGAGGAACTGCAGCAGCGCGGTCATCTGCCCGTAGCGCACCGAATAGATCACCGATTTGCCCGCGCGCCGGCTTTCGATCAGCCCGGCATGGCTGAGGATGGCGAGATTGGTGGAGAGCGTGTTGGGCGGCACATCGAGCTGCCGCGCAAGTTCGCCCGCGGCCATGCCGTGCGATCCTGCACGCACGAGGAGGCGGAAGGCCTTGAGGCGCCCGTCATGGGCAAGCGCCGAGAGACCGGCGACGGCAAGCTTCATTTCCATAGTTCGGCGATATTCGAAATGAAGTGCCGGGTAAAGCGCTGTGGCGACGGTTCCGGCCTTCGCGTTGTCGCCGGGGCCTGCCACCGCCGTTATTTTTCATTGCAGTCCCATGTGCCCCGGCCTCTGTCCCGCAGAAATCCGTGATCTGCGGCGTGGCGGCATTAAGGGCAGAGGATATTCCGGGAAACAGCGCTCGACAGGGTCTGCCCGATGTGGTGTCTTTGCACGAGCGACTCGTAAGCGGTTGTGTGTATTGGGGGATTTTCGCCATGGGACGGGCGGCAAGGGTTGCGTTGCCGGCGCTTGACCGGCGGGGATTGGAGCGGCTCGAGACGCATTTCGTCTCGCCCGAAGTCTATCGCCGTGACGATGTGGCAGTGCGCCAGACGCGGCTTGCCGAAGTTGTGGCACAGCGGATCATTCCGCAGCTGCTGCGGCTCCATAACGAGGTTCTGCCTGAGGCGCCGCCGGTCGAGCTGGTGGTCGAAGCGCTGGCGCCGAGCAGTTCGGATATCTCCGGCCTTGCGCACATCGTGCTGGGGAGCGACCTTGAGGCGGCGGTGTCCTACGTGCTGGTGCTGCGCGACCGTGGGCTTTCGCTGGAGACGCTGTTCGTCGAACTGCTCGAGCCGGCCGCGCGCTATCTGGGCCAGCTCTGGGACCGCGACGAGTGCGATTTCATCGACGTGACGCTGGGCGTTGCGCGGCTGCAGAAGCTGCTGGCGACGTTCAACGGATCCCATCTGCTTCCCGGGCTCGACAGCCGGCGACAGGTGCTCATGGCCATGACGCCGGGGGATCAGCACTCCTTTGGCGCGAGCATGGTGCGGCGTTTTCTGGAAGGCGCGGGCTGGGAGGTTGAATCGGCCTTCGACCGCAGCGCTGCCGAGATCGCCAAGGCCGCGAGCGCGCAATGGTATGCCGTGGCGGGGCTGACGGTCGGTTCGGAACGCTCGATCCCCGCGCTGGAGGAGACGATACGGCTGATCCGGCGCGAATCGCGCAACCAGATGATCGGCGTGATGGTGGGCGGCCCGGTGTTTACCGCCAACCCGGCGTTGGCACGGGAAGTGGGTGCGGACGGCACCGCGGCGAATGCACCGACGGCGGTGCTGATGGCGCAGAAGCTCTTTGACGAAATGGCGCTCAAGACGGCAAACTGACGTCCATGTGCCGGCGGGCGCGCTTAACGCGCAGGCCGAAGGCACACGCTTATCCCCCCGCTCCTGAGCGCGGCGCCACTGGTTCTCGGCCCACCTGGGAGTCTCCAACCAAGCCCAGGAGACAATCGTGATCACTTCTCCTGAATCTGGCACTGGCGGCAGGGCTTGCCGTGCCTTTGGCCGCCGCGCAGCTCACACGGATCCATGCCAAGGCCGGGGTCAGCAGCCACTGCGCGCTGGTCGCATTGTTGCTCGATGATCTGATCGATCCCGCCCTGCCGGCGGCAGGCGAGGCTGCTTCGTCGGACCGGGCCTGACTCAGCTGGTTGCCGTGCCCAGCATCGCCTCGCGGATATCGAGGAGATCGGTGCGGATCGTTTCCAGCTGCGGCGCATCGAAGCGCAGCGCGTTGTCGAGGATCGTGCGGCGCGCGGCCTGGTAGAGCTGGAGCAGCGGCTGGCTGACCGGGTTCGTGGTATCGACACCGATTTCGAGCGCGGTGATGGCAGCGACGGCCCGGGTGAGCGCGGCGCTCTTGGCGGAATTGTCGCCATGCTCCTGCGCATAGATCGCACGGCCGAGCGAGCCGGCGGCCTGTTCGAGGCAAAGCGCGACAAGCTGGAGCGAGCTGGCGCCTGCGACACGGGCATCGAAATCGACGCGGCGGTAGGTTTCTCCGGGATCGCGGCGCAGCAACATCAGTTGTTCTTCCCGTTCCAGGCATCGATCTGGGACTGCAGGAACGACAGCGTCGATTTCGAGCCGGTGATGTTCGTATCGAGCTTGGCGAAGCGCGAGACAAGGCGCTGGCGCAAGTCTTCCTGCTTGGTTTCCATCGTGGTCTTCTGCGTGCCGAGCGTGGTCTGCAGCTTGGTCAGCCGCGCGATCGTGCCACCGAGCGAGGAGGGATCGCTGCTCGAGCCGACGTTGCGGGCGAGCTTGTCGAAGGTCGCGTAGACACCGTAGAGGCCGGTGGTGAACATCGCGCCGGTGCCGATGGGATCGCGCTTGAGCGTGGCGGCAAGTCGCGTGGTATCGAGCGAGAAGGTGCCGTCACGGTTGGTCTTGAGGCCAAGATCGGCGAGCGTGGTCGGCGCGCCGCTCGCATTGGCCGGCATGACCTGCGCGCTCGCCAGCGTGGTGAGCTGGCGGCGGAGCATGCGCGCGCCGGGATCGTTGCTGAGGGCACCGCTGGTGGGGTTGGTGTCCTTGTTGAGCTCGGAAACCATCTCGTTGAGCGCGGATGTCAGGTCTTGCATCGCGCTGGTGATGGCGCTGCCAGGATCGCTGTAGCTGATCGTGGTGGGCGTGCCGGGATTGGTGCCGGTGAGCTGCAGGGAAAGGCCCGGAGCGGCATCGGTGACGGTATTGGTCACCGAGGTGCGCGCGACGCCGTCGAGCAGGAAGGCGGCATCGGTCGCGGGGGTCTTGAGGCGGCTGGCATCGCCCGAAGGGGCCCAGGCAAGCGCCGCGAGGCCGGGCTCGGTCGGGCTTTCGGTGGCTTCGAGGACGAAGCCATTCGCCGCGCCGTCCTGCCCCTTGAGCACGAGCTGGGCGCCGCTGGTGCCGGTGGCGACATAGGCAGTGACGCCGGCGCCGCTGCCGTTGATCGCGGCTGCGATCGTATCGAGCGTGGCGCCGGTGGGTATGGTGATATCGACCGCCGCGCGGGCGGCATCTGCCGTGAAGGCGCCACCGCTGACGGTGCCGAAGCGCAACGTGAGCGTACCGGCGCCGACCGGGGTGGTGGCAGACGCGACCGGAGGCGTAACGAGTGTCTGTGCCTTGGCGAGCGAGGTCACTTCGAGCGTGGTGGTGCCGCGCCCCGTGGCGGCGCCCTTGCTGACTTGTGCCACGGCGCTGTTGGCGATCTGCGGCGTGGCGGCAAGATCGCCGGTTCGCACGCGGTCGCCCAGCGAGGAGGCGAGACTGGAGATCATGCTCCTGAGCGTCGAGGCAGAGGAGATCTGCGAGCTGATCCTGTCGGTCTTTGCAGCGAGCTGATCGAGCCGCGCTGCATACTGCGCGGCGGCGAGCTGCTCGGCCAGCTGCGACATGTTGATCCCGCTGCCCGCGCCGAGCGTGGACACCAGATTGGCGGTGGCCGAAGTCGAGGAGGTGGCGGAGGTGGTAGCCATGATTTGCAGAACGGTGGATTCGCGGCGGGGTTAAGCCGTTGGCGCGAGAGATTCCGGGCGGCCTTCGGCGTCGAAACGAAGCTCGAGCGGGACATCGACATGGGGCTGCGGCGGGGTATCGCCGCGCTTCAAGGCCAGCACGAAGGCGAGCACGGCGGCGATGGAGGCGTAGAGTTCCTCGCGGATCATCTGGTTCTCGCGCGTGGTGAAGTAGACCGAGCGGGCAAGAGCAGGGGAGGAGAGCGTGGGGACGGCCATGGTGGCCGCCATCTCGCGCATGGCGAGCGCCTTTTCGCCGCGGCCCTTGGCGAGCACGACGGGGGCGGGGGCCTTGTCCGGATCGTAGGCGAGGGCGACGCTGAAATGTGTCGGGTTGGTGATGACGAACTGGGCTTCCTTCATCGCGGAGGCGAGGCCGCCCATGGCGATCTGGCGCTGGCGCTGGCGGATCGCGGCCTTGCGTTCGGGCGAGCCCTCGCTTTCCTTGCTCTCGTCCTTGAGGTCTTGCAGTGACATGCGCAGACGCATCATGCGGCGCAGCCATTGCACCGGGTAATCGACAAGTGCGATGACGACGAGGCCGCCGCCGAGCGCATAGAGCAGCGCAAGGAGCGCGTCCCAGCTATAGGCCAGCTGGCCGCGCAGCTCTCCGCCGCCGAGGCCGACGATGGCGGGCAAGCGGCCCTTGATCCAGACCCAGGCGATGGTTCCGAGGAGGACGAGCTTGGCGAGGCCCTTGGCAAGCTCGATCCAGCCTTGGGGGCCGAACATGCGTTTGAGGCCAGAGAGCGGATTGAGGCGCGAGGCCTTGGGCGCAAGGTTGCCGCCGACCCAACGGCCTTCGCCGAGGCCCAATTGCGAAACGAGCGCAGCGGCCATGAGCAGACCGCCGAGGGTGAGCACGGGCGGCAACGCGGTAAGCAGCGCAGCATAGATCAGCGGCGCGGCATCGAACCGTTCGAGGCTGGCACGGTCCCAGACAAGGCCGCTGCGCGCGGTACGGCCGAGGCTGTCGAGCAGCCAGGGGCCAGCAAACTGCAGCCATGCCGCGCTGGCAAGGACACTGACGGCGATGCCGAGTTCGCGCGGGCGCAGGACGTCGCCGTTCTTGGCGGCGTCGCTGCGGCGCTTTTCGGTGGGGGCAAAGGTCTTTTCGCCGGGGGTTTCTTCAGCCATTTTTCGTGCCGATCAGCTGCGCGGCTTGCGTGACGGCGGCGAGCGAGAGGTCACTGAGGCGGTCGGTCAGCAACGGGGCCGTGAGGATCAGTGCGGCAATGCCCGCGAGGACGCCTGCGGGAAGGCCCAGTGCGAAGAGATTCAGGCTGGGCGCCGAGCGGCTGATCACGCCCGTCATCACTTGCACGAGCAGCAGGAGCAGCGTGACAGGGAGCGCAATGGCGATGGCGGCGGTCAGCATCTGCGCGCCGAATCCGGTGACCAAAGTCATGCGTTCGGGCGAGAACCAGGTGGCGCCGGGCGGGAAGGTCTCATAGCTTTCGATGATCAGCGCGAACCATGTGAGGTGCGCGCCGAGGCCGAAGAACAGCACGGTGAGCATCACCGAAAAGTACTGGCCGAGCACCGGCGAATGCGCGCCGCTGACGGGATCGGCGGCGGAGGCGATACTCATGCCCATCGAGCCGCCGATGACTTCTGCGGCGAGCAGCGGGGCGGCGAAGCTCCACTGCAGAACGAAGCCCAGGGAGAGGCCGATGAGGATCTCCTGCGCGGTGATGAGCAGGCCCGAAAGCGTGAACAGCGCAGGGGGAGGGGCGACCGGGGTCCAGGCGCAGACCAGCACTGCGACGGCGCCCGCAAGGTTGACGCGCAGTTGCGTGGGGACGGAATTGGCACCGAACAGCGGCGCGGCGAGGAGCGCGGCGCCGATGCGCGTCATGACGAAGAGGAGGCGCCAGAATTCCGCTTCCAGCGCGCCAAAGCCGAAATGGAGGGCGATCATGGGCGGAGACCTGCCGCTTGCCCCCCTCCCCGGTGGGGAGAGGCCGGGGGCGGGTGTGCGGCGGTTGCGGGCATGCGCGGATCGCGGGCGTCGGCCCCCCCTGCCCAACTCCGCCCCATTGGGAAGGGGCCGGTCCGGATTGAAGCGATGCGGCGCGCCATCACTTCCCCGTCTGCGCGATCTGGGCGAAGATCTCGACGAGGAAATCGCTGATCAGGCCCATCATCGCGCCGCCCAGCAGCACCAGCACCAGCGCGATGGCGGCGAGCTTGGGGACGAAGGTAAGCGTCTGCTCGTTGATCGAGGTGGCGGCCTGGACCACGCCGACGACGAGGCCGACGGCGAGGCTGGCAAGGAGTACCGGGGCCGCGACGAGCGCGGTGACCCAGAGCATCCGGTCAGCCAGAGCGAGGAGGGCTGCGGTGTCGTTCATCAGCCGAAACTCGCGGCGAGGCTGCCCATCAGCAGCGCCCAGCCATCGACGAGGACGAAGAGGAGGAGCTTGAACGGCAAGGAGACGACGGTGGGGGACATCATCATCATGCCCAGCGACATGAGGACCGAGGAGACCACGAGATCGATCGCGAGGAACGGCAGGAACAGCATGAAGCCGATCTGAAACGCGGTCTTGAGCTCGCTGGTGACGAAGGCGGGGAGGAGGATCGAGAAGGGGACGTCTGCTGTCCTTGCGAACTTGGGCGCCTTGGCCATGGCAGCGAACATCTGCAGGTCATGCTCGCGGGTCTGCCGGATCATGAAGCCGTGAAATTCGGTGCCTGCGGCGGCGATCGCCTGCTCGGCGTTGATCGCACCGGCGGAATAGGGCGCGATCGCATTCGCGTTCACCTTGTCGAGCGTGGGGGCCATGATGAACAGCGAGAGGAACAGCGAGAGACCGATCAGCACTTGATTGGGCGGCGACTGCTGGAGGCCCAATGCCTGCCGCAGGATCGCGAGAACGACGAGGATGCGTGTGAAGCTCGTCATCATCAGCAAGAGGCTGGGGAGGATCGTGAGCAGCCCCATGATGAGGAGCAGCTGCAGCGAGAGCGAGAGCGAGCCGTTCGACTGCGCGCCGGCGATCTGGCCAAAGGCGCGGTCGAGCGCGCCGGGGATGGCGGTGCCGGTGGGCTGGCCGGTCGGCACGGCCGCAGCCACATCGGCGGCGTGGGCCGGCAGCGCGAGGCCGAGCACGAGAACGGCGGCGAACAGGAAGAGGTGCCTGATCTTCACCGGATCAGCCCTCGCCGCCGGTGCGTGCGGGCACTTCGGCGAGGCGGACGAGGCCTTGCTTGGTGGCCGAGACGAGAATCTCGCGGCCCCGGAATTCAAGCACGGCAATGCGCTGGCCAGGGCCGAGCCACTGCGTCTCGATGATCTTCACGCTGCGCTGCCCGCCGGTGGGGCTGAAGCGCCGCTCCATGCGGCGCGCGAACTTGAGGCTGGCCCAGGCAAGCCCGGCGATCAGCGGCAAGACGATGGCCAGCTTGAGGAGGTACCAGAGCATCAGGCTTGACCCTCCTGCCCGACCAGCTCAACGATCCTGAGGCCGAAGCGCTCACCCTGCGCCACGACTTCGCCGCGCGCGATGAGCTTGCCGTTGACCATGACATCGAGCAGCTCGTCGGTGAGCCGGTCGAGCATGACGACGCTTTCCTCGGTAAGCGCCAGAACGTCCTTGAGCTTCATTTCGGTACGGCCAAGCTCGACGGTGAAGCGCACGTCTACGTCCTTGAGGAAATCGAGGCCGCGTGTCTGGAAGGTCATGTCTCTATCCTGGAAGGGTCGCCGGATCAGGCGAGCTGAGTGAGTTGAAGGGCGACGCGGTCATCCACTGCGCCGATGGTGCCGTGGCCGACGAGCGTGTCGTGAATGCGCAAAGGCACGTTGCGCGCGACCGGGACGGCCAGGATCTGACCGACCCGGAGGCCGGAGAGCGTAGCAAGCGGCAGAGGCACATCGACGAGCACGGCGCGCAGGGTGAGCGGCATGTCTGCAAAGGGCTGATTGAGCGGACTGGCGGGTTCCGCGCGCACAGCGGGCTTCCCTGCCGTGCGCGCGGGGCCGGCGAGACTGGCCAGCGCCGCCATCGGGAAGCCGAGCCGCAGCGTCCATGCCGGGCGCGCGCCTTCGCGGATGGAGAAGTTCAGGACGGCGAGCGATGCGTCCTCTGCCACGGCGGCAAGATCGGCCAAGGACGCGGCACGTCTCAGCACCTGGATCGGACCTTCGAGGCCGAGCGCTGCCGCGAGCGAGGGGGCCACCAGCATGTCGATGCGCTGGACCATGAGTTCGGCGGACAGCGGCAGCTCGCGCGGGAGGGGGTAAGGTGCCTCGCCCGGGCCGCCAAACGCGCGGTCCAACAGGCGCAGCACCGTATCGCCTTCGACAATAGACAGCATGGGCTGGCCATCGGTGATGGCGCCGAGGAGGCTGATCGATACAAGGCCGGAAGGCGCGAAATCAGCTGCCGTCATCAGGGCCGGTGCACTGCATTCGACCGTGGCCACTTCGCCGCCATGGACCGGGGCGAGCGCGAGGCGCAGCTTGCGGGCGAGGTGATCGCCCGCGCGTGCAAGCTGCGGCAGCAACTCGGCCGCGGCAGGTGCCGGGCGAAGCAGCGCCGCGCTGTGGCGGGCGAGCGGCCTTGCGGCAATGAGGGGGCGTTCCGGTCTCATTTCAGCGTGTTACTGGACGATGAAGGTCTTGAAGTAGACGGAATCGACACCGCCAAAGCCCTCGGCATCGGTAAGCACCTTGTTGATCGTGGCCACGAGGCGCTTCTGCAGATGGGCCTTGCCCTCGGCAGACTGGACTTCCTCGCCCGGGGTATCGGCAATCGCGGTGAGCAGGGCCGAGCGGATGGCGAGCTCGTGCTTCTGCAGCCAGAGAATGACGCGGTAATCACGGCGGGTGGAGCAGGCGAGGCTGACCTGCACCAGCATGTCAGTCTCCTTGAGATTCGAGGTGAAGTCTTCGGTAAAGCTGAAATAGGCGGTACGGTATTCGCTGCCGCCTTCGCCATCGACCTCGTGGCCGGCACCGCCTTCCTCGCCGTGCTCGCCTTCCTTGGGTACGGGCGCGTAGGGGTCTTCTTCGCCCTTCCTGATCAGCTTGGGGTTCTTGTCCTCGTGCTCTTCGCCATGGCTGCTGCCACCGATGAGCCCGGCCGCGACAAGGCCATAGGCGCCGCCGCCACCGACCGCGAGCAAAGCGCCGGCAGCGCCGATCTTGAGCATCATGCCGCCGCCCTTCTTTTTGGGCTTGCCGTCCTTGTCCTTCTTTTCGCTCATCGGGGGTCCTTACGGGTCTCGGAAATGGGGTCAGGCGAAGATGCCGCCGCGGCGTTCGTCAGCGGATGCAGCCGAGTGGGCCGGGTTGGCGAGAGGGCGCTGGGCGGCGGGGGTGTAGGCGCCTTGGCGCTGCTGGCCCTGCTGACCGTGGCCCTGCGTCTGGTTCTGGTTTTGGGTGAGGCTCTGGCCCGGTGTTTCGGTGCGTGGTTCGGAAGAAGCCGGGCGAGCAGGTTCGGCGATGACGGCAGCGGCATGCGCTGCGGCGACTGCGGGGGCGAAGGCGGGGTCGGGGCTCGCCAGCGCGACCGAGAGGCCGGCGGCATCACCCTCGATGCGCAGCGCAACGCGGCCGAACTCGGCGTGGTGCATCGCCACGGCGACCGGGCCGGCGGGCTCCATCCCGTCGCGAGCGCGGGCGATCGATTCGACCAGTTGATCGAAGCTGATCGGCTGCGGGGCGGAAGGGGCGGTCGTTGCGGGCGCGGCGGCGACAGTCGGCAGCGCCGGCGCCAGCGCACCGGCGGTCTCTGGCGCCGGGAGCGCGGCGGGGTGTGCTGCGGGAAGGGCAGGATCGGCCTCGGTGGGCGCCTTGCGGGGCGCCGGGCGCGATGGTGCGGGTGCGCCGGTCAGCGCCGCAAAGGTCGACGGCAACGCGCGGGCCGTATTCTGCGCTGCAGTTTCGGGCTCTGCCGGTGCTGGCGAGGCGGTCTGCTGCGCGGGCTCGACGCTGATCTCGCGTTCGAACACGAGGCTGGCGACGGCAGAGACTGCAGGATGCGCGGCTTGCGTGGTTTGCGCGTCTGGTGCCTGGGTCCGGGCCGGAGTCCGGCTCGGGCGTTCCGCGGCGCGCAGCGGGGCGGGGCCGACGCCCTGCGCGGACCGGGCGGGCACGACCGGCTTGGCTGATTGAAGTGCCGCAGCCGGCGCGGGCTGGGGCAGCGCCGGGCTTGCGAGCGCGAGGACGAGCGCGGTCTCGTCGACCTCGGGCTGGTCGGCTGCGGCCTTGACGGCGGACGCGGGAGTCTCGCCCGCAGCCGCACTGGTGGCAACCGGCATCTGCGTGATGGCGAGCGCCAGCGCGGCGGGCACTGCGGCAGACTTCTGCCGGGTGGGCGGCAAGACCTTGCCGGGATCTGCCGGGGCTTCCGCCGCGAGGGCGGGGTCGGCAGGTGATGCCGGGATCGTGGGGGCGGCGGTAAGCAGCGGCCCGGCGCTGAGCAGCGCGGAAGGAAGCGCAGGCACTTCGCGCGCGAGATGGGCCGCAAAGTCGGCGGTTTCGCCCGGCTGTGTGCCAGATACTGCCGCAGCCAATGCCGCCCCCGGGATGGCGACAGGCGCTGCGGTGCTGGAGAGCAGGGAGGAGGCAGGCACGGTCATGGCAGGCAATGGTCCTTGGCGAGTGACTTGGTTAACGGTACCTATTCAAGAGGCGTGCCAAGCGGGCTCGACGGTGCTGCCGGCTGGGCATTCTCGGCAGATTTGCGAGCGATGCGCTGGCGTGCGGTCTCGATCCGCTCATCCACCGCGGCGCGGCGGCGTTCGGCCTCGGCGGCCTCTGCTGCGCGTGCATCGGCGGCCTCGCGGGCGCGGGCGAGATCGGCAGAGGTCTGGTCGGCGATCCGGGCAAGGCCGGCGACAAATTGCTGCGTCTGGCGCAGCTCGATGCCGTCGCGCGCATCGCGGCGTAGGCGATAGGCCTCGATCAGAGCAGTGGTGCGCGCTTCGAGGTTGGTCACTTGCGCCAAGGTCTGTTCGGCGCGGGCGGCTTCGGAGAGCGCGGTCTGGCGGGCGATGCCGCGCAGGCGCTCGAGGCGGCGCAGGCGCTTGAGCTTCGCGCGGTCTGCGGTGCTCATGCGGCCATCAGTGCGCCGAGTTCAGCCGTGCTGCGGTCCATCGGAATGACTTCGCGCTGGGACTGGCTGAGGAACGCGGTGAGCGCGCCGTGCATCGCGATGGCGCGGTCGAGCTGCGGATCGGCGCCGGCGCGGTAGGCGCCCATCAGCACCAGATCGCGGTTGGCTTCATAGCTGGCGATAAGCGCGCGGAAGGCGCGGGCATCGGCCTGGTGGAGCGGATCGACGATATCGTTCATCACGCGGCTCAGGCTCGCGGCGATGTCGATCGCGGGATATTGGCCGCGCTGCGCAAGATCGCGGCTGAGCACGATGTGGCCGTCGAGGATCGCGCGGGCGGTAT
>Ga0315905_10002647_pt1 | contig 18780 bp, 23 predicted proteins | sample LakEriMetagenome_5_FD_203522 | JGI IMG/M metagenome (GOLD analysis project Ga0315905, IMG submission 203522) | Freshwater fungal communities from buoy surface, Lake Erie, Ohio, United States - Buoy 4 MA121 | ecosystem: Environmental > Aquatic > Freshwater > Lake | place: USA: Lake Erie, Ohio... | reverse complement strand
TTATTTTTTCTGCTTCCGAAACACCCTTTAATTTATTCTTATTATTTTTTAAGATAGTTGTCAAGTTGGATAATGCCTTCTTTACATTATCTTTATTTAACATAAATTCTGCAGCTACAGTTCCCTCGTAAATATCTTTTAATTTACTATAAAATTCTTTTGCATTCAATGTTTTTACAGAACCATCTTTTTCAGCTTTTGAAGAAGCATACGTAATAGTTTGAGCTTCTAATAATTTTTCCATAGGAGATTCTTCTTCTAAAGAACCTAAATCTATCTCAGGAATTTCTTCTTCTAACACTAAAGCTTTACGTCTAGGAGAAGATGGAGGAGACCCATATATCTTTCTTTCTTCCTGAGATAATTCAGGAAGAATTGGTCTTGGAGGAATAGCAATATTGTTTATACCTTCAAATTTACCCTCAAATTTCTTTAAGAAAGTATTTTTATAAAATTCAATAACATCGGTTCTTATAGATTCAGGATCATCAGTTTTCAATATTTGTTGTCTTATATGATTAGCCTTAGTTTTAATCTTATCACATAAGGCTACTTTACTACCACTATTATAACCGCTGACAACTGTTGTAACAGCCTTTTTAACAGTGTCTGAACCTATATGTTCAGAGCTACAATAAGAAATAGCTTGGTCAAATTCATTATCGCTTTCGCTAAAGAGTTTTTCCCAAGGAAAAGATGTCGGTGAATCGCTTTTCTTTCTACCCATTTTATAATTAGAATTAGAAAAAACTAAAAATATCTCGATAAAATCATTTAAATTTTTAATAATAATTTTTTACCCTAAAATTACTGTTATTTTTATTATTGAAAAATAACAGGATAAACTAAAGCTTAATATTCTTTTCTATAAAAACTAAGAAATTGTTTAAGGTTAGAAACAGGTTCTTCTCTTAATCTTGATAAAGGCATATCTTGATTTGTTCCTGATTTCTTTTCAACGCATTTAACATATTTTCTAATTTCTTTTATTAAAGCCTCTTTTTTATTAGTAGAACTTCTTTTTACATTACATTTAAATTCACCTCTAAATTTATATGTTCTTCTTGTTTTTCTTTTAGAAGCTTTCTTTGAACCTTTACGAGAGCCTTTTCTGGAACCTTTACGAGAGCCTTTTCTGGAACCTTTTCTGGAACCTTTTCTGGAACCTTTTCTGGAACCTTTACGAGAACCTTTTCTGGAACCTTTACGAGAACCTTTTCTGGAACCTTTACGAGAACCTTTCTTACGATATGATGCCATTTTATATTATTTCAAAGAAAATAATATAGAATTAACTATTATATTTGAGGAAATGTTTCTTGTCACTTTTACTCATTTTATCATAAATCTTTTTCTCGGATGTTGAAAGGTCAGAAACTCTACGACTACCTTTAAGGTTTTTAGGACTGTGTTTCCACATAGTTTTAGCGCTATATCTCTTTGATTTCTTTTTAGCTTTTTCTAAGCTCTTTTTTGACTTTTTCAAAGATTTTCTTAAAGAACGAGTTCTCTTTGATTTAGAACCTGATTTCTTAACAGACTTTTTAACGGAGCGTCTAAGCTTAGTAACTCTTTTTTGAGCGCTTCTGACAGAGCGTGTTAATTTGCTTGTATGGCGACGGGATTTCATTTTTAATATTATAAAAGGAAAATTAATAAATTTTATATTTTTTCATCTTTTTATGAACTGATTTAGAGTAGCTTACTTTTTTACCTCTCTTACTACCCTTCTTTCTGTTTTCTCTTCTTTTTTCAGCTGGAGTAAGGCTCTTTCTTACTTTTTCAGGTAAATATCTTCCTCGTTTACTTTTACGACCACTTTTACTTACATAATCCCATTTTTCGCGAGACCATTTTGAGAGTGAATTATCCCTACTTTTCTTTCCTTTGAACTTGCCTCCTTTTGCCTTATATTGAGCCACTAAAAGCTGCGCCTTCCTGGCACTCCACTTCCCCTTGGGTCCACCTTTAGAACCTGCTTTTACTTTTTTCTTTATACTTTCCCATAAGCGAGGGTTTGCTTTTATAGATACTTTTTTACCTTTTGAACCTGAGCTTCTTCGAGATACTTTTCTCTTTGATCTTCCTGACTTCATTTTATTATTTAAAAACAAAATAATAAAATTTTTATTCAGCTTCTTCAATATACTTTATACCAAGAGAGCAATTATATCCATCTTTATGGGTTCTCTCTATAAGTCTTTTTATAAACTCATTTTTCATATCTTCTATACCGTTAGTATATTCATATTGTTTAAGGAATGAATCTTCAGAACAGTATCTTTTATTACATTCTTCTTCTATCTCTCTTAAAAATTGTTTATAAATTATGGTCTTTTTAAAGGATGGAAGACAACTTTTAATTATATCAACTATTTCTTCCCCTGAAATCTCTTTTACTTTTCCATTATCATCTTCATATCTAAACATTTTTCTATTTCTATCAAAACATTCTATACATATTAGTCCCCTGTCATTTATACAAACACTTTCTAAAAACCAATCACATATACCTTTACCTCCTTTTTTAAGATGCTCAATAGAACATTTATCAATCATAAAAGAAAGTACTCTTTCTTTATTTAAAATAAGAGGCTTATCGCAAGACAAAATTGCATTGTAAGTTCTTGTATTATTTATAGTATTTGTTACAGTTGTAGTTTTATTTGCTAAATTAAAAAGCTTATCTTGAAGGTCTTTTATTTGTTGAAGCGCTTGTTGAAGATTATTAACTTCACCTTGATGCATAGAGTAAATTACTTCTTTACTTATTTTACAGCTCTTTATATGATTTTTTATATTATCATACTTACATTTACACCATAAACACTCTTGTTTATTATCTTGAATATTTGAGTTAGAACAAGACTTACTTTCTCTAAGATGCTTATTAAGGTTATATTTAGTCGAGAATTGTTTATTGCATATTAAACAAATAGGATATTCCATTTTTGCAATACTTTTACTTTTCCTAAAATATAATATTTTTTTAAGCCTGAAAATTTTTTTCTGATGGAATATACACATCTGTTATTCCATATTTTTCACATATTAAAGGGTAGTATTACCTGGAATAACTAGACTTTCGGAGAATGGAATAACAGTATGAATTATATAGTGTAAAAATACAGTTTTTAAAAAGTCTTATGTGTGTGTGTTTAACAAATTTTACCATAAAAAAGTTTTATGAAAAAGACAACATAATTAATGTCGAAAATATATATTTACACCTTATATTTAAGGTATAAATATATCTTAAAAAGTATTTTATTCAGCTTTATCAACTTTTGTAAGTAGTTGGTCACGTTCAATTTGAGCATCATAAATAAGTTGTGCAAATTGCTTTCTCAATGAGATTGGTTTATAGATTTCACAACGAATATTTGTTGCAAGATTATCAAGACCTCTACTTACTTCTTTTAGAATCCCGCCTGTTTCCGAGTAATTATAAACTTGATATGCTCCTTTTAATATTATAGTACAAATACCAAAAACAGTAATTATAGGGTCTTTTACAACAGATTCAATAGCTGATGATGATGCGACATATATTGTAAGAGCGCTAAATACAATTGTGCTTAAATTTATATACTTACCATATCGGGTCATATCATACCCTTTTTTATATAAATTGTAAGCATCATTTTTACAGATATTTGAGAGGCGTTTTATCTCTTTTTCATTTTCCTCTGTCCAATCATTAACATCTATTATAGTCTCTTTTTTAGTATCATTGATGTTTTTTCTAACCATCTCCAAAAGGATATTTTCATTCTCAGATATATTAGACATTTTTTATAAAATGATTTTTTATAAAAAATAAATATAAAATTAAAAAAAGAGTTTAATAGGTATGAGTAAAGTCTGTTCTGAGTGTAAAGAAACAAAAGATATTTCCCTTTATTATAAGGGTAAAAACCAATGTAAAGAATGCTATAAAAATAAAAGAAAATGTATTCACAATAAAACAAAGGCTGAATGTAGAGAATGTGGAGGTAGTGCTTATTGTATTCACGATAAAATTAAGACTACTTGTAAAGAGTGTGGAGGTAGTGCTTATTGTATTCACGATAAAATTAAGACTACTTGTAAAGAGTGTGGAGGTAGTCAAATTTGTATTCACGATAAAATTAAGACTACTTGTAAAGAGTGTGGAGGTAGTCAAATTTGTATTCATGATAAAATTAAGGCTCAATGTAGAGAGTGCGGAGGTAGTGTCTTTTGTATTCACGATATTCAAAAGGCTCAATGTAGAGAGTGCGGAGGTAGTGTCTTTTGTATTCACGATATTCAAAAGTCTAAATGCAGAGAGTGTGGAGGTAGTGCTTATTGTATTCATGATAAAATAAAATGTAACTGCATTTTATGCAACCCTGAATGTGCTTGTACTAACTGCAAAAGTGTGCTTGTTGGTAAAAATACTAATTGTTACCCTCTATGTCAGGCTTGTTTTTGCAATGAATATCCAGACCATGAAAAATCTACATTATATAAAATAAAAGAAAGATATTTAAGGGATGAATTGAGACTGAGATTTCCAGAGAATAACATAAATATGATATTTGATAAAGCTATAGATGGTGGATGTAGCAAGAAAAGACCTGATGTCTTAATTGACCTTCTGTTATACTCTATTATAATAGAATGTGACGAGAATCAACATAAGAATTATGAGTGTGAAAATAAGAGAACTATGCAGCTATTTGAAGACCTTGGAAATAGACCTTTAATTATGATAAGATTTAACCCTGATAGTTATATGGAAGGGTCTTCAGGTGAAAATAAAAAGAAAATTAAAGGATGTTTTAAACCTTTAACTAAGATAGAAGATATACATAAGAAAAAATTCTATGAGATAAATAAAAAAGAGTGGAAAAGAAGGGTAGATATACTTGAAGAAATTATAAGGGAAAATATGAGTGAAGATGTGCCTGAAAAAGAGGTAAAAGAAATAAAGTTGTTTTACGATGAATGAATAGTATATATGATTTTATTAAAAAAATCTTTTTTTTTCTTTATTCAATTATAAAAATGTCTAATTGTTCTTCTTTATATAGAGATGCTGGTTATGCCTCTGATTGTTATGAATTTGCTACTGTGGGTGAAATGAACGGTATTACAGGTGCTGTCCCAATCCCTGCATCTACTGCTCAACGTATCTATCAAACACCTTCCACTGTTACTGCTCAAGGAACTGTTGAGAATCCTGAGGTTGCTCAAGCTGTTCAACAAGTTGCTCAAGCTACCGGTATTGCTCCAGCAGCAGTTGCTCAATTTATTAGAGCAAACCGTAGATTTTAAGTTAAAAAATTATAATTTAAACAAGTTATAATTTTTCTATTAAATGTATAGTGATGATGAATATGAAAAATATGAAGATGAAAGAAGATCATCTAGAAAAAAAGATGAAGACGGAGAAACCATAAATATTAGACCTTTTGATTTTAATTCTATGCCTCCTTTTAAAGGCAAAGGAGAAGAAGATGGAACAAAGATTATTATCATAGGCAAAGCAGGATGTTTTGAAGCTGGAACTAAGGTGTTGATGTATGACGGTAAAGTTAAGAACATAGAAAAAATAAAAGTTGGAGATGTTGTTATGGGTGATGATAATACTCCGAGAACGGTTCAAAAGTTATTTAGAGATAGAGACGAAATGTTTGAGATTAAACCTAATAAAGGTCCTTCTTATACTGTAAATAGATTACACGATTTAGTTCTTGTTTGCACTGGTTATAATGATATTAAGATTGGAACTCAAGTTATTATTTCAGTTGAAGAATACCTCAAAAAGACAAAAACTTGGAAAAAGAATTTTAAGCTTATCAGAAGTTCAGGAATTGAATGGGAACATAAAAAAGTTGAGTTAGACCCATACTTTTTAGGTATTTGGTTAGGAGATGGAACTTCTACCAAACCAGAAATAACTAATATTGACCCTGAAATTATAGAATATTGCAAAGATTATGCAAAAGAACTTGGTTTAAGATTTTCAAAAACTGCAGCTAAATATGGCTATCGTTTCTCTTCCGATAAAGGTAAAGAAACTAACCCTATTATCAACTTTATTAAAGATTATGGTTTATTTAATAATAAACATATACCTTTCGACTATAAAATTACCTCGAGACAAGCAAGATTAGAATTACTTGCTGGCATTATAGATACAGATGGTTATTTAAATATTAAGGGTTATGATATTGTCCAAAAGTCCAAAAAATTAATGGATGATATTGTCTTTGTAGCAAGGTCTTTAGGATTTTCTGCTAATGTATCTAAGTGTAAAAAGAGCTGTATGTATAAAGGAGTTAGAAGAGAAGGCACATATTATAGATGTATGATTTATGGTCATGGAGTCGAAGAAATTCCTTGTAAGGTAAAAAGAAAGCAAGTAATAGATAATTCAAGTAGAAATAAAAATAATTTAGTTTCCGGGTTTAATGTTATTCCAAAAGGTGAAGGAGAATATTACGGGTTTGAATTAGACGGAAACAGATTGTTTTTATTAGAAAGCTTTGATATTGTTAAGAACTCAGGAAAGAGTAGTTTAATTAAGGACATTATCGCTTCAAAAGCCCATCTAATTCCTGTTGCGCAAATTTATTCAGGAACGGAGGATAGTAACCATGCATTTTCAAGTATAATACCAGACATATGTATCTATAATAAGCTTGATTTGAAAGCGATGGAACAATTTAAGATAAGGCAAAAACTTGCGAAAAAATGGTTAAAATTCCCCTGGGCTTTACATATTGTAGATGATTGTACAGATGACCCTAAAATTCTTAAGAAACCTATTTTTCAAGATTATTATAAGAATGGAAGACACTGGGCTATGCTTCATATTTTAACTTTACAGTATTGTTTAGATATTCCTCCAGCTATTAGAAATAACTACGATTATGCCTTTATTTTCAAGGAGAATATTATTGCTACAAGAGAAAAATTACACAAGTATTTTGGAGCTTGTATTAATAGTTTTCAAGATTTTAATAATTTAATGGACACAATAACCGGTGATTATACCGCACTTGTTATAAAAAATTCAGCAAGTGCAACATCCCCTGAAGAATGTTTATTTTGGTATAAGGCTAATCCAGAGGCAATTCCTAAGAATTTTAAATTTGGGTCTCCTGTAGCCTGGGAATTTCAAAAAGACAGAAGAGATCCTAATGCAGTTGAAAGTTTAATGTAATTTAAATTTTATCTTTTTTTTATTCTAAAGAAAAGATGAGTTCCAAAGGAAAAAGACCTTGCGGACCAAGACCTAATAAAGTTAATAATGCTTACTCTAAAGATGAACTTATCAAAATAATGGTAGATATGGATTTATACCCTAAAGAGGAAGCTGAAAAAATGTCTATGGAAAGACTTTGTAAAGAACTAAATATAAACTATATAGACCCGAAAGAAATTCAAAGCACAAAGTATGGTGAATGTATAAAAAATATGAGTAAGTCATCTTTACTTGAAACTCATAAACAATTTTTAGAAGAACAAGGTTTTCCACCTGAAAAAGCAGTTTCTTTAAAAAAAGAAAAATTATGCGATATAATATACGAGAAAGATGATATGTTTGTTTTACCCGAAGATTTTGATGAAAAGAATTGTACTCTTTATGATATGCCTACACTCACAAGAATTGCAGTGAGAAGACACATAGATACTACAAGACATAAAACACAAAAGGACTTATGTAGAGCTATACAAAAGTCATATTTAAGAGAGAAAATGACTTTCAATACTGATAAAAGTTCAGTATGGAATAACGCTGAAACTGATGCAACATTATCGTGTATGATTCCTGCCTCAAAAGATAAAGAATTAAGAGAACATCAAAAAGCTTTAGTAAAGCATATGTTAAGACACCGTTCATTATTGGCAATTCACGCTACAGGAACAGGAAAAACTTTGTCAGCAGTTGCAGCTATAAATTGTATTATGGCAAAATACCCTAATATACGTGTTATAATTATAACACCTTTATCCCTCGTAGAAAATATGTCAAAAGAGATAAAACGATTTGGAATAGATATAGAAGGTAATAAAGACATTTATACAAGAATCGAAATTTATTCTTATGATGAATACATAAATTTACAAAAAAGAAAAAATGAGATTGATTGTAGAAACACATTTTTAATTATAGATGAAGCTCATAATTTAAGAACAGAAACTTCGTTAAAAAAAGGTCCAAATGACATGGATGAGTTAGAGACAGGAAGTAAAAGTTACATTATAATGAAATGTGCGGCAAGTGCTTTTAAAGTTCTCTTATTAACAGCTACTCCGATAATTAACAATATATTTGACCTTAGAAATATATTAATGATGTTAAACGGAGAAGACCCTAAGAATGCCCCTAAAAGAGATGATTTTATAAGAACAGCCTCTGAAAGTTTGGGAAATATGATAAACTGTAAAGTAAGTTATTATTACCCTCCTTTAGATGAAAATTATCCTAAGAGAGAAGATAAGACAATTGATATGTATATGGAGCCTGAATATTATAAAAAATATCAAGACATTGAGAACGCTCTTTTAGATAAAAATAAAAAAGAGCCTAAAATTAATGATTTCTTTTATCATACTTTAAGAGTAGCTATAAATTCTCTTGATGGAGAATTATCTCCTAAAATAAATTGGATTATTGATTTTATAATTAAAGAAGCAAATGAAGGCAGAAAGTCTGTTGTTTATAGTAATTGGAAAAAAGCCGGAATGAATCTCTTAAGAAAAAGATTAGATGCTTTAAATCAACCTGGATTATATCTTTATATATCAGGAGATGTTAGTGTAGATGTAAGAAAAATAGCCCGTAAAAAGTTTAATGAAGATAAAGCAAAAGTTCTCCTTATTTCAAAGGCCGGAGGTGAAGGATTAGATTTAAAGGGTGTTAGAAACGTTATTATCATGGAAAGTAATTGGAATGCTTCATCTGATAAACAAATTATAGGAAGAGGTATAAGATATAAATCTCATAGTCATTTACCTGAAGACCAACGTAACGTTACAGTTTATAGGTTGTTATTACATAAACCTCTTGGAAGTAATACACATTTTCCTAGTATCGATGATATGTTATATGATGCTGCTTATAAAAAGAAACAACCTCTTCTTGACAGCTATATTGAAATAATAAAGAAAAATTCAATCGAAAATCAGGCTTGTAGTTGTGATATTAGTAAAGGGGGTAATCATGAAGGATGTCAAAGCTTAGAAATACCGAACATATTAAAAAAGGAAAAAGTAATCACAAATGAGATGCAAACACTCTTATTAAAGATACAAGAAGCAAAAGACCAAAATAGACCTCAAGAAGAGATTGTTGAATTACAAAAGCAAATTGATGAACTTAATTCTAAAAATAAAGAAGTATATGAAGCTCCAAGTGGTATTACCTCTATAGCTATAACAGTAAATGATGTAAGTAAAAGATTATTCCGTAAAATTGCAGGATTTCGTAAAACTGATAAAATCAATATTGTACCTGAAGATATACCTGATATTTTAATAGAAGATGACGAAGAAGACAAAATTAGGGATGAAGTTTTTAATTTTATGAAAAGTAGAGAATTAGAAAATACAACCCCTAATCAAGTCATAAAACACATAAATGAAAAATTCACTGCAGATAAAGCTCTTATAAAGAAGTTTATCCAAGAATATGTTGATAGTATAGAAGCTGAGGATGAAGAAGCTGAGGAGGAAGAAGCTGAGGAGGAAGAAGGTGAAGAATCTGAGGAGGAAGAAATTCCTGATATTGAGATAGAAGGATTCGATGATTTTTAATTTTTTATCTTTAGTTAATGTTAAAAAGATGTCTAATTTACAAATTGCTATTGCCTTAGTTGCACTGTATCTTATCTTTATGAGAAAGCCTAAAAAGGAAGGTTTCGTCAGTATGCACGACCACCGTGAAAATGCTTTATATAGAGATATGTAAGTTTATCGCGATAAACTTAATCTAATTGAAAAAAAAATAATAATTTCAAGATAATTTTATCTTGAAATTATTCATTATGAAATCAACTAACATTCAACACAAAGATATTTCTCAACCTAAAGGACAGGTTCATTTAGGTCTTTGCTGCATTAACAACTCTTTAAGGAAGTTTAAGCCTTTAGGTTCTCGTAAAAATGTTGAGGTATTTTGTAGTAGAAGTATGCCTCGTAGAACATTTACAGTAGAACGTGCTAAAGATTTTGCTTTAAAAAATATTGAGGATATTACAACCCTTGTAGATTGGAATATTCAAAACAACATTCACCATCTTAGATTATCCTCTGAAATTTTTCCTCACTTTACAGATAAGGAAACTGAACCTTATACTATGGACTTTGCTATTGATGCTCTTAGAAAAGCTGGTGATTATTGTAATAGAAAAAATCACCGTATTACAATGCATCCGGGTCAATTTAACCAAGTTGGTGCAAAAAATTCTGATGTATTTCAACATACTGTAGATGACCTTAGTATGCATGCTGATATTCTTGACTATATGAATATTGACAGCACGGGTATTTTATGTGTTCATGGAGGTGGTGTGTATGGAGATAAAGAAGCCTCTACAAGAAGATGGATCGAACAGTTTGACGATTTACCGCGTAAAGTTAAGGATAGATTGGCGATAGAAAATGATGAAAAATGTTATTCGGTAAGAGATTGTTTGACCATAGCACAAGCTTGTAAAATTCCGATGATTTATGATACTCATCATCATACTTGTTATCACTGTCATTATAATAAGAATGACGTAGAGGAAGATATTGATGATATGATGGATGAGATAGTAGAAACGTGGGAAGGATTGCCTCCAGTATTTCATATATCAGAACAAGCTCCGGATAAGATGGTTGGAGCGCATTCAGATTTTATAGAAGTTATTCCGCAGCATCTTTTAGATGTTCCAGAAAGGTATAATACAAGTATCAATATAGAGGTAGAGGCAAAAGCTAAAGAAGCGGCAATATTAAAATTGATGAAAAAATATAAAGAAATATTTTAGTTATAAATATAAGATGGAAGAAGAATTTGAAAAGTTGGCTAAGAATATTCTTAACATTATTTTTTCGCCTCCTTTAGACTATACAAGTGTAAAAAATGTAATACATAACTATATAGGACCTCACATAACTTTATCACAAAAACAGTTTGACTACTTAAAAAATAAATGTTCATACTTTAAAAATACTGCGAATTATATGAGAATCAAATTACATTTTTATAATAAGCAAAAAGACAAAGAAATGTATGCTATGGCTAGTATGACCTTGTTTGAAAACTTACTTATAACTGCAACCTCAAAAGTTCTTGAAATTCAAACTTTTGTTGGAGAGCTTGATTTCACCTTATCTTATTCTCCTATAAATCTAAATAATAAAGAAACTAAAGGAACAGACTGGGTAAGGACTTTATTTAGAATTTACTTAAAATATGGGGGAAATAGAGGTGTGTCTTGTATAGATTTTTTTAAATCGATAAAAGATAATTGGGAGAAACTTGAAGATTCAGAAACGATTGAAATAAGTTATATAACAGAAACAATACTTGGAGGATACTCATTAGAACATATTTCTCAAAATCTTCAAAATTGGCTTAAATTAAACTATGATGTTGTTGGATTAAAATATAGAAATATAATTAAGATAATGGCTTGAAATTCCACCCGAGAATATCGCAACATCTTTGATATATATCATCATGTTCTCTTAGCCGAGCGGGAGTTCTTAAACAGTTTAGAGAATTTTCAGGTAATTTTACCCCTTGTCTCAATAGCAATTGAGTAAGTACATAATGTGCGTGTAAAAAGTTTTTCCTTTCACCTTTTATTTTCAAGAAGACTTCAACCAGTTTTTCAAAGTCTTCAAATAACTTTTTCTCATATTTGCTTATATCTGGTTTTTCCTTATCGGTAATGATACTATATATAAGCTGTTTATCTTCATAATATTTTGAATTTTTTGTTTCTGAAAGGAACATTCCAATATGTTTTATAGTTACATTATTTATGTCTAATCCGTGCATATGTATCATATACCTAACATCATCAAATACTTTTTGCGGGATATATTTATTCTGTTTTCCTTGATATTGATTTATAGTATCTCTAAAATGACATCTTTTTTCATAATGGAATCTTTGCGTTATATTTACCCTTGAATAATCACTGTAATTTACAGTTTCTTCTAATTCGTTATATATTTTACCACAATTTTTACAGATAGTATTACCCGATGAATCTTCTCCTTTTTCAAAACACTTACAATAATAATTCTTCTTCTTTCTCTTAACCTTGATTTTATTATCTTCAAAAGGATTATATACAGTATAAACTGTATTCATCCTATACTTTTTTAAGTAATATGACAAACGTTCCGAATAAAAGACGATATTTTTCTCTTTTAATTCTTCCAGTATAGTGTTAAACTGTAGTATAATGTCTTGAATATCAGTATCATTCTCTTTTTTTTCGGTTCCTCTAAAGGTTGATATTTTGGGTTTTGTAAGTTCTATCTTGTAATTTTCCAATATATCCATAGTCTTATAATTATACATTTCTTGTTCAGTTTTTAAGGTATTAAGATAGGTATTAAGACTTCCAATAAACTCGTATAAATTTTTATATTCTCTGTAGGTAATTTCTTCCGGTTTTTTCTTTTTTGTTTTTTCATTTATGTCGTAATTTTTTGAGATGTTTTCAAGCTCACTTTTTTCGTTTGTTATACCATAAGGAACTGTGCAGTTTAAAGCCTGCCATAAAAGATTTTGCATAAGCTTAATATAAACAGGAATATTATCATTCTCAACCGAGAAATATTTCAATATTTTCTCGTGTATATGAAGTATATCATCCTCCATTTAATATTTTTATAATATATTCTTTAACTTTCACTTTTCAAGAGTTCATACTTGAAAAGTAAATTACTTCATCTGTGGGATCAACTTAAACGGTAATGTTATAACTTTGATATAATGCAAAAAAAGCAATATTAACAAGAGCATAAACGCTCTATTCATAGCTTGATTTGGTGTAATACGCATTCTGTTAAAGTTAAAGACTGGAAGCTTAGATTCATCCATACACTTAGCATAGCCTGAAGAGGAGACTGAATCTAAGTTGCATCTTTTTTCAGAGGATTGTGATGACATCTTTATTCTTACTAGGAGAAAATAATTTATCTAAATAAACTTAATATCAAGTCAATAGGATTCATCTTTGCCTTTATAGCTAATGCTATAAGGATAAGAATAACTATAACTATTACTACTATTATTACTGTTTTCATACTCTGTTTCAGAGGCATTTCTAACCCTATAGTATATGGGTTAGAAAGCTTTGAGTTTAAGCATCTTGTATACTCTCCATAGGTGTGTATGTTAGGGTCTTCGGCACATTCTCTTTGAGGGTTGCTATTCATTTATATTCATAAAAAGAAAATAAATCAAAAGAAGAAATATTGCAAATGAGATGCTGGTGCTAGTTCCTTTTGTGGAATAAGCGGGAGGGTCCAATATCTCATGTAGTGACCTACTACTGCTGCAATAACAATTACAATGAAGATAATAACGAGAATAGTACCTATCATCATCTTTGGAGAAGATCTAATATGCTTCATTGGAGATGAAAAAAGACTTTTAACTGCATCTGTAGCTTTATCCATAGTAGATTGTTGTCTAATATGCTGCTCAGGTTGCTTTCTAATATGTTGTCCGTAATTAATATGCTGTGCCATTTTTATTATGTCTTCAAGAAAAAAAATAAAATAAAAAATATGTTATTTTTAAGAGTTAAGTGGAAGAACAGGATTTTTGTTCTTTATTTTATTCCTTATAATATACAACATTGATATTCCTAATAATCCTATCTCTGTAGCGCTTCTATATACCAGAGAAAAATTGTTAATGAATATAGAATAATTAAGCCATAACGAAGACGAAACTATTGACAGAATGCAAAATGTTAAAGAATATGTATTTGTGCTTTTATTGACGTATAATAACCACATAAATATAAATCTTGAAATTACAGCTATGGTTGTAGCGATGATAGGTATGTCTTCAATGTTCATTTACTTAGTTCTCTCTCATCTCCTTAATCTCTTTTAGAAACTGTGTAATCTTCTCAATATAAAATATATTCTTTAAATTATGGGAACGAAGGTTAGACATAACGTTAATACATTCTGAGACACTTTTACCCTCTTTTTTGTTATTTGAAATAATGGCATTTATCTTCTTAATTCTATTGTTATATAAGTCACTTTCATTTTTACCAGAATACTTCTTTGCATCAACGCTGACTTCTGTTAAAATATTATAAAGATAAGGAAGCTGACTGTCAAACGTATTATTTATCTTTGAAAATAGCAAAGTTTCTTGACTTAGCAGGTTCTTTTCAAGGTTGGAACTTTCTTTATAAAAGTTTTCTAAATCAGTCATAAAGTAATATCCATTTTTGTTAAATGGATTTGTAAATATAAATGTATCAACACTATCATATCTATTAATATAACTTAACCCTTCTTTATTGATATAAACTAACTTATAAATGCTTTCTTCAAATAAAGGCACAAATCGTTCTAAACTTTCTTTTGAAATAGTCATCATCTCTGGGGTAGATTTATTGTTAAAAATACTTACAGTATCTTTTTCCTCTTCTTCATCCTGTGTTTTCATATTAATATGAAAATAGTTTTTAACGCTATTATCAGGCTTAATAAAGAACTTTGACGGAATATAAATAAAAAAGTCAATACCGGTTGAAAGATACTGTATAAACAAGAATATGGTTCTACCTTCAAACGTGAAAATACCATTTACTCCGATATTGTTTTTTTTGAAAAAAGATAAAAGGTTTGAGATTTCATATTCTTCAACTTCATCTCTCTCATCATCATCATGACTTGACATTTTTATTATGATGATTTTATACTTTAAAGTAAAATTTTATAAAATAGAATACAAAGGGTTAAATATTTTGTTTTCCACATTATAAATGACTACTTTTGGTGATGCTATAAAAGACGTTCCCGTTGATAGAGATGAAACCTTATCTCCAGACCAAGAACTTATTAATTCTATTTTCTCCCCTAAAGAACCCGAACTTATACCAAGAGAAGTTAAACTGTTCTTAATCGGAGCTGTAGTTATGTATCTCTTATTTACTCAAACATCACAATCTACCATTTATAAAGTAAGTAAAAATGATAATATAACAAAGGTTATTATTGTACTGTTGGTATTGTTTGTAGTTTATGGGTCAAGTCACCTTGTTTAAAAATACCTAGAAGGAGATGGTATAGGGGAGACTGTTGGAGAAGAATTTTGGGAAGAATTTGGAGACTTTGATTTAAGCTTGGATAAAAGATTGAAAGTTATATCTTCAAATCTGTTATTTGAAGGGGAATTGCTTATTGAGCTTTTAACATAAAAGTATCCGTCTATAGTATCGGCACATCTACATTTTTCTAACTTGTTAATATGTTCTTCATATGTAAATACCATTTTTTTATTTTATAAAAAAGAAAAAAAACCTTTTTATAAAATAAAATGGCAAGGAAAATATCTCTACCGCAATGGTGGAATAAATATGGTGTTTATGTTGTAATTGTCATATTTCTCATCTTCTTTTCAGCCATATTATACATTCATTTTTCTGACCCTGAAATCTTCCAAGAAGGTCTTCTTGAAATATACTCTGATGATAATCCTTTATTTCACTCTCAAAAAACGCTATATGTTCCTTCTCAAAAAAAGTCTGAAAGTAAAGGTGAAAGAATATGTAAAGAAGTAGCAGAAAGAATATTCAAAAAGCCGTTTCACAAGATAAGACCAGACTTCCTTAAGAATAATAAAACAGGTAAAAATATGGAAATTGATATGTATAACGATGAGCTTAAATTAGGTATAGAATATAACGGAATACAACACTATAAATATAGCCCATATTACCACAGAAATGGACAGAAAGATTTTGAGGAACAACTTTATCGTGATAAATTAAAAGAACAAAGATGTGAGGAGAAAGGAGTTCGTTTAATTGTCGTTCCATATCTTGTAAAGCCTGACGAAATAGAAAATTATATAAAAGTAAAGGCACAAAACCTCGGAATTTTAGTTTAAAAATAATCTTTATTATAAGATAGATGATGCTTCAAACACTAAAACTTATATTCTCTACTGACAAAAGTAGAATAAGTATGATAGACAGTCATAAGGATGTCATTATCAAACTTAAATTTATCGGGACTTTTCAAGAAGGTGAAAAGATTGACATTAAAAACCTTCAAATTGAGACTAATAATATATTCACACCTATAAAACGTCTTATTCAGGGAGACGGAAGGGAAACAACTTACTCTTTTTTAAATTCAGTCATTGACCGTTCCTTCGAGATAATTTATGCCTATAGTAAGAGTGAAAAAGTAGGAGAACGACTTATGTGTAAAAGTATAGTGGATGATATGTATAAAGCAATAAAAGGACTAAACAATATACAAAAGACCTACAAAGATGATAAACACTTTTACTGTAATATAGAGATGCTTATAGATACAATAAACTATAAAATAGCTGATGTCAAGGATAAATTTCCCGATATATTTAAAGTCGAAGAAAAGGTACAAGGTAAAAAATCTTAATAACATATAGTATATGGTATTAAGGTACGGAGAGTGAAGGGTCCTTCGTGCCATCGCTAAACCTACCAAATTTTAGAGAGTAGCCAGGGTCCTCCGCAGAAGTATCAGGCTCGAAGAGATTGTTTCCCAAAGGAAAACAGCGCGAAGCGCGAACAGGGGTTATAGTGAGAGACCCAGTGTCTCTCGAGATTCACCACACGATAAGAAGTTCAATTTTAATTTAATAACCTTGTACTTGCTGATCTACTTGGGCGTCTGCTCCCATCATACCTGAAAACATAGAGTTCATATTACGGTTTCTAATGTGGTTTCTAATGTGTTGAGAATGTGCAAAAGATTTGTCGCTAAGACGGATACGTTCCATCATTCTACCTTCTCCTCCTAATGCTTCATATCCCTCTCTTGTGCGAATATGACCCATATTACCTATTACATTAGAGTCATTACCTGTATATCTAATTCTTCCCATAGGAGTAATGGTTTGTACAGAGTCTTTCTGGTCATCTTTATTCAACATATATAATACGAATAAGATAAGAGCAATAATAATTAAGTGTTCGCTTTCCATTTTTACTGTTTAAATAAGAAAATAATTTCTTTTTAAAAAATAAATTTTAAATGAATGACGACAATCATATACCTATCTTGAAAGTGTCACTTACTGGTCCTGGGGCAAAATTAGTTGGACAAGGAACATTTGGAAAAGTATTTTCTCTAGATGAAAATACCGTGTATAAAAGGATAAAAATTATAGCTGAAAATGAAGATGAGTTTAGTATAATAGAAAATAATATAAGAGAACTCTCATTTTATAAATTATTAATGAATAAAACCTCATTTACAAGCTCAATAATTCTTCCTGAAATACCGTCATCTATACCTATTCCTTCTAAAATAACCTTTATTGAACCCTATAGTTATATACAAATGAGTAATTACGGTCAACCCCTTCACAGTATTTATTATAAAGAAAAGGATACTTTCAAGCACATTTTTAAACAAATAATAGAAGGAATTTATGCTTTATATAAGAGTAATATGACCCACGGAGATTTAAAACCAAGTAATATCCTTGTAGATAAGAATAACAATGTAAAAATTATAGATTATGGAAGTGTTTGCTTTTATCACTCAAAATACCTCAAAAATCCATTCCAACGATGTACTATATTTTATGCATCCCCTGAGGAATTAATATATGAGAAATATTCAATATATAATGATTGGTGGAGTTTAGGTGTAATTATGTATGAATTTTGCACAAGAAAGTGCTTTATAGAGAGCTTGCTTAATTACTTAAAAATTAACAAAACTCAAATTGAAAGGTTTCTAGATTATGCTTATACAAAGAACACAGATTTACTCGATGATGCAAGAGATTTTATAGTCATATTCTATTCCACCTTAAAAGCAGTAGATATAAATAACTTTATAATGCATACAATTAAAGATAAAGAAATACAGTTGTATATTATTCTTTTATTAAAGGTAGAAGCAGACGAAAGAAACGTGCAAGAAATTATAAAACTATTCAACTGTACTATACCCTCTGTAAAAGAAATAAAAGTGTCATCAACCATTATAGAATTTAATACCCTAGAAATACCCTCGTTAAGTCATGATACAAGAGCTAAATGCATTGAGACTATATTTACAGTAGCATATCAAGTGAAAGAATTTGGGGAGGAAATAATAGGACATTCTTTAATGTTATTTGACAGGTTTTTTTTAAGAACAAAAAGCGATGTAGAGATTTATGACCCTAATATATATTGTATAATAGCAATGTTTGTATCAAGTTTAATCTTAAAAGGAGAGTTGATAAAAGGTTCTTATATTAAGAAATTACTAGAAATAAATTCCAAAAAAGAACATTACCTAGAGGATGTAAGAACCTATATTTTAACTTTCATAGAAAAGCTTGATTTTAAGCTTTTTAACTATAGCCCGGATGTCTTGTATAATTTTACAAAAGACTATTTTAAGTTGCTTGAAATAAGCTTGAAATACCCTTTTATAAATGCAAACGGATATCAACTTTTCAAATATTTAAAATAAATATTAAAGTAGAAAGAAGTATAATATAAAGATGCTTAGACCTATAATAAATGAAATTTCCCCTTCAACAAGCATACT
>Ga0315905_10002646_pt1 | contig 18788 bp, 16 predicted proteins | sample LakEriMetagenome_5_FD_203522 | JGI IMG/M metagenome (GOLD analysis project Ga0315905, IMG submission 203522) | Freshwater fungal communities from buoy surface, Lake Erie, Ohio, United States - Buoy 4 MA121 | ecosystem: Environmental > Aquatic > Freshwater > Lake | place: USA: Lake Erie, Ohio... | reverse complement strand
GAGCCGAAAGAGTCCGAGAACCGTTTGATCGTCTCGGGAGGGTTGGTGGTGAGGAATTCCTCGGCCTGCCAGATGCGGCCGATTTTGAAATTCGGCTTCAGCAGATCGAGGACATCGAGCACCGTGGGAATCCCGCGGCACAAGGAGATGTCAACGGTTTCAATTTCGGGCCAGAAGGGGAAAGCCCAGTCGCAGATGACCAAAGTGTTGGTGTGACGGATGCGGGCGACGAGGTCGAGTACGTGTGGGTTGATGATTCCGGTTTGCAGCATGGGAAAAAAGTGTTGTGAACTTTTGATATAAGGTAATGCCTGCTTGTCAGCCATAAAATGTGGCATGTGACAAAAAGATGCAAGTTGTCACTCGACCACGCTGGAAATTTCGCCGTCGGCCAGCCGGGTGGTCAGGCGCGCGCCTTTGCCAATGCCCTCGCGGGATCGCAATACCTGGCCATTTGCATCAAAGGTGATCGAATACCCTCGTTGCAATGAGGATTCGGGCCCCAGCGTGCGCAATACGGTTTGCAGGTGTTGGATTTGCCGTTCCTTGTTCGTTAGATGCTGCATGGCGGCCATGTTCATCCTTTTGGCCAGTTGCCGGATGTTTTCGGTTCTCCGTTCGATCACCAGCACCGGATGATGGGCCTTGTGGGTGATGCGTGTGTGCTCGATTTTTTGTTGCAGTTGGCTGAGGCGGTTTTGCATCTGCGTTTGCAGTCGGTCACGCATGGTATCGATCCGCATGACCGGTTCACGCAACAATCTTTCACCGCTGCGTTGCAACACGCCGCGCCGCAGGGCGCTGAGCTGCGCCTGCCACTGGGTGATTTTTCCGAAGCATTTTTGGTTCATGCGCCGCTGCAATACTTCGAGGCGCGCTTTCAGCTCGGCGCCATCCGGAGCCGCGATTTCCGCTGCGGCACTGGGGGTGGGAGCGCGCAGGTCCGCCACAAAATCGGCAATGGTGAAATCGACCTCGTGGCCGACCGCAGAGATGACGGGAATGGAGCACCCGGCGATGGCCCGGGCGACGATTTCCTCATTGAAACACCAGAGGTCCTCGATGGAGCCGCCGCCGCGACCGACAATAAGTACATCACAGCGGGGAATGCCGGATTCCTCGGGTCGGGAGAAGGCGCGGATTGCCGCGGCGATCTCGTGTTCGGCGCCCTTGCCCTGAACCCGCACGGCGATGAGATAGGGTTTGATCCATGGGGCGCGTCGACCGAGCACGTTGAGGATGTCCTGGATCACCGCGCCGGTTTCGGAAGTGACGATGCCGATGTTGCGGGGAAAACGGGGCAGGCTTTTTTTCCGACTTGGATCAAACAGTCCCTCCTCCTGCAGCTTGCGTTTCAAGGCTTCGAAGCGGGCCTGCAAGTCGCCGAGTCCCACTGCTTCAGCGCGCAGGATGATGATTTGCAGGCTTCCGCGCGCTTCGTAGATGCTGGTTTCGGCGAACACCCGCACTTTCGCGCCGTCGGCCAACGCGGCGTTGCCCTCGCGTTTCCTGGCACCGAACATCGCACACTGGATCTGCGCGCTGTCGTCCTTCAGAGTGAAATACCAATGCCCGCTCGCCTGCTTTTTGAGATTGCTGACCTCGCCTTCCACCCAAACCTCGCCAACTTCGATTTCGACGACATTTTTGATGCGGCGCAGCAGTTGGGTGACGGACAGGGTTTTGGCGGACACGCAGGCAGCATGGTTGTGGCGCGATTGTCAATCAAGCGCAAATCCCTGACGTTTGTGCTTGCGCAGGAGTCCTATTTCGGGGCAATGCTGTGGGTCCGCAAGCATGAGTGAGAACGCCAGCATCGAGACCTTGGGTGGGATTTTCCGCGACAACCAGATATTCGCCCTGATGAGTCACGTTCGTCCTGATGGCGATGCGATCGGCTCGCAGTTGGGGCTCGGACTGGCTCTCGAAGCGATGGGCAAAACGGTGCATTACTGGAATGAAGACGGCTTGCCGGAAAATCTGGAGTTTCTTCCGCATTCGGAAAAAATCGCCCGACCACCGCATGAAGCACCCGAGGTGGATGTTGCGATCGCTCTTGATACCGCCACCAAGATTCGCCTGGGGGAAAACAACCTGCGGGCGGCATCGCAGGCGAAATTGTGGGTCAACATCGACCATCACATTTCCAATCCCCGCTACGGCGACGTGAATTTCGTCGACGCCTCCAGTCCCGCCACCGGGCAGATCATTTATGAAATCATCAAGTCGCTCGACATGCCCCTGCCGGAGGGCTCGCGCGATGCCATTTATGTGGCGGTCTCCACCGACACCGGTTCGTTTCAATACGATTCGACCACCTCGCGCACCTATCGTCTGGCAGCCGATCTGTTAGACAGGGGTCTGGCGGTGGGAGATATCAATGCGAAAATTTACGACAGCCACCCGTATCGCCGCATTGAGCTGATGCGTTCCTTGTTGAACACTTTGCAACTGTCGGCGGACGGCAGGGTCGCGCACTGGGACATGCTCGATGCCACCCGGATCAGTCTCGGGTTGAAGCCCGAAGACAGCGAAGGGTTGATCGACCTCATCCGCGCCATCCGCGGAGTGCAGGTGGCGGTGTTTTTCGAAGAACTGCCCGATGGAAAAATCCGCGTGTCGATGCGCTCGAAGGACCGCAGCACCAATGTTTGCGAAATCGCCACGTTGTTTGGCGGCGGCGGTCATGCGTTGGCGGCGGGCATCCGCATGGCGGGCCCGCTCGAAGCGGCAAAGGAAAAAGTCCTGGCAGCCATCGCGACCGCGATCTAACAGAATTCACACGACTCATGCATCATCCAGAAAAAGACCACGGACCATCGGGAGTCCTGTTGATCGACAAATCGCCGGACATGACATCACACGATGTTGTCGCCATCGCGCGTCGCGCCCTGAACACCAAAAAAATCGGCCACTGCGGCACCCTTGATCCAATGGCCACCGGCCTGCTGATCCTGGTGGTGGGGCGCGCCACCAAAATCCAGGATTTGTTGATGGGCGAGGACAAGGAGTATGAGGGCACGCTGACTCTCGGCAAGTCCACCAGCACCCAGGACAGGGAAGGGGAGGTGACCGATGAACGGCCGGTCGGCGATCTGAGCGAGGAACAAATCCGCGCAGTTTTCGATAGCTACCTCGGCGATTTCGAACAAATTCCGCCGATGGTTTCTGCCATCAAAATGAACGGCGTGCCGCTGTACAAACTCGCCCGCAAGGGGCAGGAGGTCGAGCGCAAACCCCGACCGGTGCGGGTGGACGGTTATGAAATCCATCGCATCGCCCTGCCGGAGATCGATTTCACGGTTCGCTGCACCAAGGGATTTTACGTGCGCACCTATGTTCACGACATCGGCGCGAAGCTCGGTTGTGGCGGGCACCTGAGCGCGCTGCGTCGCACCCGTTCGGGGAAATTCACGCTGGAGCGTTCGGTGACAATTCACGATCTCAAGACCATGGACCGACCCGGCTTGCTAAGCCGTTTGCTCACTTTGGCCGATGTTTCGCTGATGCGAGGGGTTTAGTTAGAGCATCAATGCCCCACCGGACATTGGTTGATTTGTTGAAAAAAGTCGTTGCCCTTGTTGTCGATCAGAATAAAGGCGGGAAAATTCTCGACGGTGATTTTCCAAACCGCCTCCATGCCGAGTTCGGGGTAGGCGACAACCTCCTGCGAGCGGATATGATCCTGAGCCAGCAGCGCGGCGGGACCTCCTGCGGATCCCAGGTAAAAGCCGCCGTGCTTTTTGCAGGCATCGGTGACCTGTTGCGAGCGGTTGCCCTTGGCGAGCATCACCATCGATCCGCCGTGCGATTGAAACAGCTCGACATAGGAATCCATGCGACCTGCCGTGGTTGGACCGAATGATCCGCTCGCCAGCCCCGGCGGGGTTTTCGCGGGTCCGGCGTAATACACCGGATACTTTTTGAAATAATCGGGCAGTTGGCCGTGTTCGTCGAGATACTCCTTGAGCTTCGCGTGAGCGGCATCGCGGGCGACGATGATCGTGCCGCTGAGCGCCACCGCGGTGGTCACGGGATACTTGCCGAGTGTGGCCAGTGTCTGTTCCATGCCTTCGTCGAGGTTGATTGCAACGCCCTTGAATTTCCAATTCCGATAGACTTCCGGAATGAAACGTCCGGGATTTTTTTCGAGTTTCTCCAGAAAAATCCCCTCTGCGGTGATCTTTGCCCGGGCCTGGCGGTCGGCGGAGCAGGAAACCCCGATGCCCACCGGACAGGAGGCCCCGTGACGGGGAAGGCGGATCACCCGGACATCGAGCGCGAAAAACTTGCCGCCGAACTGGGCACCGATGCCGATGTTGCGGGCTTCCTCCAACAACTCCGCTTCGAGTGCGATGTCGCGAAATGCCTGGCCGTGGGCGTTGCCGACCGTGGGCAGCGCGTCGAGGTATTTCGTCGAAGCGAGCTTCACGGTTTTGAGGCAGGTTTCCGCCGAGGTGCCGCCGAAAACAAAAACGAGGTGATAGGGCGGACAGGCGGCGGTTCCCAGCGAGCGCATTTTTTCAATGCAGAACTCCCTGAGTTTTGCAGGATTCAGCAAGGCCTTGGTTTCCTGATAGAGAAACGACTTGTTCGCCGAGCCGCCGCCTTTGCTGATGAAGAGAAATTTGTATTCGCATCCCGTGGTGGCATAAATGTCGATCTGCGCGGGCAGGTTGGTTTTCGTGTTGACCTCCTGATACATGGTCAGCGCGGATGTTTGTGAGTAGCGCAGGTTTTCCCGCGTGTAGGTTTGGTAAACACCTTCGGAGAGTTTTTCCTCGTCATTGCAGCCGGTCCAGACCTGCTGGCCTTTTTTTCCCATGATGATCGCGGTGCCGGTGTCCTGGCAAAACGGCAGGATTCCGTGCGCGGCAATCTCGGCATTGCGCAGCAACATCAGCGCGACCATGCGGTCGTTCTCGGTCGCAGTCGGATCATCGAGAATCGCCGCCACCTGTGCGAGGTGGGCGGGTCGGAGGCAGAAGTTGATCGCCTTGAAGGCTTCGTTCGCCAGCAGCGTCAGGGCTTCCGGTTCGACCACGAGCACGGGTGCTCCGTTGAACTGCGAAATGCTGACGTGTTCGGTCGACAACAATTCGTATTCCGTCGGATCCCCGCCCATGGCATAGGTGTCCTGATAGATGAAAGGCGTTTCAGACATGCAGGAGGGATAACACGGCGGGCGTGATTTGCCAATCGGAACTGTGAGCGGTGATGAAGGGAGCGGAATTCAAGCAGGAGTCATACGTTCCCGGCGTTGAAACGATGAGCAAAGGTTGTCCCAACCCATCAGAGCATGGCCAGGAGTTGCAGGGTTTCATCGAGTTTCGCCCCAGGTTCGATGGACGTCAGCCGGGGGTGGCGGTTGTCGATCATGATCGGGGAACCGTTGCGGCCCAAGGTGAGTTTCTGGCCCTTGATTTCCACGGTGGTAATTTTTTTCCCGGCCGCGCGGATTTTCACCCGGTTCAGGCGGAGAAGGTTGGCGACGGGATCGGGGAATCGTCCGAAACGGTCGCGCCAGGATGTTGTTAGATCATCGAGTTCCTTTTCGCTCAGGCACTCGGCGAGTTCTCGATAGGCGTTCACGCGCAGGCTGGTTTCCGCGACGAAGTCAGCGGGAAAATAGGCGGGCAGCAGGGGCATGTGGGCACTGGCGCGTCCGTAATCGGTTTCGTTCAATGCGAGAAAATCGGCTCGGAATGAGGTTTCGGAACGCGCCGACACCGCCCGGCCTTTGAGCCGGTCAACCGACTGGCGCAGCAGTTTGCAGTAGAGATCGAAGCCGACGGCGGCGATGTGGCCGGATTGTTTTGTGCCTAACAGATTTCCGGCACCGCGGATTTCCAGGTCGCGCATGGCGATCTTGAACCCCGATCCGAGGGCCGTGTACTGGCGGATCGCCTGGATGCGTTTTCGCGCGTCGCCCTGGGTCAGCATGTCGCGCGGCAGCAGCAGGATGGCATAGGCTTTCTCGCCGGCGCGCCCGACCCGACCACGGAGTTGATAGAGGTCGGCAAGGCCGAAGCGGTCGGCGCGGTCGATCAAAATGGTGTTGGCGTTCGGGATGTCGATGCCGCTTTCAATGATGGTGGTGGCCAGCAGAACATCGGCTTCGCCCTGCACGAATTGCCGCATCACCACTTCGAGATCGTCCTGCTCCATTTGTCCGTGACCGATCAGAATCCGCGCATCCGGAACCAGGTCCTGCAGTTTTTTCCGCATTATTTCGATGGTCTTCACACGGTTGTGGAGGAAAAACACCTGCCCGCCCCGCTTGAGTTCGCGTTGGATGGCATCGCGGATGATGCGCTCGTCGTAAGGCGAAATCGTCGTGTGAACCGGCGAGCGGTTGGGAGGAGGAGTATCGATCGTGGACATGTCGCGGGTGCCCATCAATGCCATGTAGAGAGTCCGGGGGATCGGGGTGGCGGAGAGCGTGAGGATGTCGATGTGGCGGAAAATCTCCTTGAACTTTTCCTTGTGTTTGACGCCGAAGCGCTGCTCTTCATCGATCACCACCAGGCCGAGATTTTGATAGCTAACGTCCCCTGAAAGCAACCGGTGGGTGCCGATGACGATGTCGACCGCACCATCGGCGAGCCCTTGAATGGTCGAGCGCATCTCCGCGGGGGTGCGGAAGCGATTGAGCAAATCGATGCGCACCGGATAGTCGCTCATGCGTTCGCGAAACGTGCGGCAATGTTGTTCGGCGAGGACCGTTGTGGGCACGAGAATGGCGACTTGTTTGCCACCGGTAACCGCCTTGAACGCGGCGCGGATGGCGACCTCCGTTTTGCCGAAGCCGACATCGCCACAGATCAGGCGGTCCATTGCCTCGCCGCTTTCCATGTCGCGCTTGGTGTCCTCGATCGCCCGCCGCTGGTCGGGTGTCTCGGTGAAATGGAAGGAATTTTCGAACTCCCACATCCAGCGCGAGTCCGGCGGATGTTTGTAACCTTCCTTCGTCTGACGCTCGGCCTGGATGCGCAGGATTTGTGCGGCGTAGTCGAGGATCGACTTCTCCGCGGTCTTGCGGGTGTTTTTCCAACTGGCACCGCCCAGTTTGTCGAGGTCGGGGGTTTTTCCGCCCATGCCGACATACTTGGCAACTAGGTGGGCCTGATCGATCGGCACGGAAAGCAGCGAGCCGCCGTGGTATTCGATCACGATTTCCTCCGTTTGATCCTCGTCCGAAATCTGAATGCCGCGAAAGCGACCGATGCCATATTCATAATGCACCACCAGGTCGGCGAGTTCGATTTCGTCCAGACTGACCCGCGCGGCGTTGTGTCGATCCAGCAAACTCCGGCGCGCCACACCCGCACTCCGGTAGCGTCCGAAAAGTTCCGACGAGGAAAGCACCGCGACTTTCAGATCCGGGATGACGAATCCGGCGTGCAGTTCGCCCCGCAGCACCAGCACATGTTCAAGGTCGCCCGCCAGTTCCTGAAATCTCGCTTCCTCTCCTTTGTTGGCAAAGCACATCGCCACGGTCCATTTGTCATCCCGCCATGCCTCCATTTGCGCGAAAAACATCTCGCGTTTTCCTTGTTGCAGAATGAAGTCGCCCGCCTCAAACGAGCCAAGGGGACTGGGAAATGCGGGCACGGAAATGTGCCGGTCACCCGTCGCGTCGACCGGTTCCGGGCTGACGTGAATGTGGCAGGGTAGATCGCGCGACGGATTTTCCGTTAGAGAAATGACCAGATGTTCCGGTCGGATGTAGTCCGTCGCCGCCGCTGTTTTTTCCGGCTCGTGAAGCAGGATCTGCGCTTTGTCGAGCTTGCGCAGACTGAGTTGCGAGTCGGGATCGAACTCGCGCAGCGACTCGATGTTGCGGTCGAAAAACTCAATGCGCAGCGGCATCGCGGCGTGCCAGGGGAAAAGATCGACGATGCCGCCGCGCACCGCGAATTGTCCCCGCGAATGCACGATGCTGTCGCGCCCGTAGCCGGCGGCCTGCAGTTCGACGGCGAACGTCGCGGGGTCGAGCAATCCGCCGCTTTGCAAGGTCACTCGCGCTTGCCTCATGCCTGCTGCGGACGGGGCAGGGGAGAACGCGGCGTTTTCATTCGTGTGAATGACCAGAGTTTGCCTGTTGGCCAGGGCATCAAAAACGCCCAGCCGTTCGGCCTCCGATTCGGGATCGGAAATCGTTCCATCCACCATCTCCGCCGGTGGCTCGGGCAGATGGGCGGACTTGACACCCCACGTTGTCATTTCCAACAAAATCCGCTCGCGCTGTCTTGGCAGATCATGGATGATCCAGATCGTTTTCCCCGCATGCAGTCGACAGATGTGCGCCAGCAGAAACGAATGAGCCGAGGCATGACAATGGTCGATGACAAGGTTCATCCCTCCCTGATCCGCGGGAACAAGGTGTTCGTTCAGGTGTTGTCGGACTCCCCATGCCTGCATCAGCAGCCCGACAGTGTTCGCGGTTTGCGGCACGCCCCGATCCTAGCGGCGATTTGTCAAATCGCAATGGATTTGCTTTTCACGGGTCCATTGCCCGGTTAAAATATTCCGCGCATGAATGGATTGCCGGAGAAACTTGACACCTTGCAGGCCATCGAACTTGCCGAGGGTGTCGAAATCCGCCTGCGCATCGCCGGGCCGATCCTGCGGATGTGGGCATGGTTGCTCGACGTGATTTTCATCGGTCTGGCGATGATCGGCCTCAGCATGGTGGGGGGCATTACAGGCTTCCTGGTCGGCGGACAAGTCGTGGGGGGCATGATGAAATTGTCCTGGTTTTTGTTGTTTTGGTGGTACCCCGTTTTTTTCGAGGCCAGCCGTCGGGGGGCCACCATCGGCAAACGCATCTGCGGCCTGCGGGTGATCCAGCCATCGGGCGCGCCGATTTCCTTTTCCCAAGCCGTGGTGCGCAACTTCATTCGCGTGATCGACATCATGCCGTGGTTTTCCGGACTGTTCGGGTTGACCAGTTGTCTGTCGACGCGCAGGTTCCAGCGACTGGGGGATCTCGCCGCTGGCACGGTGGTGGTCTACGAACGCAATGATGTGGTGCCCGAGAGCGTCGGTCCGCCACCCCTGCAACCCCAGCGCCCTGTCGTTGCACTCAACGCGGAAGAAGCCCTTGCGCTCATCACTTTTCGCGAACGCTCCGTGTATTGGTCGGATGCCCGCCGGGCCGAAATCGCCGATCATCTGCAGGCACTCACCAACTCCACCGGCGTTGCGGGAGTCACCAAGTTGATGGCGATGGCCCACTGGTTGCAGGAAAAGCGCTGATCCTTTCTGTGAGACGGGGGGGCTTTTCAGCCTGCGGGAAAAGGATCGGCTTGCAGGCGCAGCCGGGAGTCCTCGGGTGTCGGTGAAAGCGGCATCCCGGGGTCGTGCGACGGGCGGAGGATCGCCAACACCAGAGCCGATAGCAGCAGCACAAACATGAACACAATCAGCCACAGCCGACTTGGTTGATTGCGGTTTCGGCCCAGTTGGCGGACGCGCGTTTCCAGACCACCGGGCGATGCCATCGCCATCGCGGAATGCGGTGCATGACTGGCAAGGTCGCAGAGGATGTTCGCATAGGCATCCTGATGGAATCCGCTGCGGACGACCCGGTCATCGCAGGCGATTTCCGATTGCAATTGCTGTTTCGCCGACAACCAGCAGACCAAGGGATTGTACCAGTGAATCGACGTGCTTATCAGTGAGACCATGCGCCACAGCGGATCGCGGCTGACGTGGTGGCCGATTTCATGCAACATCACCGCACGCAATGTATCCTCCGTCCAGTTTTGCCAGTCGCGGGGCAAATAGATTGTCGGTCGCAGGATGCCACAGGCCGCAGGGCCTTTGTGATTGTCGAGCACACGAAGTGCGACTTCGCGCGGGTAGTTCATCTTTTCACGACAACTGCGGACCACGTTCATGAGCGGCGGTGCCTTGACTTCGGAGGAATTCTTTTTCCACACATGGAGTTGCCAGAGACTGATCGCCACGCGGATTACGCAGACCAGGGCACCGAGCAACCAAAAAATCCACAGCCAGGTCGGAGTCGATTGTTCGGCTGCTTCGAGCATCCGGTGCAGGCCTGCGGGGGCGGATGCCACATGCCATTTCGGCAACAACAACAGTGCCGGGAGGCATACCAACATCAGCAGGGCCAGTCGTGTCAGACCCTGGCTGTTGACAGCGTTGTTCCGGTCAACAAGACGAATTGTCATGTACGCCAATACCGAAAAAACGCAGGCATAAAAAAACAACGGGTTCATGCCATTATTGTTGTTTTGAGCTGTCGCCGATCAATTGCCGGATGCGGCGGATCTCCTCGTCGGACAATTTCTGATCGGTGGGATCCAGCAACGATGCCACAAGATTTTCCGGCTTACCTTCGAAAAAGGTGTGCAGCAAACTGCTCAACGCGGATCGCTTTGCTTTTTTTTCCGTGACCGCGGGTCGATAGATGTAGCGGCGCGAGTCTTTGCCGTGAATGACCACCAGCTTTTTCTGCTCCAGCGTCGCCAACAAGGCGCGGATCGCCGAATAACTCGGCGGGTCGGGAAGTTGTTCCATCACTTCCACAGCCGATGCCTGACCCAGTCGAAACAGGATGTCCATGACCTGTCGCTCGCGACGGGGCAATACCTTGTCGAATGATTCCTCCACACGCGAAAATTACCATGTGCTGGAAAAACTGCAATTGATTTCCGTGAAAATTTTCGTTTCCGTATTGCGCGGGTTTGCTGTGTTGATTAGAAAAGGACATGCCGCGCATTGCATTGCTTCAGTCCACGACATTTCCCTGCAAGCAGGAAGCACTGGAGCATCATCTCGCCCTGATTCGTTCGGCCGCCGCTGAGGGGGCGCAGATCGTGGTGACCCAGGAGCTGTTCCTCACGCCTTATTTTTGCACGATCGAGGACACATCGCGTTTCGATCTCGCCGACGCCTTGCCTGGTCCGGTAACCGATCAGCTCGGGGAATTGGCTGCCGAGTTGGGGATCGTCATCGTGGCGTCATTGTTCGAACATCGTGGACCTGGATTGTATCACAACACCGCGGCCATTTTTGATGCCGACGGCAGCTTGCTGGGTTTGTATAGGAAGAACCACATCCCGCAGGACCCCGGTTTCGAGGAAAAATTTTATTTCACTCCGGGAGACAGCGGCTATCCGGTTTGGCAGACGAGGTTTGGCAAGCTCGGCGTGCTGATTTGCTGGGATCAATGGTATCCGGAGGCAGCTCGCCTGATGGCATTGGGCGGAGCGCAGGTATTGATCTATCCGACGGCCATCGGCTGGCTTGCGGAGGAAAAAGACCAGTTGGGAGAAGCGCAACATTGTGCGTGGGAAACGGTTCAGCGCGGACATGCCGTGGCCAACGGTTGCTTTGTTGCCACGGTCAACCGCAGTGGCATCCATGACGGCACCGAGTTCTGGGGGAGATCGTTTTTCGTCAATCCCTACGGTCAAATCGTGGCCAAAGCGGGAACGGCAGGGGAGGAAATTCTGCTGCACGATGTGGATTTCGCCGAAGTTGAGGACTTCCGGCGCATCTGGCCCTTCTTCCGCGACCGCCGCATCGACACCTATGGGGATTTGTTGAAGAGGTGGCGGCAATGAACTTCATCCCTCTCAACGGGGAAGCCGGCTTTTTGCATCCTTGGTTTTTGCATCCTTGGTTTTCGGGGTGGCTTGGAAATTCTGGCTGAAGTTTTTATCCGATTCCACCCAGCCTTGTGCGACGACGGATCTGATTTCATACTGCAGGGGCTCCATGCCAACATCGCGGGAGATCTCCATCATCGCAGCAGCCGGATTTTCCGTTTTTAGAATTTCCACAATGGCCCGGAAGTTGGGCGTGTCGGGGTGAATGTATCCATACAGCTTTGTTTGTTGGCCAGCCGGCACCATGGAAATACAGATCCATTCGTTTTCGTCGGCGAACAGTCCATTGTAGTAGTAGTCGGAGCTGATCATCGCGCGGATTACCGCCGTGCAGCTTTTTTTGCCAAAAACTTCCGCCCATGGCTTGGTTGCGTGAAGCAGGAAGGAGTCGAGGTCCACATGCCATCGGCCCGCGGAGTCGGGGCGCAGGAAAACGATGTGAAACTGCTCTGCCTTCAGCGTCAAGTACACCCGCTCAATGGACAGTCCGTTGTTTTCATCGGCCCCGCCCCATTCCATCGAGACAACGTCACCCAGCTCCTTTTTTTTTGCCGATACCAGATTGAAGGAGTCATTCGCGGAGACCCGGGTCAGATGAACCAGTTCCTTGAGTTCCTCGGCTGCGCTTGCATTGAGGAAGTTGTCTACCATTTGCAGGCATTCGAGCTTGCTGGGGTGGGGCACTTCGAAGGTTTCTGGTGTCAACGAATGCTGTTTTGCGATCTGCGACTTGCGTGTCATTTGCGAGTAAGCCATCCAAAGAATGCCACCGACCAACAGCAGTCCGGCAATGACAAGAACATAGTTGAGATACTCCTGGAAGATATTGGAGCTCGGCGTCTCTTGCGAATGCTGCCTGCGGACCCTCTTTTCGTAGCTCCTGTGAATTTTGGCCAGTCTGCCGACCCTTGGCGGAGTATGTCCCGTGCTTTCGGGCTTGCGTAGTTGGGAAATCCCCCTTTGGACATTTTTCGACTTCATGGGCAATGGCTCAGCGGGGCACCAAACTGATGTGGGTGGAGTCGTAGGAGTCGTCGGTTCTGAAAAGCCAGCCGGGATTCCGGTCGACGACTTCATAATTGGTCAAAAGGAATTCAGGAAGGAATTGATTGCTGTTGACGTCGTAAACCTCTCTCCCGGTATAACGTCCCCAGACCCGGTATTCGTAGTTTTGGTCAAATCCATAGCGCCGGCCCTCGGGGCCGTTTTCGGGAAAGCGGTCGGGGTTGAGCTTGGAGCTTTCGCGGAAGATGACAAGCTTGCTGCTGTTGGCGGATTGTCCCGGTTTGCGCAGATATCCCCAGAAGCGGGTTTTGTTCACGAAATATCGGCGACCGTAGAAAAAATCGCCGCGCGGTTCGGCGGCGATTTGTGCGGCGCGCGCTTCGGCTGTCGGGCCTCCCATGGTTCCGGTCCCTGTCGTGCCACCACAATGGCAAAGAGTGAAGACAAGAGCGACAAGCACGGAGGCGGTTGAAATTCTCGTAAACATGATTAGCGTGGCTGTAGGCTAAGAAAGGATTGGCTTGCTGGCAAGTGCTAATGCGTGGGCTCCGTCATTTCCCGGGACAACATCCCACATCACGCCGCGTGGATTGCCGACGCGGTCGAAGGTCAGGAGGTCATGGGGAGATTCGGCGATGAGGAAAATGAATGGTGATGATGGAATCAGGGTCGATCCACGCCACCGTCGAGTTCGGCAGGCCAGAGGGAGAGATCGTCGGGAGTATTGAAATGGGCGTGATACCACGCGAGTTCTTCCATTCGTTCGGCGTAGGGCAGGCGCGCCCAGTCGGCTTTTTCCTGGCCGAAAAGCTCAGCGAGTTTTTCGTAGTAGGCCTCGGAATAGATCGGGTCTTTCCTGTTTTGGGTTGGGAATGAGGGGTTCATGGCAGCAAGTCTTCCAAGGGTGGAGTGATGGCATTGATAAGTATTGCGTCGGCGGCAAAGGTCTCGGCGACTACAGTTTGAGCGGCGGAAAGAAGTTCCTGCCGCCCGGAAGTGCCACCCAGCGGGTCGAGCGGCAGTCCGTGGATGGCTGAGGCCTTCAGAACGGCCCGGTATTGTTCGAAAAAACAAGCAGCGCTCGGCCAGGCGAAATCATCGGCCACTCGCCAGCGGCGCAGAAATTCTTTCCACTCATGTTGGTAACGGCGGTAGCGCAGTTTGTTGGTCTGTTCCCACAGCGCTCGCTCGATAGCCAAGCAGCGAACCAACCCATGCTGCGGCGCGTCGAATTCTTTCAAGAGTGGACGGTGTGAAAGGAGGCTCCGTTTTGTTGTCTTGAGGAATTTGCAGCCATGCAGCTCTGAGAAGCTCAGGGTCGCGCAGATGCAGCACGGCATGAGAGTTCCCATTTTCCGATGCTTGCATGCTCAATCCTTCAACCGCTGGCCAGTCTTTGTCGCGGTCGGTCTTTTTCATCGTCGCCACTACCAAGCGCTCCGCAATGTTACCCTCGGCAGCGACCAGAGCTTACGCCAAAGGCACACGTGGCGGTTGTCCAAAAATATCCACATGGTGCTCAGGAGAGAGCGGGTTATCATGGATGGCGAGATGAGTGGTCCAACCATGGGCGAGAGATTATTTGGTTAACGGGGCTCCAAACAGCGGTCGATAGCTAATGCGCCAGTTTTTTCCGCTCAGACCGCGCTCAAATTCGCAGAGCATGGCGACGAGTTTGTCCAGGTCCTCGGGATCGACGACCCAGTCGGTGTATTTGGTGCCTTGCTGGAGGCCGTATTCGACGCACGCCATGCCGGAGGTGAGCACAAAACGAATGCCGCGCTCGGCCATGGCATCGCGAAAGAGCTGATAAAATTCGAGGGCGGAACTCATCGGTCGTTCAGGTTGACTTGACTGAATCAGACACAAGCCGAATGTAATCCAAGAAGCACAATAATAAAGTGCAAAGTAGGCGGGAGTCGATGTGCGCGAATGAAGGCGTGATTCATTTCGCCAAGCGCTGACCCCTCAAATCTTCCAATCCACCGGGCACTGCTGGATTTTTTGATTGCGGTCTTCGTAGCGGATGTGGCCGTGGGTTGCGCCGAATTCGTGAACCATTTTGGTGACTTTCACATCGTAGCAGCAGTATTCGGCGATCTTGAGCATCGGTGCGGGATCGCCGCTGCGCTTGTATTCCTGCCACCATTTCAGGGCATCCAGCCCGTCGGCCGTTTTCCCCGTGCCGAGCGAGGCCGATGCGATCGAGTCGAGCTTCAGCCGGTGACCGAGTTTTTTTTCCACTTCCACCAGCATGTCGAGGTTCACGGTTTGCTCCAGCAAGTCGAAGACCGCATAGGATTGCAAAACGGCGTAGTCGAAGCTGAGGTGGTTGAAACCCACGACGAGGTCGGCGCGCGTCAGTTCGGTGATCAGCTCCTGCAGTTCGTTTTCCCGATAGATGCGGTATTGCCCACTGGCGCTGGAATAGGTGACGGCCACGGACACTCCCATCTTGTGTTTTTGCGAGGCACCGCCGACATCGCTGAAGCTGCGTTGTGTTTCGAGGTCGAAGTAGACAATGTTGGCCATGCGGACGGCATCCTATGGACGGGCTGCTTTTGATCAAGTGTGGATATTGCGAATTATCCCATGGATTTTCTGCAAATTGGTGTTATTTATGCTTTGTTTCACCCGTAAAAGATGCATCTTATGACCTTGAAGAAGTCGAATCATTGGCCGGACCTCGCGTCATGGGTCCTGTCCTTGCTTGTCCCGCTGATCGCTCCCTGTCAGGCGCAGAGTATTGACGACGTGGAGTTTTTCCGCGCCAAGGTGAAGCCGATCTTGCAGGAGAACTGCTTTGAATGTCATGGCGGCAGCGATGGCAAGGGTGGCTTCAAGGTCAAAAGCGGACTGCAGTTGATCAGCCGCAAGGGATTGCTCAAGGGCGGGCAGCACGGTCCCGCATTCAACGAAAAGGAGCCGCTCAAAAGCCTGGTGCTCGAGGTCATTTCCTACAGCAACGACGATTTGCAGATGCCTCCGAAAAACAAATTGGATGCCGGGCAGATCGGCTTGATCACCGAGTGGGTCAAGCGTGGCGCGCCGTGGACCCCCGAGGACGCGGACCTGCTTCATGAGATCGTCGATGCCCATGCGGAGAACACCACGGTGAATGAGAAGACCAAGGCCCACTGGTCTTATCGGAAAATGGTGCGACCCGATGTGCCCGCTTCGGGAACCAGCGCCGCATTCACACATCCGATTGATCGGCTGCTCGAAGTCAAGCGCGCCGCGAATGGTCTGCCGGCCAATCCGCCGGCATCCAGGGCCGAGTTGCTGCGTCGCGCCACCTTTGATCTCACGGGGCTGGCTCCTACCGTGCAACAGATCGCCGACTTTGAAGCGGACAAGAGCGCCGATGCCTGGCAGAAGCAAATCGACCGACTGCTGGCGTTGCCGCAATATGGCGAAAAGTGGGGGCGCCACTGGCTCGATCTGGTCCGCTATTCCGAGACGCATGGATTCGAGCGCGACAGCGACAAACCCTTCGTGTGGCGCTATCGGGATTACGTCATCGAGTCCTTCAATCAGGACAAACCCTATGATCAATTCCTCACCGAGCAACTGGCCGGGGACGAGATTGCGAATCCCACGGCGGATTCGATGATTGCCACTGGCTATCACCGCCTGATGCAGTGGGACGACGAACCGGCTGACAGACTTCAGCACATGTATGATGTCATCGACGACAACGTCCGCGTCACCACCGAAACCATGCTCGGCATGACGGTTGGCTGCGCGCGTTGTCATGACCACAAAGGCGATCCGATTCCGCAGAAGGACTATTATCAACTCGCCTCCTTTTTCCGAAACATCAAGCCGATGGGGCGGGGGGATCAAAACCTCCAACAGATCGCGATGGGTTCGAGCGGTGGACCCGAGCAAACCGCCGCCCTGCAAGCGGAGAAAAAATCGCTGGTGGATAAAATCGCCCTCGCGGAGAAACAGTATGTGGAACTTCCTTCGGTCAAGGAGGCTGCGGTCAGAGGTTTTGCCGGAGACCTGATCACCGATGCGAGGAAAAAGCCGTGGTCGTGGCTTTACACCACCGAGAAACCTGCCGACGACTGGAATGCGGTGAGTTTCCGTGCCGAGAACCAGGCCTGGAAGCAGGGGCTTGCGGGCTTCGGAACCCAGGTGCCGGACGCGGCATCGCGGACAACCTGGAACAGCAAGGAGATCTGGCTGCAAACAACGTTTTTGCTGGAAAAAATTCCCAAGAATCTGGTGATGAGTCTCTATCACGACGAGGAAGTGGCCATTTACTGCAACGGGCAGTTGGTTTTCGAGCGCAAGGCATTCAACACACAGTATGAGAACATCGATGCCCCGGCTGCCTTCATCGCCGCGCTGCAAACCGGGCGCAATGTCATCGCGGTTCATGTGAACCAAAGCTCTGGCGGTCAGTTTTTCGACATGGGACTGTCGAGCGTGGGGCGGTCGCTGCGCGAGGAGATGCTAGATCCCGCGAACAAACTTGTTCAGGAGCATACCCGCACTGGTTATCAGCAAGCATTGCAGCGCATACAGGAGATTGAAAAGGCGTTGGACACCCGTCAGGAGAAAGTCATGGTGGTCGCGGAAAACGGCATCAAGGTGCCGCCGACATTCGTTCACATGCGCGGCAGCGCCCATGCGGAAGGCGAGGAGGTGCAGCCGAAATTCCCGGAAATTTTCGGGGGCTTCACGCCGGTGATCACACCGCCTGCCAACGGCAAAAGCAGCGGTCGCAGGCTGGCGCTGGCGCAATGGATCACCCATCCCAACAACCCGCGCACGGCGAGGGTGATGGTCAACCGTCTTTGGCAACATCATTTCGGCAGGGGGCTTTGCGCCACACCGAATGACTTCGGTTATCTCGGACTGGGCACCAATGAACCGGAATTGATCGACTGGCTGGCCACTGAGTTCGTGGCGAAGAAATGGAGCGTCAAGGCGATGCACCGGATCATCATGAACACGGCCGCCTATCAGATGTCGAACCGCCGCCAGGATGCAGCCTTGGCCAAGGACGGCGGCAACGAGTTGTGGTGGCGTTTCCTGCCGCGACGCATGTCGGCCGAGGAGTTGCGCGACAACATGTTGATGGCAACAGGCGAACTCAGTCTGGAGCGCGGTGGACCGAGTTTCTTCGTGCCGATCCCTGAGGAGGTTCTCGCAACATCGTCGACCAAGGGCAATGGCTGGCGCAACAACCCGCCCGAACAAACCAATCGTCGTTCGGTGTATGCGGTGAGCCGTCGTTCGTTGCAGGTTCCCTTATTCAGCGAGCATGATCAGGCGGACACCGATAGTCCCTGCCCGGTGCGTTTCACCACCATCGTTCCGACCCAGGCACTGGGAATGATCAACAGCGATTTCGTGCATCAAAAGGCGAAGGCCTTCGCGACCCGGTTGAAACGCGATGCCGGTCCCGATCCCACCGCGCAGGTGCGGCTGGCCTACCAACTTACGGTGCAGCGCCTGGCGACGGATGTTGAAGTCAAACGCGCGGTGGATTTCATGCAACTGATGCAGGGCGAGCAGAAATTGTCCGTTGATGACTCCCTGCAGCGCTTCTGTCTTGCCGTCTTCAGCTTCAACGAGTTCATCTTCATCGATTAATCCATCACTCCCAACATCATGATCATCCAGCCCTATTCCAACTTTTGCGGTCGCGTCCGTCGTCGCGAGTTCATCCACCAGCTCGGCGGGGGATTCACTTCGCTGGCGCTCACCGGTCTGTTGAGCAAGGAAGGTTTTTTCGCGAATGCCGCCGCAGCCCAGGTCAGCGCCAATCCACTGGCGCCCCGCGAACCGCAGCTTCCGGCCAAGGCGAAGTCGTGCATCTTCCTTTTCATGTACGGCGGCCCGAGCCAGGTCGACACCTTTGATTACAAACCGAAGCTTTATCCGCTGGACGGCAAAACGATTCCCATCAAAACCTTCGGTCGAGGCGGCAAGAAAAAAGAAGGCCGGGTCGTCGGGCCCAAATGGAAATTCCAGCAATACGGCCAGTGCGGCAAGTATGTCTCCGAGTTGTTCCCGAACGTCGCAACATGCGTGGACGACATCGCGTTCGTGCATTCGATGATCGCCGACTCGCCCATCCACGGTTCCGCGATGCTGATGATGAACAGTGGCTCCTTGATCAGC
>Ga0315905_10002645_pt1 | contig 18790 bp, 17 predicted proteins | sample LakEriMetagenome_5_FD_203522 | JGI IMG/M metagenome (GOLD analysis project Ga0315905, IMG submission 203522) | Freshwater fungal communities from buoy surface, Lake Erie, Ohio, United States - Buoy 4 MA121 | ecosystem: Environmental > Aquatic > Freshwater > Lake | place: USA: Lake Erie, Ohio... | reverse complement strand
CTGACTACCGAGGAGAAGGCTGCGTTGCGTCAGGGACTGGAATCGATGGGTTTTTTCGAGTGGGGCGGAAATTGATTATTTTCTTCGGGTGGGGCTGTTTAATTGTTTAAGATAATCTAAGCTATTAATTGATGGATTGGCGAAGATAAAAAAGAAATGGACACGGAGTTTGCCATGCAACTGGGAATGATTGGTTTGGGCCGGATGGGTGCCAACATGGTCCGCCGGTTGTTGCAGGCCGGCCACCAGTGCGTAGTGTTCGACATGTCAGCCAAGGCAGTACAAGATTTGGCGGCCGAGGGCGCCTCTCCCGCTGCTTCGCAGGCCGAATTGGCCTCGAAATTGAACGGCCCCCGGGCGGTGTGGCTGATGGTGCCCGCTGCTGTGGTGGACAAGGCGATTGCAGACCTGCTGCCTCACCTCCAGCCTGGCGACGTCATAATCGATGGCGGCAATTCCTATTATGTCGACGATATTCGTCGCGCCAAGGAACTGTCTCAAAAAGGCATCCACTATGTGGATGTTGGCACCAGTGGCGGGGTTTGGGGTCTGGAGCGCGGTTACTGCATGATGATTGGCGGGGAGCCTGAAGTGGTCGCCCGTCTGGACCCGATTTTCAATGCCTTGGCGCCTGGTCGTGGTGACATCAGTCGCACCCCCGATCGCCCGGAAGGGAAGGGTACGGCCGAACAAGGCTATCTGCATTGTGGTAGTAACGGCGGCGGGCATTTTGTGAAAATGGTGCATAATGGCATCGAGTACGGCATCATGGCGGCATATGCCGAGGGGCTGGGAGTTTTGAAGTCCGCCAATGTGGGCAAACGCGAGCATGAGGTCGATGCTGAAACCACACCCCTTCGCGACCCGTCGATATATCAATACGATTTTAACCTGGCCGATGTGACCGAGGTGTGGCGTCGCGGCAGTGTCATTTCTTCATGGTTGCTCGACTTGACAGCCGCCTCGCTGCAAAAAGACCCCACCCTGTCGCAATTTTCAGGTCGCGTTTCCGATTCGGGCGAGGGCCGGTGGACCATCAAGGCCGCGATTGATGAGGGTGTGCCCGTGCCTGTGCTGACCACCGCCCTTTACGAGCGGTTTCAGTCCCGTGGCGAGTCTGAGTTTCAGGACAAATTGCTTTCCGCCATGCGGTTCCAGTTTGGCGGACATGTGGAAAAGAAGTGATCTGCCCTTCCGCAAGGCTGATGATAATTTTGTTTCAACCGGGGTGAGAGAAAATGGAACAGGCCCAAGCCTCCGATGCGCTGGTCTTTTTTGGCGCCACCGGGGACCTTGCATACAAGAAGATATTCCCCGCCCTGGCTGACCTGCATGCCCGGGGCCTGCTGACGGTGCCGGTCATAGGCGTGGCCAAGGCCAACTGGGATGTCGAGCAATTACGTGCCCGGGCCAAGGCCAGCCTTGAGGCGGCTAAAAAGCCTGCCGCCATGATCGACTCCTTTTGTCAGGGGCTCAAATATATCGATGGTGATTACCTCGATCCCGATACCTTCAAACGGCTGCGCAAGGCCTTGGGCGATGCCAAAGCGCCCTTGCACTATCTGGCGATTCCACCCAGCATGTTCGCTACCGTGGCCGATGGTTTGGCCAACTCGGGTTGCGGCGAAAACGCCAGGGTGGTTGTTGAAAAACCTTTCGGCCGCGACCTTGCTTCGGCCAAAGACCTGAATGCCACGCTGCACCATTTCTTTCCCGAAAACCGCATCTACCGCATCGACCACTACCTCGGAAAAGAGGCGGTCCTCAATATGCTCTATTTCCGCTTTGGCAACGCTTTTCTCGAGCCGTTGTGGAACCGGAATTATGTGGACAATATCCAGATCACCATGGCCGAATCTTTCGGCGTGCAGGGCCGTGGCAAGTTTTATGAGGAGACCGGCTGCATCAGGGATGTGGTGCAAAATCACCTGCTGCAGGTGATTGCCACCCTTGCCATGGAACCACCGGCCAGCCATACCCCCGGAGGCTTGCGGTTTGAAAAGAATAAGGTGCTGGAAGCCATCAGGCCACTGGAACCCGGGGCGCTGGTTCGTGGCCAATTCGAGGGCTATCGATCAGAACCAGGAGTCTCTAAGCAATCGAATGTCGAGACTTTTGCCGCACTAAGGCTATATGTCGATTCATGGCGCTGGGCAGATGTGCCGATCTATATTCGCGCGGGCAAGAACCTGCCGGTTACCTGCACGGAAGTGATGGTCCGCTTCCGCAACCCGCCCCAAACCAGTTTTGGCGGCCAGGAATTTGGCAAATCCCAAAACCATGTGCGCTTTCGGCTCAGTCCCGATGTGACCATTGGCTGGGGTGCTCGCTGCAAGCTCCCCGGCCAAGCCTTTGTAGGCGAGAATGTCGAACTGAAAATGGCCCACGAGTCGATAGAGGATATCGAGCCTTACGAGCGGTTGCTCGGTGCTGCCATCGATGGTGATCCAACACTTTTCGCCCATCAAGATGCGGTCGAGGCTTCGTGGGAAGTGATCGATCCGTTGTTGAAAAATCTAGGCGAGGTTAATTTCTACAAACCCGGAACCTGGGGCCCTGAAGAGGCCAACAGCGTTCTGCTACCGGGCGCTTCTTGGCATAATCCGGAATTGTAAACTCGTGATTAGGTCTGCTTTTGGCAATTAGCTGCCTAGTTTTTTACACCAAAAGCGGGCTAGATGAGATTGGTAGAGTTTGTTCCATAAAAAAGGCTGTTCCCATGTTTGGGAACAGCCTTTTTTCGTGAGAAGGACCATCACTTCACAGCCACGACCTCGAAGGTGTGCGGGCGGGGTTGTGCAAGCTGGTTCACGCGGGCCTGCGCTTCGACAATCTGCACCATGCGTTTTTCCAACTCGGCGGGTTTGCGCTCGCTTGCCACATCTGCCAGCCAATCAGGAATGTTGGCCAGGTGCACGCCGCGAAACCTGCCGTGGACGATCCGGTTTTTAGCCTCAATGGCCTTGAGCAAATCCTGACCGTGTTTCCACACGGCGCCAGCAGTCACATTCCCCAGGTTAACCCCTTCGGCCAACTGGGCTGCGGAGTATTGGCCCACTTCATCGCCATCAATCTTCACGGCGTAGTTGCCATCCTTCAAGCTTGCCACCTTCAGGTTGTACCAGTTCAAGTCCTTCATCTGGTTGGTGTAAGGCAGCATGGCCAGCCAGTCTTTCTGCATGGGCAAGGGTAGGGCTTCGTCCAATCGCTGGAAGCTGACTCCTTCAGGCGTTGCCTTCAAATCGGTGACGGTGCACTGCTTGCCTTCAGACTTGTTGCCAGCGGCATCGATGGTCAATTCGCTCACCAAGGCAGGAGAATTTAATCCGGTGAGGATGGCATGCGCCATCAGCATCGCGCCTGGAGGAGAGGTGTGAAAACCATCGTAATAGGGCTTGGCCCGTTCGGCTTTGGGGTCGTCCACCGCCATGCGTTCTTGGGCGGCGCGGGTGACGGCATATTGGTCCACATAGGGGAACCCAAATTCTTTGGCGGCACCAGCCAAAGGCGCGTAGAAGAGCTTTTGGGTTTCGACATATTCGGCGCCGTTACTTTTGTTGCGGGGGTCGACAGCGTTGGGCGACATCAGGGCCACCTGCACGCCTGCCTCTTTGGCCATGCGTAGCATGTCGCGGGTTCGGTCGATAAAACGCTTGTTGGAGTCGGCGTTAAATTTTCCATAGCCGCCGTCGTTCATGCCAAAGTTGATGGTCACCTTGTTCGGCTTTTCGGCTAGTACTTGCGCCTTGAAACGGTTGGCACCACCTTGGGCGGTATCGCCGCCAATGCCTGCATTGAGGAAAAAGAATTCAGCCTTTGGGTAACGGCCTGTCAGGTACAGTTCGATGTAGTTACTGTATTGGTACTGTTCGGTGATGCTGTCACCCAAAAAGAGAATGCGGTCTTTGGGCTGGAAGAAATAGCCCGGTGCAGGGTCGCCAGCCATGGCCAGCGTTGCCATGGCCAAAACCGCAATAGAGGAGAGGAATGAACGCATAGAGAGTATCCTGGGTTTGGTCCGGGGTACAATTTCCCGGTTTCCACAGCCCAAGAGTAAGGTTTATTGAACGGCTTTGCCAGTTAATAAGACCAATGCATTAAGCAGGTGTGTTGCCTTGGTCGGTGAACAACCAGTCGAGAAGAACATGCTCATTGCCATAACCGGTTTGCTCGGCCTGAAAATTATTCCAGAACCCGTCTGATGGACCCTCGGTGGCGGAAACAGCTACGGGTGGGGAAGACATGTCCCAAACCACTGCCATGACAGGGGTTTGGGGTTCAGTCTGGCTTTCCATCACACGGCTTGGGCAATCCGTGGCCGGATTCGGCACCCATTCCAAGGCGGAGGAAAACAAGCTGGCCGGAACGCTTCTGCCTTCGAGGCTTTCCAAATGCGGTCGAAATCGCAATGACATAGCAGTTGCCCTCGAGATACCTCGATAACGGAGCATTGTAGGCTTGGCTAGAACCGATTGGGAAGGGGGTGGGTGAACTTACTTTTTGATGGTGAGAAACCCGCAGGCAAAATGGTTGGAAAAGTGCCAAATCCTGCCAGATTGCGCCAAATCATCCATCCATTAAGCTGGAAAGGTGATTTTGCCTGCCAAAGTAGAGGTTACCCATGCGAACCGGGCCTGTTTTTTGTTGGTTGCTGCCACTTTCGGGCTTTTTGCTCGCGCTGGCTCCTGCCCTAGGCCAAGCGCAGGAAACGGCGGCATCCCGCGAAAAGGTGATGGAGGCTTTGCGCTTTCATGCTGGCTTTGAGGGTAATGGCGATGCCGTTTTGGCGCCGGGGGACAAACGAATCTTTACCGTGGAATCGTTGGCGCGCAAACAATGGACCCCCGGAATTGCCCGGGCCGATGTGGTCATTGCCAAGGGGCAAGGCGTGAAGGGGGATTGCCTTCGTTTTGGCAACAAAGCGCCGCAAGTGATTTGCTTCAAAGGTGAATCGATGCCATACAGCCCCAAGGATTGGTCGGGCACGGTTAGTTTTTGGATGCGGTTAGACCCAGATAAAGATTTGCAACCCGGCCACTGTGACCCGATTCAGATCACCCAGAAGGCATGGGACAACGGTGCCCTGTGGGTAGATTTTGATAAAGACCTTCCCCGCGACTTCCGTCTAGGCACCTTTTCCGATTTCACCTTCTGGAATCCGGACAAGGTTGCCTACGACAAGTGGCCGCTGGAAAAGCGCCCCATGGTCACGGTGAAGAAACCCGGTTTTTCACGCCAAGCCTGGAAGCATGTGGCCTTCACTTTCGCAGGGGTCAACACCGCAGGAACAGCCAACGCGACCTTGTTTCTGGATGGCAAAGCAATGGGGGCGGTGAACCAACCCATGCGCTTCACATGGGATCTGAAAGAAACCGCCATCATGCTGGGAATCGATTACATCGGCGATTTGGACGAGCTGATGATTTTTGACCGGGCGCTGAATGGTCGTGAATTGAAGTTGCTGAGCCAAATGCCTGGTTATTAACCAAACAATGAATGAAAGGGAAGTGGCTATGTCTGCGCAAAAAATAACCATTGAGGTCACCATCGCGGCGTCGATGCGAGATGTATGGCATCACTGGAACACGCCTGCGGAAATCATGCAGTGGAATACTGCATCCGAGGATTGGCACACGACGAGTTCGAAAGTGGACTTGCGTGTTGGCGGCGCTTATTCTTCTAGCATGGAGGCCAAGGACGGAAGTTTTGGTTTCGATTTCACCGGTACCTACATTAGGGTTGTTGAGCATGAGTTGATCGAGTCCAAGCTGGAGGACAGGGTTCTTCTGGTGGAGTTTTTCCCGGTCTCAGGTGGGGTGACGGTGAGGGAAACCTTTGATGCGGACCCCGACCATTCTGTCGAGCAGCAAGAGGCGGGTTGGCTGGCGATTTTGAACCATTTCAAAAAACATGTCGAATCGGCACCTAGGGCCTGATTGATTAATTTCAGTCATTTCGCGGTGCTATCCCGAGGATTTTCTAAGGCCACCCTGAAGCCGAAGTGCAAGGTGGGTCTTTCTTCAAACTTTACTTGGCAATCTAATTCCTGATTTTCGGCAAAATTCCTAACACCCCGGCGATGGCTGCCTTAGAATCGAGCCATCTTCGGGGTGTTGCCCTGAAACAGATTTCCAGTTAGGAGAAACATGAGATGATCCGCATGCGCGGTTTGGGTTTGGTATTGGCGGCGTGCCTGGGATTGGCCGCCCCGGTGAGCGCCGAGGTGAAGCTGCCGTCGATTTTCAGCAACAGCATGGTGATTCAGCGGGATAAACCCATTGCGGTGTGGGGCTGGGACAATCCCGGTACAGAGGTAACGGTCAGTCTGGGTGAATCCAAGACCGCTGCCAAGGCCGACGACCAGGGTAAGTGGTCAGCGAGCTTACCCGCCCAGAAGGCCAATGCCACCGGTCAAACCCTCACCGTAAAGGGCTCTTCAGAAAAGGCCTTCACCGATGTTTTGGTGGGTGAAGTGTGGCTGTGCAGCGGCCAGTCCAACATGGAGTGGACTGTCAACATCTCGGCCTACCCCGCTGAGGAAAGACTGAACGGCGATCACCCGCTTATTCGCCATATCAAGATCCCGCAACGCCCCTCCGCCAAGCCCGAAGCGGATGTCCCCACCAAGGGATGGGAAGTGGCCACCCCCAAGACAGTTGGCAATTTCACCGCCGTGGGCTACTTCTTTGCGTTGAACCTGCGCAAGGACAAAGACTTTACTAACGTGCCAGTAGGCCTCATTGGTTCCAATTGGGGCGGTACCCGCATTGAACCCTGGACCACCCCCGAGGGTTTCAAGAGCGTGCCCGCTTTGAAGGATATTGCCGACAAGCTCGATACGTTTCCCACCAAGGACGACAAGGGGAACATCAACATGCAAACCCCCCTGGCCCTGTACTACGGCATGATTTCTCCGCTGGTGCCTTATGGCATTCGTGGTGCGCTGTGGTACCAAGGTGAATCGAACAATGGTGAGGGCATGCTGTACGCCGAGAAAATGCGGGCGTTGATCAACGGTTGGCGCAAGCTGTGGAACGACGAGAACATGCCGTTCTATTTTGTGCAGATCGCTCCCTACCGCTACAAGAGCACCGGCTTGCCTTTCCTGTGGGAAGCGCAAATGGCGGCCCTGAAGATTCCGGGCACAGGCATGGCGCAAACCACCGACATTAGCAACATCAACGATATCCATCCCAACAACAAGCAAGAGGTTGGCCGCCGGTTGGCCAACATTGCCTTGGCCAAAACTTATGGCAAGCAAGGATTGGCCCTAAACGGCCCAATCTTCAAAGCCATGAAACTAGAGGGTGGCAAAGCCCGCATTAGCTTCGACGGGGCCGAAAACGGTTTGAACACTCGCTTTGGAGCAGCGGTGAGCCATTTCACCGTGGCAGGGGCCGACAAGAAGTTTGTGCCCGCCAAGGCAGTAATTGAGGGCAACGAGGTGGTGCTGAGCGCTGAAGGCGTTTCAGAAATTGCCGCCGTGCGTTTCGCTTGGGATGAACTGGCCGAGCCCAGTCTGGTGAATAAAGAAGGTCTCCCCGCTTATCCGTTCCGGACGGATGACTGGAAGTAAAAGCTGGTTGGTTTTTGAACGACCCCGGGCCGGGAATGCGGGCCGGGGTTTTTTTGTAATTTTTTTGGAGATATCCCCCCTTTGATCCTTAGATGGATGTTGATTTTTTGTAGCCTATAGGATACAGTTGTGGTAAGGGTGCTAAAGACCAAAGATTTTGCCGATTGGCTGGACGGTTTGAAAGACCGGGCTGGACGGTTTGAAAGACCGGGCTGGTCGGTCAAGAATTCTGGTGCGAATTGACCGTTTAGCACATGGCAACCCGGGTTCTCACCGGATACTTCGGCAGGGTGTTTCGGAACTGAAAATCGATTGCGGCCCAGGTTATCGGGTTTACTATCTTCAGCGTGGCAAGGAATTGATTTTACTTCTTGCTGGTGGCGACAAGGCAAGCCAGGCAAAGGACATTGAAAAAGCGTTGAGTCTTGCCCGAGAATTCAGGGAGTAAACCATGCCAGCCAAATCCGGGAAAAAAGTGACCCGTAAAAAAAATCAATTGATGCCTTTTGATGTCGCGGATCATTTGCGCAGTCCGGAAGAAATGGCCGCCTATTTAGATGCATGGCTTTTAGAGGCACCTGAGGATAGTGCTGGAATCGCCAGGGCCTTGGGGGATATTGCCAGAGCGAAGGGCATGAGCTTGGTGGCCAAGGAAACCGGCATGAGTAGGGAGAGTCTCTATCGTTCGCTGAGTGCCGAGGGAAATCCAAGTTTTGCCACGGTGCTGAAAGTTGCCAAGGCCCTGGGGCTGCGCTTGCACGCCGGGGTAGCTTGAAGGCCTTGCAGGAAACAAGGGCTTCCTCTTTGGCGCCCTTTGTACTTTTTCCTCTAAGTCGTTTTAAACAAGGATAGGTCCCCACCTGGCGGACATGTCAAAATCCCTCCCAAGGTATCCGAGCTGATTTCCCACGCCTCGTATTGCTCGTCCGGGTCGACTTCAACCGAGCGGCCGTCTTTTAGGTGCAAAGCAAGTTGCCCTGTTTTCTCAAAGGAAATATCGGTGACCTTAGCGTTGAAAAGGGACAATGCCGGGGCCAGTGTCATGGCTGAATTAGGAACGAGCGCGGTGATCTTGTTTCCTTCCCTGATTCGGCAGGGGGATTCGATCCACAATCTGAACCATTCGGTTTTGTCTGCCAAATGGAAGCCCAGCCGGAAATCTATCTCCAGACGCCCAATGTAGCCTTCATCCATGGAGAAGGCGCCAGCCAGTGTCTGTAGTGATGAGTTGCATGGTTTTCCCTTGTTTGCAGCCAGTCTTGGCTTGACCATTTTTCAAAATGGGGGCGTGCAGCCTTACCGGTTTCCGGTCGAATGCTGGAATTCAAGACTTGGTGTATCGTTGGACATTCATCAGGAACCAGGAGCAGCCCACCGAGAACAATGCCAGGTACGACCATAGGTTGGCGCGTAATACGGCCCGGAATAACTCCCGTCGATCCAGACTTTTCCAGCAACGGGCCAAGTACCAGTGTTCGATGAGGACGGATGCCAGAAAGCACGGGATAAGCAGCGCCGTAGCCGCCCGCTGGAAACATCCAAAACAATTGATCGTAATGGGGAGGCAGCCAGGCTGTCTCCAAGGTGACCGCCGCCAGCATCTGGATGGGTGAATCCGTGTCCCAGGCGAAACCGCGCCCGGTGAGCAAGGCCAACCCGAACATGAGCCCCCATGCAAGGGGGACGCCGAAAATCGTCGAATTAAGATTGGCCAAGCCTACATCCAGAAGGGCTTTGCCTTTTGGAAGGTTCAAAGACCTGCAGAGGACGAAAGTCTAGATGATGGTAACAGGAAAGAGCGCCAACCCCATCAGGATGGCCTGGGGGAACAGCATGGGGATTCCCGCATTGGCCAGAAGGGGTGTCATGCAGGGCGCCTTGAAGTAACAAATGGGGATTCTAATCAGGCCCTCACCGGTTGTTGATCCCCTCGAACCCGAAGCGGCCTTTGATACAGAGGTTGCCGTGGGTGATGTCGATATCGGCGGGGGAGGTGACCTTCACGATCTTGTCTTCTTGTACATGCAGGGTGAGGGTGCAACCCACGCCACAGTAGCCGCAGATGGTGTCGGTCTGCTTTTGTTGACTCTCGTCCCAGGTTCCAGCTTCCCGCATGTCGTGCTCGCTCTTGAACATCAGCGCGCCGGTGGGGCAGACCCCAATGCAGTTGCCGCAATAAACACACGCCGAATCGGTGAGAGGCACCGCGTTTTCGGTGGAGATGCGCGCATCGAATCCGCGCCCGGCAACCGCGATGGCAAAGCTGTTTTGCGCCTCGTCTCCGCAGGCTTGCACGCACTTGTAGCAGAGCACGCACTTGGAATAATCACGCACATACAGCGTGTTGTCCACCTTCACCGGCTGGGCGACGCGCTGGGCTTGCTCGCCTGTGGGGATGTGGTGGTGCCCAGCGCAACGGCTGTCGCGTTCGCCAGCGGCGTGGGCTGGTTCCGGTTGGCCATAGCGGCTTGGGTTGGCCCCATATTCTTTGCAGCGGGCCTGCAGTTCAGGGGCGGTCGACAAATCCACGCTCGATGCCAAAAACTCAAGCACCATCTTGCGCGAGGTTTTCACCCGTTCGCTGTCGGTTTTTACCACCATGCCCGCTTCTGCCTTGCGCGAACAAGATGGCACCAGTGTGCGCGATCCGTCCAGCTCCACCACGCACGAACGGCACACATTCACCGGAGTGAAATTCGGGTGGAAGCAGACTGTGGGGGTATCAATACCCTTAGCCTTGCAGGCGTCCAGCAAGGTGGCACCATCCGGGACAGTCACAGCTTGGCCGTCAACTGTTAGGTTGATTGGTGGCTTTGCTTCCTTAACGGGAGCTAGCGGGATGCGTGTGGGCCGGGGTGGCGCATGGAACCACATTTCCGGTTCGCGGAACGGTTCAGACATGGTTTTTCTCCGCCAATTTGCCAGAAAGAATACCCGGGCCGAACAATTTGATAGCCGATTGCAGGGCGCTTGAGGCCGTGTGGCCCAAACCGCAAATGGATGCGTCGCGCATCACCTGGCCAATCTCGTCGAGGAGTGCGGTTTCATCAGCCGCTGTGCCCAATGGTTTGCCATGCCGCAACCGCTGAACCAGCTCTTCTTGGCGTGTGGTGCCAACCCGACAGGGGACGCACTGCCCGCACGACTCGTCACGGAAAAACGCGGCGATGCGCCCTAGCGTATCGCCAAGATCGACTGTGTCATCGAACACCATCACCACGCCCGAGCCCAGTGTGGCACCTATCGCGCGGGTTCCCTCGAAGGTGAGCGGCACATCCAGTTGGCCGGGGCCGACAAACGCGCCCGCTGCTCCACCCAGCAACACCGCTTGAATGGGCCGACCATGCGGAACCCCGCCGGCCTGCTCGATCAGTTGCCTCAGGCTGATGCCAAAGACATATTCATAAACCCCCGGCCTGGCGACATGGCCCGAAACACAGAACAGCTTCCGGCCTTTCGATCCCTGCGTGCCCAAACCGCCAATTGTCGTGCCACCTTCCCGCAATATCAGCGGGATGTTGACCAGGGTTTCCACATTGTTGATCACTGTGGGCTTATTGAAGAGCCCGTGCTGCACAGGGAAAGGTGGCTTGTTGCGTGGTTCGCCACGCAGCCCCTCTATGGAGTTGAAAAGGGCGGTTTCCTCGCCACAAATATAGGCCCCCGCGCCGCGCCGAATCTCGATGTGGAAGCTATTTTCACTTCCCAGTATTCGCTCACCCAAAAGTTTGGCTTTGTGGGCGCTGTCAATCGCGCATTGCATCCGCCTAATCGCCAAGGGGTACTCACCGCGGATGTAGAGGAAACCTTTTTTCGCGCCCACCGCCACACCAGCGATGGTCATCCCTTCCACCAAGGCGAAAGGGTCACCTTCCATCACCACCCGGTCTTTGAAAGTACCAGGCTCCGACTCGTCCGCGTTGCAAACCACATAGCGTGTGGAGTCAGTAGCCTTGGCAACGGCGTCCCATTTGCGCCCGGTGGGGAAGGCGGCCCCGCCGCGTCCCACCATGCCCGAGGCTGTCACCTCACTGATCGTCTTCTCCCCGCCCAATTCAATGGCACGCTTCAGTGCAATGTAGCCACCAGTGGCCCGGTAATCGTCCAAGCTGGCAGGATCACATTGGCCCACCCGTGCCAACAGGGCCAGATTGGCTTTTGGGTCGCCTCCTTGTGGCACCGCACTTTGTAGCCAATCGGTGCCCTCATCGGGAAAAGTGTCTGGCTGAAGGGCATTGCCAACAGTTCCAACCGTGGCATGGCCCAAGGCGCAACCTTGAGCCACCTTGCCCGACCGCAGCACCAAAGCGGCAGGCGCGCGCTCACACAGGCCCAAGCACGGGCTTGGGTGCACCTCGACCGTCTTGGACCCGCTGTGCTGTTGGTTCAGTTGTTGCAGTAATTCCAGCCCACCTTTGTGCCGGCAGGCGATGTCATCGCACACATGCACATGGGTAAGCGCACCACCCTCTTGAGTGAACAGGTGGTAAAAAGTGGCCACCCCGTGCACCTCGGCCGGTGGGATGGTCAGCCGGTTGGAGAGGTAAGCGAGCGCTCCTGGGGGGAGCCAGCCAAAACGGTCTTGCACGCCGTGCAAAGTGGGCAGGAGCAAATGGCGTTGGGCCCGGGCCTCGTTGCCACCTAGCAAAGCGATACGCCCTTCCTTGCCAAGATCGCGCTTGCCACCCGACCATGCAGAAACTGGTGCGCCCAAAACCGCGTCCACCGCCTCACGCTCGGCGGCGGTAGGCTCGGGACCATTCACCTTGATATCCATGAAAAAATCCTTGTCAGGCTTTTTGTGGCGTGGCCAGTTTTTCAACCCGAATGGAGCAGGCCTTGAATTCGGCGGTGCCCGAACGCGGGTCGGTGGCGTCGATGGTGAGGATGTTAGTGTTGACCGAATCCTGGAAATGGAAGGTCATGAAAGCGAGCCCGGGGCGCAGGCTGTTGGTCAGTCGCACCGGAGCTTCAATCGCCCCGCGCGCTGAAACCACTCGTACCAGCTCGCCATCGCCCAGGTTCAGTCGTGTAGCATCCTCTGCGCACAGGTCGATAGTCTCGCCACGCCGCAGGGGCGATTCGAACGCATCGGTCTGCACACCTGTGTTGTAATCGTCGAGCCTTCTGCCCGTGGTCAGCCGTAGCGGGAACTCAGGGCTGAGCGGCTCGACAGGAGGCGAGTGTTTCACCACCTGAAACGCCACAGGGGGCCCGTTGAGTGGCTCTTCCCACAGCCGGCTGTGCAAAAACATCTCCCCCGGGTGCGATTCGTCATAGCATGGCCACTGCAGCCCGTTCGCCTTTTCCAGACGTTGGTAACTCATGCCCGCATGGGGCGGGCTGAGTGAGCGCAGTTCATTCCACACCTTTTCAGCGTTGTATTCTCCCCAATCATGCCCCATGACACGGGCAAGGTCGAACAAGATCTCTGCATCGTCCCGGGCCTCGCCGGGGGGATTCAGGGCCCTGCGCACAAGCTGAACCCGTCGCTCGCTGTTGGTCACGGTGCCATCGCTCTCGCACCAACCCGCGGCGGCGGGCAATACCACATGGGCTAGCTCTGCGGTGGGGGTGAGAGTGAGATCCTGTACCGCCAAAAAATCTAGGCTTCGCAATACCTTTTCCGCATGGCTGCGGTCGGCTTCCGATTGCAGCGGATTTTCACCCAAAATTAGCAGGGCTGTCAGTTCCTTCCGGCCCATCGCCTCCAGCATGCCGGTCAGGTTCAAACCGCGCTTGGGTGGCAGCTTGGTGTTCCAGGCCTTTTCAAACTTCAGCCGGTTCGCCTCCACCTCCACATGCTGAAAGCCGGGGAAGCGGTCGGGCAGGGCGCCCATGTCTCCGCCGCCCTGCACATTGTTCTGCCCTCGCAACGGATTCAAGCCGCTGGCGTAACGGCCGACATGCCCAGTGAGCAGGGCAAGGTTGATCAACGACGACACATTGTCGACGCCGTTATGGTGCTCGGTAATACCAAGTGTCCAGCAGATCATCGCCCGCTTGGCGGTGGCGAATGACTTTGCCATGTCGTGGATGATTGCGCCAGGAACCCCGCTCAGCCTTTCGGCCTCGGCCAGCGTGAAAGGTTCAACCGATTGTTTGTAAGCGTCGAAGGCGGTGGTCGCGTGGCGGATGAATTTTTCGTTCTGCCAACCCTGCGCGATAATTTCGCGGCCCATGGCATTGGCCACCACGATGTCGGTGCCGACATCCAAGCCTACCCAAGTGTCGGCCCAACGAGCCGAACTGGTTCGACGGGGATCGACCGAGAACAGCTTGGCCCCGTTGTGCACACCCTTCAGCAGGTGATGGAAGAAAATGGGGTGCGTCTCACGGGCGTTGGAACCCCACAAAAGAATGACATCCGTCTCTTCAATCTCGGTGTAACTGTTGGTACCGCCACCCATGCCAAAAACTGTCGCCAGACCGACGACGCTTGGCGCGTGTCAGGTCCGGTTACAACTGTCGATGTTGTTGCTGCCCATCACCTGCCTACAGAATTTTTGAGCTATAAAATTCATCTCGTTAGTGCTTTTAGAGCAACTGAAGATGCCAAAAGCCTTGTCGCCATGCTGCGCCCGGTTGGCCTTCAGGGCGGTGGATATACGCCCCAGCGCCTCTTCCCAGGTTGCCTCGCGGAATCCGGTTTGCTCGCGAATCAGTGGCTGTGTCAACCGTGGCCGACCCGGACGGGATTTCTTATTGATCATGTTTCACCTTAGGGGGGCCACTAAAAACGCTGTTTCAGGTAACTTCTGGCATTCTCTTCAATTATAATCGGCAAAACCCGGCTTTCCAAACAGCATTTGTGCGGCCCAAAGAACCAGGACAATACGCCACAAGTCCATGCCAGATTGTAAGATAGGCCACAAGGTCGATTTCGAATGGAAGGGGTTACACATGGTTGGATTTGCGGAAAACCCGCAATCTGGACCCGACTTGGCCCGCATGTCGGTGGTTCGTTTGGCCCAAATGGGCGCTTCACACACCTCTTGCACCGACTTGGTTGCCGTTGAGGCCCCGCTGGAAATTCGCCTGCATGGTCGGCCTGCTGCGGTATTGATGCGCACTCCGGGTGGGTTTGCCCAAGACCGGGAACTCATACTTGGCTTCCTTTTTTGCGAAGGGGTCATCACCCAACCGGGCCAGGTGCTCGACATCGAACAGGTTGCCGATCTTCCTCAAGATGCCATGGAAGGTACAGTGGTTGATTTGCGCCTCGATACCCCCTCCCGGGGACGAGGCATCGACCGTTTCTTTTACAGCACCTCCAGTTGCGGGGCCTGTGGCAAACGGTCTATCCAGTCATTGGCTGTGGGTGGTGGAACCCATTTGGGTGGGGGCAAGGTTGCACCAGCTCTCATCTTCGAAATACTTGCTGACGCCCGAAACCACCAAACCCTGTTCAGCCAAACCGGTGGCGTTCATGCCTCGGGGCTTTATTCTGCCACCGGTGTCTTGGTGGCCTTGCGTGAAGATGTTGGCCGCCACAATGCGCTCGACAAGGTCATAGGCGTGAGCCTTCTTGCAGGTATAGTGCCACTAAGTGGCCATCTTTTGGCTATTTCTGGCCGGGTGGGCTACGAGATCATCCAAAAGGCGGCCATGGCGGCAATCCCGATCATTGCCGCTGTGGGTGCCCCCACGAGCTTGGCAATAAAGCTGGCAGAAGAGCACGGCATCACGCTGATTGGTTTTGCCAGAAACGGTGGCATGAATGTGTACAGTCACCCCGATAGGGTTGGCTGATATTTTGGCCCCTGCCTAAAAAGCTGCAATACAATTTTCGGCCCGGTGGTTGGGTCTTTTTGGCCAAGCACCGGGCTACGCCTGCGTTCCTACTTCGCTGCCCCGGTCACTTTGCGAATGTAGTCTGCCTCGGCCTGACGATAAGGCTTGCCATTGGTGCGAAGGATGTCGTGAAACCAGACCGGCGGCTCGGCCTTGTAGGGCTTTTGCCATGAGTCCCAAGGGTAATTGGTTTGCGATTTGCCCTCGATGAATCCCCAATTATAAGCGCCAACCCCTTGCTCCTTCATGTAGCCAAGCATCGGGTCGAAGTTGCTACCCTGAGGCCTGGCCATGTATTCGGTGCACAAAATCGGCCGGTTGTAGCGCCGCAAATTATCCACACACTTGCGCGAGCGGTCCAACGGGTCGTAGCTGTGGTAAGAGATCACATCCGAATGGTCGATCTGCACTCGCTCGGTGGGTGACAGCTTGCCATCCTCCGGCCATTGGCCAATCCACACGCCAGAGGTGATCGGCTGTGTGGGGTCGCATTCTTGCGCCCATCGCATCGACTTTGCCAGCAGCTCCAGAGTGCGGTCCACCTTGCGGGCCGGTTCTTGTTTCAGCCAGTTTTTGCCGTAGCTGTTGTCGTTTTGGTTGTCAGGCTCGTTCCACACATCCCACCCGTCCACACGCGGATCATTCTTGAACCGGCCAATCACATCGCGGGTGTACTTTTCCAAAACGGTGTGGCGTTTGCTGTCGATCAGATCACGCGCTCCAGGCGACTGCACCCACCCCGAATTGTGCACCCCGGGTTTTGGGTCGCGCTGTTTTCCCAAAACAGGGTTAGGGTCCCAGCAACTGTCAAACAGCACAAACAGCACCCCAATTTTGTGCTTGGCGGCAATCACCAGGAACTTGTCCACCCGCTCCAAAAAGCCGGCCGGGTCTTGCCCATGGGGCAGGTGGTGCAAAAATACCCGCATGCTGTTGAAACCCAAGTCTTGCGCCCAGCCCAGTTCCCGGTCAATCGTTGCCGGGTCAAAGGTCTCGGCCTGCCACATTTCCAATTGGTTGATGGCGTTGTTGGGCAGGTAATTCGCGCCCGAAACCCAACCACGGTTTTTCCACCATTCCTGGGCTTTTTCAGCCGTCCATCGATCCCTTGCCGAAAGTGGAGACAAAGCGAAATGCATGAGCAAAAGGGCCGCAAAAAACTGGCGCATGGTTGGTTTTCCAAATGGTGTGGTGGTGTCAACCGAATGGCTGCTGAGCAGGGTTGAAAAAGGGCCGGCCCCGTTTGGGGCCGGCCTGAGCAGGTTAGGCTGGGGCTAACCCCAATATCATTTGCCCGATATGTCGTAGCAGAACAACAGGTCCTGATCGCGCAAATAGAGCTTGCCGTTGGCGATCACGGGGTGGGTCCAGAACTTGCCGCTGGGGCGACGCAGTTTGGTCTCACCACTAATCTTGAACCGGCCCAGCTCCTTGAATTCTTTAGAGTTGGCTTCAACCACTACCAGCGTGCCGGTGTCTTCGCCGTAGCAGAAAAGTGCGCCATCAGCATAGGTGACAGAACCCTTCTCAGGCGACTTGGCCCCGCCGCGGGTCGACCATTTCAGGCTACCGTCTTTCAGGTCCTGGCATATCCAGCCTTTGGCGTCGCTGTGGCCGAAAATGAAGCCTTCCTTCGAAATAACCCCGCCATGGTGGTTGACCACATCACGGTTTGAGAAAACCTTCTCGGCCTTTTGCCCGCTCGCATCACCCGAAATGCGGATCAGGTCGCAACCGGCGCCATATCCCGAGGTGGCATACACCAGATCCTTGTCCACAATCACCGGTGTGGGGATAACAGCCACCTTGTAACGGTCTTTGCAATCATATTTCCACAACAGCTTGCCGCTGTCGGTTGCAACGCCCACCACATTGCTGCCGGTGAGCACCACATACTGGTCTACCCCGGCAAGGTTTGCCTTAACCACGCTGGAATAGCCGGCCGCATCCTTCAAGTCGGTCGAGCGCCAGATAACCTCGCCAGTCTTGCGGTTCAGGCAGGCCAGGCTACCCTTGTCGCCACCAGGAACGCACACCAGCTTGTCGCCATCCACCAGCGGTGATTCGCTGAAGCCCCAGCCGCTCATCAGCTTGCCGCCAAAATCCTTCTCGTAATTCTTGGTCCATACCACCGAACCGTTCGAGGCCTTCAGGCAGAAAACATCGCCCCGAATGCCTAAAACGTAAATGTGTCCATCCTCGGTCACAGAGGGGTTGGCGCGAGGGCCACCACCCCAGTTCGAATCGGACCCGTTGTCTTCGTATTCGTTGCCCACCTTCACCCGCCACTCTTCCTTGCCGGTGGCCTCATCCAGACAAAGAACTTCGTCGATGTGCTTTTGGCCAGCACCACCACGCCTTTTACCCTTGGGCTCTTCCTTTTTTTCAGAAGATTCGTCTTTGGGCGCTTCCTTGGGTGCCTCAATGGTTCCCCCAGCCAGATAAACCTTTCCCTTGTAGATCGAGGGGCCAGAATACCCAACCCCAGCGTTCTTGATCTCCCAAACAACCTTGGGGGCCTTGCCATCAAAGGCCTTTAGCAGGCCCGTTTCCGACGATTGATCATTGCGGCTCGGGCCGCGCCACTGGGGCCAATCTTCCGCAAAAATTGGCAAAGCCAGGCAGGCAGCGCAAAGGGCGAGGGCCAGGCAGCTACGCATAGGACAAACCTCAAAAAATTATGGGGCATAAATTCAAGCGATTCAGTCAACTAATCTACTGTACCCGAACTCCCTTGACCACTAGGGGCTAATTGCCCGGCCCTGGTTAGCCGTAAGATGAAGAAGCTGAGGATATTCTCACCATTTGGCCGACATCACCTGCAAAATTCCGGTAGTCTGGGCGCTAATGCTGATAAATCTGCGAGGTTCGGAAATGAATATGCGTCCTTGGGCTGTTTTTTTATCTGTGATCGGACTTTGGGTACCGGGCGGAATCGCCTTGGCTCAAAACAATTCCAAACCCGGCGTTGAGGCATCTGCAATCACCATGGCTAAACAGGCACGGCCCTTGCCGGTCATTTTTGACACCGACATAGGCAACGACTGCGACGATACCTTGGCCCTAGCCATGCTCCACAGCCTAGCCAGCCGCGGCGAGGTCGATCTGCTCGCTGTCACCATCACCAAAGACAATCCCAAAGCCGCCCAATATGTCAGCGCCCTGAACAACTTCTACGGCCGGCCCTCCATTCCCATTGGGGTGGTAATAAATGGCAAAACGCCGGCTGTTGGAAAATTTTTGCCTCTCGTCGACAAACTGGAAAATGGCAAACCACTTTATCCTGTCCCGTCCTCGTGGGGCCAGGGTGCCCCATTGCCCGACGCTGTCACTTTGTTGCGCCAAACCTTGGCCGCGGCAAAAAATGGTTCCGTGTCGGTGGTGCAGGTTGGTTTTTCCACCAATCTGGCCCGCCTGCTT
>Ga0315905_10002644_pt1 | contig 18793 bp, 7 predicted proteins | sample LakEriMetagenome_5_FD_203522 | JGI IMG/M metagenome (GOLD analysis project Ga0315905, IMG submission 203522) | Freshwater fungal communities from buoy surface, Lake Erie, Ohio, United States - Buoy 4 MA121 | ecosystem: Environmental > Aquatic > Freshwater > Lake | place: USA: Lake Erie, Ohio... | reverse complement strand
TGGATGGGTGGGAGGGACGTGCGCTGAGTGTGATGTAGGCTACTTCGGTCCCGAGTGCGAAGCGCAGTGTACACAAATGACTTGCGGTTCACGTGGCCGTTGTCGGAATGATGGAAGCTGCGAGTGCTTTGAGGGGTGGTCGGGGAAGAATTGTGAGGAATGCACGGGGAAATACGGTCATACGTGTGAGGCGGTCTGTGACTGGAAGAATTGCTCGCATAACGGGCGCTGTCTGGCAAATGGGACTTGTGAGTGTTTGCCTGGCTTCGAAGGCTCAGCATGCGATACATGTATTGAAGGATTCTACGGAGAGGCCTGCAATTTGCAGTGCTTATCGAGTGTTACCTGCGAGGGAAAGGGTTTTTGCACATCAAATGGCAATTGTGAATGCAGGGAAGGCTGGTCGGGGAAATCTTGCGATACTTGTGAAGGCTCGAGCCAGGGGGAAGAATGTCAACATTTATGTCTCTGGAATCAAACATGTGGCGGCGGTGGATATTGTGATGGAAATGGCAGTTGCATGTGCCACGATTTTCGATCGGGATACAACTGTGATGAATGCCAGGAGGGGTTTCTGGGAGAAAACTGTGAGTTCTTTTGCACCTCAGTAGATACCTGCTCAAGCAGAGGACGTTGCATGCTTGAAGGCGCATGCGAATGTCGCGACAAGTATGCTGGGGCAGATTGCACAGGCTGCATGGATGGCTATTTCGGAGGTGAGTGCGAGACCCCCTGTGACCCCGTCGAGACCTGCAACTCGAGGGGAAGATGTGCAAGCACTGGCGAATGCTCGTGCCATGAGGGCATGAGCGGTCGAGACTGTATGGAGTGCTTTGACGGTTCGTATGGTGATGCATGTAAGACAACTTGCCAAGGGAACACAACTTGTGCTGGGCATGGCCGTTGCAAGGCAGAGGGAATGTGCGTGTGTGAGCCCGGGTTTTCGGGGCCTGGGTGTGATATCTGTGAGTCGGGGTTCCAAGGTGGTGAATGCTTGGAAATATGTCATTGGCAAACTACGTGCGGGGGGCATGGGCGATGTTCTTATGATTTCAAAACAAATAGTACTCATTGCAAGTGTTCCGATGGTTGGACTGGCGCCAACTGTCAGGTACATGTTGTGAGGTGTTGCGCGCTCTGTGACAATTGCACTGAGAATAAAGAACTGAAGCTCTTCCCTTGCTTGCAGGCCTGTGCAAACTCAACCTTTGGTAAGAACTGCGAACTTGCATGTGACGACGAGACAACTTGCAATGGGAATGGCTTCTGTCGACCTGATCTTGGAAGCTGCATTTGTGATCTCGACTTCACGGGTGAGATTGCCTCAAGCTCTCATGTTTTGTGACTTTTTTTCCAACTCAACATACCAGCTGACCCTTTACGATTTGATTCTCAGGTCACATGTGTGAATTTTGTGATGGCTCCAAGTACGGCGAATACTGTACCAACGAATGTAACGGGAAAACTACATGTAATGGACATGGACGCTGCCGCAGTGATGGAGGCTGTGAATGTGTTGATGGCTATTACGGACCTGGCTGTGATCAGGTGATATGTCCAGCACCAATTTTTGGAGACTCTTGTGACCTTACATGCAAGTCAACTGAAAATTGCAGCAGCAATGGTCGTTGTTTGGGGGATGGCTCTTGCGAGTGCTTCGGACTTTTTAAGCCGCCAGCTTGCGACACATGCGAATTTTCCGATTTCGGAAGTGCATGTGAATTAGAGTGCTATTCGAACGCAACCTGCTCTGGTCATGGTCGCTGCAAGGGAGATTCTACGTGTGAATGTCATGATGCTTTTCAAGGAGAAGCTTGTAGTGACTGTTTCCAAGATGCATATGGCGCGGGATGCGACACTTCGTGTCGTTGGAACACCACATGCAGCGGACACGGTCGTTGCAAGACAGATGGTTCCTGTGAGTGCTTTGGAGATTACGTTGGCCATTCCTGTCGAACATGTAGCCCAGACTTGTTCGGAGAAGGCTGTCAAAGGGTGTGCATTGATGAAGTCCACTGCAACGGCCATGGGCGTTGCGGAAACGATGGAGAGTGTATTTGCGATAATGGATTCGCCGGCAAGGAATGCGAAATGTGCTCGCAAGATGTTGTTGGAGACTCACTGTGCGGGGCACACTGTTCCCGAAATTCTACATGTAATGGGCATGGACGATGTCGTGTGAATTTCATCGAGCCGGGTCTTCCGAGTGGGGTAATCCCAATTAAAAACCTCACGTTGGGGCCGATGTGCGATTGCTTCGAAGGATATGGGGGCAAGTTCTGTGATACATGCCTATCTCCTCTCGTAGGTGAATCATGCAATGAAATGTGCTTGCCGAGCTTGAATTGCAGTAATCAAGGGCATTGCAATGCCCTCGATGGGAAGTGTAGGTGTGACGAACAGTTTGTCGGCCCTGCATGCGACGTTTGTTCTCTAAATGCTGTTGGATCATCTTGCTCTGATCAATGTCAATGGAACACCACGTGCATGGGTAATGGACGATGCACTGGTGACGGGTCATGTAGCTGCAATCATAGATTCGTAGGAGATTTTTGTACCGATTGTGCACAAAACAAGTTTTCCGACGATTGCAGTGCAAGTTGTGACTGGAAAGGGACGTGCAGTGGCCATGGCCGCTGTCTATCAGATGGAACCTGCATTTGTTCTGAAGGGTTTGTCGGACCATCGTGCGACACATGCGTACCTGGCAGGTTCGGGAGCCGGTGCGACGTCCTCTGCGTGGATCCAAATTGCAGTGGACATGGGCAATGTGGACCAGAGGGTGCATGTTCTTGCGATTCTGCGTATTCTGGTGTTTTTTGTGAGGCATGTGCAGCAGGACACGAGGAACAAGAGGGTACCTGCGTGGTGGGGTGTTCTGCTGAGAATAGTTGCCAAGGATCTGGCCGCTGCAAGGATGATGGGACCTGCGAATGTTTCCCCAGTTTCAATTGTAGCAAGTTATCAATGCTTTTCCGGGAGGAGATTGCTGCCGCCAGTGGAACTAATCAAAGTAGTTATCAAAACATTAGCATATGCAGGGCACAGACTGTAAACGAGTGTGTTCCGTCGTGTTCTGCTGTGGAGTACCAGGAATGCCAGCATGATCTCGATCTTTGTTTGCTAGCTTTGGGGAAAGAGGCTGGTTCGTGTGAATGTCTGGGCCGCTTCCATGTTTGCTCTGTAGATGTTGGCTGTGAACAATTGAGCAGTGGTAGCGTGGGTGCAATTTGTGAGGCAGTCGGCTGTACCCGTGAGCAGTGCCAGACCGAATATCCACGGGCAACGCAGTGCGACTGGGATATTCATGCCGAATGCGAGGACAAATTGCACACATGTTTAGCTCTTCCCAACTCAACTGTCCGTCGAGGGTACCCGTACATAGTGGGCAACCTGACGCGCTGGCGGGGTGAAGAATACAGCATTGAGCAGTCGAGATTTGCCGAAAGATGCAGGTGTTACTCGACAATCATAGAAAGTGTTCAGCAGCGCACACAGGCAACGTGTGGAGAAGCAATCGAGGTGGATTATGTCATTCCGCAGGATCATGTAGAGCGAACAGTTGGTAACCATACGTATTTTGAAACCGTCGATGCTCTTTATATATCAGGAGATTACAACAGCAAAGGATGTATGAGCTTATGCGCAGGTACTTCTGCCCGTTCACACCGTCAGGAGTTGATCGATTTCGACTGTGCTGTGTGTGGAGATGGGGAGCAAAAGCCGGGCAGAGAAGAGTGCGACGATGGCAATTTCGAGGTTATGGACGGATGTGATCACCAATGCAGGATTGAGCCGCCTCATGTGCTCACCAGTGCTTTGATTGAATCTCCACCGTCTCCCTCATTCGGCAAAGTCTCTCTAGTTTGGAATCACTCTGCGATGGCCAAGTACGCTGCTCACCACAATTTGGGCCACAAGCTCATGTTTTACGTGATTACTGTAGATCGCCGACCGTGTCAGGATTGTAAGGCAGTTCGAACCTCTATGTGGTTGCGATATCAATCCTGCGCTACTTTGAAGGATCTGACAGGACTTTCAGATTGTGCTTTTGAGGTTCCAAACCTTGATAGTGGAGAATTTGTTAATGTGACACTGGCCGCATGGAACCTCGCTGGCATGGGACCTTCGCATTACCATGCATTGAGATGGAAATGGCTGCCGACAGGTGACGTGAATCTGCAAGAAATGGATAAAGAACCTGCTGGTACGAATAAAGTTCAATTGATCTGGAATGCACCATCGGATACAGGATATGGCGACAGTTCCTCTGTACCAATCCTGAAATATTTCCTCGAGGTCTCTTCCTGCATTAACTTTAGAAGGGGAGATCCGTTGTGCAGCTACTGGTCGGCCGATGTAGGGCCCTCGCATGATTCCATTATGCAGAGATCGACAAGCCGTGATTTCCTGTATCCTATCACGTTCGATGTCAAATATGATCTACATCCTGGCTTCATCTACTACTATCGTATCCAGCCCTGGAATGATTTGGGAGCTGCTGTGCAAATCGAAGAAATTGAGGCGCAGTATGGGACTCTGCCGTACGAAGTTCCAATGGTCCAATTTCCTGTGGAATTTCCCCTGGCCATTGCTGTAACTTCAACAGGCAGTCAGATATGGCAAGGTTCTGCTGTAGCTGCATCTCTAGATAGAACAGACCTGCAGGTGATGGGCTTTCCGCTGGTTCGCACGCTTACTGAAGATCTGGTCATAACATTTACGACGGAGGGCGTGAATGTACTTCCACCCACCACTATCGAATCAACTCTGCAAGTGCAGTCCAGCTCACTTGGGGAGGGCACGAAATTTTTATTTATTCCTCCTGTCCTCTCGCTCAGCTCAGTGTCTCAGTGTGGGAGCTGCATATTTGGGGTGAATGTGCGCTTTCGTCGATGGTCCTCAAAGACCATAACATTCACAATGAAGTACTTCTTGTACCAGAAGGCAGCACTCTTGGCTGTGAATCCATACAACGGACCAGTGGGGGGGGGCACAACCATCAAGCTGAAGATTCAAGATTACGAGGGTCCCCGTACAAGAGCTGGTGCTGGTTTGCAGAGTTTGTACGGGGCAGCATTTGAAGAACAGCAAATGACCGTCAGCTTTGTGGCTTCGCAGAGTACGCAAATCGCTGAGATCGTTGAAATAGTGGGGGGTCTCCTCAGAAAAGATATGTCAAGAGAGTATACTGTGACAATAAGGCTGCCTCCCTCCCCCACACAACAACCGGCCGTTGCAAGTCTGACCATTGCGGTGGCTGGTCGCCCCATGACTCTAAGCACAACTCAAACCAGTTTGGCTTTCGAGTACGTTGGCGAAAAGATTTTGAAAGTCACTCCCGCGTCGGGTTACCTGAATCCTGGCTCAGGAGGAGCTACCTTGCAGATCATCGTGGCAAACATGGATCAGAGGTACTTTCCGTCTGTCGCGTTTGCTGGAGTATCGTGTCAAGTGCTGGAAACATCAGAGCCGGTGCCAAATGACCTGGGAATTGTTATGGCTGTCAGGGTTGCTGTGCCTGAAATACCTTTGGAAAATGCTGGGATGATTGATGTTGTCCTACAAACGCCAGGCTTGAAAGAGCCTCTGAAGGCCACTTGGGAGTACGCTCTCCCTCCAGCTCCAATGGTGGACCCTGAATCAATTGTCATTGCTGGCGAAATTCCAGCGCTGTGGGCCCCTGCTAGTGCCAAAGGTTACGCAGGCTCTCTCTTGGTTGAAAATCTAAGCCCAGCATATGGAATCTTTTATGACGAGGTGCAGATCTTATTTGGGAGCAAGTATGCTGTTGTCAAGGGTTTCTTGCAACTTGGGACCAGCTCAAGAATAATGTTTACAACTCCAAACGCAATGGCGCCAGGAATGGTGCCTGTAATCATTACAGCTCTCTCACAGGGTAAGGAAATGGTCACGGTCAGCCACTTCTCGAACACTTTACCCTTCCTTCTTGAATTCAGAGATTTATCAGAACCCCGTATTCTCGGGGTTGCACCGACAGAGGGTCCAACGCGTGGCGGAACCATTGTCATTGTTTCCATGCTGTCTTTTCCGAAAGTTTTGGTCAATATGAGTCATGTTCACGCAAATCTGAAGATCGCAATGAAAGTGGGCAATCAGAGTAGTCTGGACGTGAAGCCAAGGCTTCTAGGAGTTGTGTCGGCACAAGATTGGATCGATGAAGGCGCGGCATACGAGCAGTTAGTGAATCTTCCCGACGTTTCATCCTATCTTGTTGGCATCAACGATGGCACAAAAGCAGAATTCGATGTACTTGTTAGTAGAACTGTAAGTACAGTCGAACAAGAATCTTTTGACCCCGTGATTGGTATGCGTCAAGCAGCATTTGCAGTGTTGATCATGCCTGCAGTGCCGAGCTCGCTCTTGGGAAGCTTGCTGACAACGGAACTAATCATTGATGTTCACGAGACCACCGTCAAAAGTGCATATACCTACACACCGCCTCCAAAAGGAGCAGCAGATATACGTGTGACAACAGACATGGGCAATTTGTTGAGCGGTCTAGACGGCGATGTGAGATTGACGGTCATCCTATCCAGCTTCGTGACCGTGTACAAGGCAAGTGACATTACTCTACGGTACGGGGAGTCCGAGCTTGAGGTTTCACGTCTCCTTTACAGTTCGCAAGACGAGACCAAATTGTACATCACAACTCCGCCCGGTACTCCGGGCGTTTTAAACGTGAGGCTCCATCCCACAATTTTGCCGACGAATTTCGCTGAATTTTCACTTGAATACGTTGACCTGAGGGTACCAGAAGTAACAAGCTTTCAGCCATCGCTTCTTTACGAGAGTGGTGGCACTGATATCGAGGCAATAGTTTCACTCCTGCCAGATGTGCCCCTCGAAGACATTGTCGTGGACGTTTTCAGCATCGGGGCAGCATCAACTACGAAGCTAGCCTCTGTTTTACCAACAAAGCTGGTGCGGGAGGGAGGTGTGCCACCTGAGGACACGGCCAAAATTCATTTCTCTGCTCCTGGGGGAACAGCAGGCAAGGCTCAATTTGTCATCATCGCTGCAAAAAAGGCCTCCACTTGCCCTGAGATCAAACCTGATTGCCAAACATTTATGTATGCTGCCGTTCCAACAGGTCAGCCCAACGTACTGCAATTCTCGCCTTCCATCGGGTCCAGCTTAGGAGGCACTGTGATGACCCTCAAATTGAACAATATTAGGCGAGTTGACGACCCGTTCACTTTTCGTGTCATGGTTCAGCTCGGTGACAGTTGTTCGAGGAACACATCAATGCCACATTGCCTTCAAACGACAATACAGAAGTCGACAGATTCCAGCCTGCAGGTAGTGTCAAGTATACGTGAGACCACCGTGTCCTTCACATTTCCAGGCGTTCCAGATTTCTTGGGAGGGCAGGGTGGTAAGATTCTGGTGTGGGACACTAAAAATCCTTCATTTTCCAAAGAAATGGCGGTATTATCAAGAGACGACAGCGCTGCAGAAGTTGTCTACGTGTTTCCTGCAAGCATTAAATCGACATCGAATCAAACCGTTGACGTTTTTGTGAGGCGACTCGGCTATATATCTGAGACTTCCAAGATTGCCATCTTCGTAGCGCATGACTCCAGTTGTGAAACCTGGCTGGAATCAGACGGTAAGGGTTCTGCATGCACCCTTAGCTATGGTTCGACAAGGAGTACGGGTGGTAATGGCGACATTGACAACTTCGAAGGAAGTATCTCAAATGTTGCATTGGGTAATGGTGGTTTGTTGGTGACATTTAGAGCGATCAACAAGCTTGAAAAGGTTGGGCATGTACGAATAACTGTCGTCAACAGGAAGCTATGCCCCACAGAAGCGCAACTGCAGGAAGGTCTTTGTCGAAAGAAATCGGCAACTTTCACGTTGGAATTTCGAGCCCCTATGGCAACATACATCGAAGAGGTCAGTCCGATCTCCGTATTTCAAGATGGTCGAGTCCCTGTCACATTTACCGTCGACAACCTGCCAGACGGCCTTGGCAAGGGCGATATTTTCGCTGAGTTTGCAGATGGTATCTTGGCTAATGCCACACGCCTTGAAATTCGCGGCCCCACAGGGTATAATGGTTTAAATCGAGCAAGTATCAGTGTGCTGGCACCAGCATCAGCATCGGCCACGTCCTTGGTCCCAAAGCTCAAAGTTCCTTCACGGGGAATCGCTCTCAACTTTCCTCAATCTTTTTTTTATTTGCGTCCACCAGATCCTGTTTTGGTCTCCTGTACTCCGTCGTCTGCACCTCTCGTGACATCGTCGCCAGTCCAGATAAGAGTGCAAAACTTTCCTGGCGTTTCATCGAAAAGAGACATCGCAGTGGAATTCAAGTGGCCCGACGTTGCTCCAATCTCGGCCTTGGTAACTGATTACCAGCAAGTGAACTCAAAAATGTTTGCAACTGCCGTTCAAGACTACCTGATTGTCGTTGACACGCCTACAGGAGGAAACGTAAAAGAGGGAGAGGTGGTGGTAAATATTTATCACGTAGGTTACCGTGGTAGACAAACTTCCCTCCCGGGCTTCAAATTCATTGATACTACTCTTCCGCAAGTTTCGAGCCTGAGGACGGATGCCGGTACGAATGGAGCTGATGCAGTCGAAGTTCGTATGTCGGCCTCGACTGAAATCAGCGTGACAGTGACAAATGCTCGGAAGCCTGTAGCGGCTGTCAGCTTCGACGGAACTTTCCTGGACTTGGTGCTATCACAATATGATGCAACTCAACGCACCGCAAAAGTTGTATTTAATTCTGGCTCGCGCATCACAATGGATACAGTTTTTGCTATGACCCTCTTTGATACATCGTGCGGTGCAGCGTGCACCACGGCTTGCTGCCAAGACTCTTCGTGTGCAAGATCTTGTAGTTGCAGAGTGAGCTGTTTTCGGCTCATTTACTTCGATGACTTGGCGACAAAGGTCACGTTCGTGTCTGGCACCATTGGAACTGAGTTAGGGGGCACGGTCGTTTCCTTGACTATATCTAATTTTCCCGTTGTGACAGAAAGTGAAGAAGATAGCACAGAGGTTGCTGCTCGTTTTGACGCAAGCATCCGAGGTCGAGTATTTGTGCGATCCTCTTCAAGCTTGGAGACTAGCCTGCAAATAGAGACACCCGAGATTGACCTGGCTGGTACATTTTCAAAGACCATCGTGCTCAGCGTTAATCCTGTTTCTCAGCCTGACCTGATCTTGAACATTGATTATTTGGTGGGGATTGCTGTCCCGGAAATATCAGGAGTGGTTTTGCCCAGCAAGGGGTGCAGCAACGGTGGAGTGCGTACAACGATTCGAATCCGCTTCTTCCCTTTCCCTACTGATGTTGCTGTCACGTTCGGAGATTTGGAGCTTCAAGCTGATTCAGTCAGCATTGGTGCGACGAGTTCAAAGCAGCTTTCTACGATTATTTTCCAAACGCCGAGGACTGAACCTGGTGACTTCACCGTACGACTCGTACCCAAAACTTGCCCAAAGTGCGGAAAGACGGTGGAATTCACATTCAACCAGGTTGATTCAACGCTGCCTGTTGTTCTGGCGCCGGTCCCAACTGGTGGACCCTGGCAGAAAGTTCAGGGGGCAACTCAATCTATGCGAATTGCTCCATTTCCAACTGTGTACGATTCCTTTGACATGGCTTGTGCCGGAGACGGACTCATTGTTGGAAAAATAAGTGTCGCTTCGGTAGAGACAGACCGCGGCCAAGCGTCAATTGTGTACAGTCGTCCAAGTGCTGATAAGATTGGAAAGGCCATCTGCACCTTGACAGTTTTTGCCCAGGGAAAGAGCAAGCAAGGGACCTTTCCATATGAATTCTACGATGGGACGGCTTTACGTCTGGAAAGAATCGATCCTCCACAATTGGCCACTAGAATATCTATCTATGGCAGTACGCTTGACCTGTCTCAAACAGTAAGATTAACGTTCGCCAATTTTAAACAAGGCAAAACTGTTGAGGAGGTAGTCATCATTCTGGGCTTTTCCAAAGTCATGAATGTGCTGTCCGTGCGCGATACGGTCAAGTGCGCGCAGGGGTCGATCGATTGTGATCGCACAGAAATCACAATAGCATCTGCACCCCAAGATGTCGGCAGGAATGTGACATTCGAACTCTCTGCCGTCGATGGAGTCCAGGGATTTCCTTTTAATATTCCTTATTTTGCACCCTGTGACTACATGGAATTTTGTACAAATCAGGGCAGAATTGCAGATGCTCAAATGCTCAAACGAGAAGTTCCAACAAGTGAGTTTTGCGATTTAAAGTTTTGTGTTGATCACCGTTCACCTGAATTTCCCAAGGCTGCCATTCAATCCATCCTGCCTCGCGAAGGGCCTGCTACAGGCGGCACCGAAGTTCAGATTTACTTTCAGAATATTCCTGCGTATTCGCCAGCAGATGTAACCATTATGATTGGTTCAGGTGCTTCTGCTATCTATGCGAAGGTCTTATCTGTTTCGAACCCAGGTGGTACACTTCTTGCAAGCAACGGCTTGATACAATTCGAGACACCTTCAATCTCGAACACAGGCGCTCTCACCGAAGTCGACGTTGAGGCTTTGGTTTATGTTGGATCGCTACGCATATCTGTTAAGGAACGATTTTTGTTTACACCAGTTCCAACTGGACGTGCTGTGCTGGCATCAATGCGACCACGGGAGTTGTTTCCTGGATCTGTGAATAGTGTCTTTGTGAAGTTGACCAATTTCCCTCTCATCAAAGACCTCTCAGATAGTGGCAAGATCCTCGCAAATTTTGACGGCCAGACAGTCGCAGCATCCTCAATTGTCTCGTCGACCTACGATGCAACAATAGCAAGTTTTGATCTGCTCGCAAACAATGCAGGAGAAAGACAGTTTGATGTTTTCTTCCTTGCGCACGGCGAAAAAAGGTCGACACTGTCCAACGTCACGGTGCTCCCTCCACCTAAACCAGAAGTGCAGGGAATTTATCCTGGAAAGGGTATCGCTGGTAGGGAATTGTCTCTCAGCGTCACTGTACGGTACATGCTGCCCGAACTGGGTGAAGGCGATTTCGGGGCTAGACTTGGCGGAATTGGCCTTTCCATTGGAAATGTTGTGGTTATGACGCCAAGAAGCTGTCAGACTCGCTATTGTGCCACAGTGACCATTGGTCTAGTGGTGCCGAAGGAGGCTGTTGAGAGTGCAGGTGGTTCCAGGACAATCCGGGTCGCCAGCAACAAGCACAAGGAAGAGTATCTGGATGTCAATGTTTTGTTCGATCCATCTACTACACCTGTTCTTGAAAGCATTGATCCAAAAACCGTCGCTACTGATCTGATCTCAAGTACCACTCTGACGCTATACATATCAAATGTCAATCAAGATTTTTGTTCCGATGCAGCCAAGTGCACGGTGTCGTTTGTATTTGGCCAAGGCACTCAGATCACTACAAGACAGGGTACACTGGCAGGGGGCTCCTTTGCAAATGGCCTTCGAATTGTCTATGTGAAGCCGCCGTTCGCTCCGAACGGAATTGAAGTTATCGCTTCGGTAACAGTCGACGATAATTCTGTCATGGTGTCGGAGGAGATCAAGTTTACCTCAACGATTCACTTATCTCCTATAGATTCTCCTTGCAATGGCGGCGTGCTAATCACTGTTTCAGCAATGGGATTTGGCAGGGCAATAACTCTCCCGTCGCAACTTTCTGCTTCCATTGGCAGGAATACCGCAACTGTGACTAAGATCCTATCCTCCATGGTCAATGATGATCAATCGTTGACAGTCTTCACCATCATGGCCCCAGTAATGAAAGAGACCGACGAGCTTTTGGGTACGGTGCAGTTCTCAAATGTAAAGGCAACTTTCAACTTTGAGTGTTTTGCAACACCTGTGGCAGTAGTCACCCCAAACCAGGCAATGATCAGTGGTAAGACAGCCTCTGTGGATGGAAATACTATTTTGATTTCCATGCGCAACTTCCCTGCATTGTCGTCCGCTGCAGATGTCGCTGTCAGCTTTGGCAATGTTGCTTGCGGCAGCCAGGCATGCAGTGTGTCGTCTTTTCGTAATGCCGCGGATACTGTGACATTGCTTGTCACAGTGCCTCCTGTCAATCGTGCCCAGCAAGTAAAGTTGATTGTGAATTATGTTGGCAAAGCGCAGCCTCCTGTGGGTGGAGATCCATCTAAGACGTACATCAGATCGCGCAAATTCGTTACTGCAGATTTCGATTACTACGTGCCAGCGCCCGAGGCAATATCTGTCCTCTATTGTGAAGAATGCAACGCAGGAACAAAGTCTTCTGTTGCGACCAACGTCACAAGTTGCATCGTCGTAGGCTCATGCGCTGGTGGCAAAGTACCTTCTGCAAACAAAATGGCTATTTCTGGCGCTGGCGCCCTCACTGTCGTCGTTGATTATGTTTCTCCGATCCCATACTCCAAAGCAACGGGAATGGTCGATTCATCTGCGCTTTTATCCATACAATTCGGCAATTATCCAGGTGCATTAAAACGTGTTTTATTCACAGACGAAACCCGCTCCGCATTTGAATTTGTTCTCAGCAGTCCTGTAGAGCCCGGATTGGTGACAGCTGAATTGACCATTCAGAGGGACATCTCACGTCCAACAACATCAATCGCTCGGTTTCCCGTAAAGATGTACGACTCGAGTATCAAGATTCAATGTGATGCATCATTTGGGTGCAATGGTCAGGTCGAGGGCGCAAGAGCGCTCATTATCAATGTGTCCAACTTTGTAGTCCCTGGCGGAAGTATTTCAGATATTCTTTCAGTCCAGTTTGCTGGCATCGCGGCCACGGATCTTCAGGAGATCGGCACGAGCAAGGAAGTTGGATATGGTCTTTTCCGAGTGATACCTCCACCATATACCTGCCCATCGTGCACGACCGCAAACGGAAATGCTGTAGTTAGCCTTGCGTTGCTTTACAAAACCACTGGAGAAGAAATTTCTGAAACTCCATTTACATATTGGTCAGCGCCAAAAGTTTCTGAACTTCGATTCGATAGCACAGGAGGCAAATTACTTATGGCATTTGACCAAGACACAAATAGAGCCAGAATGACTTGCGAAAACACTGACTGCAAGCAGCTTCTTGATTCTACGTCTTCAGCAATGCTCGGAACTAGCAGCATGTGTGTATGGCAATCGAATCGCATTCTAGAGCTGTTCCTGGATAGCGATGCCACAGTAACGCCCGGCAGCAGCTTAAGGCTCGTTTCAAGCGGCGGACTGAAATCTTTGAATGAAGTGTCTGCCGCGAGTGCCGCGGCTGCGCGATGCTCTATTCCAGAAGTTCTCGTACCGCCAGCTGTCGAAATCAAAACAGTTGAGACTATTGACCCGTGTTCATCACTCGAGCTACGAGCGACAGCTGTGAGCCCAAGGCCTCCTACGTACCTATGGTCGTGTAAGAATGACGAGTATTTGAATGACTTCTTGAGCACGCAAAGCGGAGATACTGTCTATCTGCCATCAGGAACGTCAGTCATGCGCACAATGGATAAGAAATACCACATCTCTGTTTCCGTGCAGGATTTCTTGGGCACCATGAGCCCTGCGGTAAGCGCCTATGTCCTCAAAAAGGGCACTCCTACCCCGCAAATCCGATTCAATCCGCCAACCGAGACAACAACACGAGACAGGGAGGTGATAATTAGAGGCGAGGCTGTCTTCTCGACCTGTCCGATTCCTGAAGAGGATCTGTCTTTTACCTGGAGACAAGTGTCAGGACCAGCTCTGCCAGAGAGTTTGCTGAAGACTCCGCTACCCCAACTGCAAATTCCAGCAAACACTTTAAATGAGGGATCAGTGTATCTATTTGCTCTCCGGCTCCGTATGAGTACAGACGCTTCTAAGAGCTCAGAGAGCATCTTCGTTTTAAATATTGGGTACCAGGGCCTGCAGGCTGTTCTTGCTGGAGGAGCCAGAACTACCATTTCGTCATCTGCCTCCATTTCGCTGTCTGCTGCTGAATCCAGAGACCTCGACCTTGATGCGACTGAGAACCAAAACCTCTCATTTTCATGGACATGCAAGTTCACAGTGAATGGGTTCGACAACGATTGCAGAAATGGCACAGAGGCATTTCGTCTACCAGCACGGGCAGAGGTGTTTGTACCGCCCGGAATGCTGCCCGCTGCTGAATTCCCGTATGTGTTCACTGTCACTGTTGCTAAAGCTGGCCGATCTCCAGTCAAAGGTAGCAAAGGGGTCTATATTCGGGCAGAAAGTGTCCCAACCATACAAATTTATGGCGGCGGCGGTGCCAAGAAAGATGGTTCTTTGTACGTATCGAGTAGCGGCCGGCTTGTGTTCACAGGACTGACAAACAAGCCTCAATGTCGGGCACCAAGTACGACATACGAGACTGTGGTCGTATGGTCTAATTCTTCGAACTCAACCAATGCAACAAATAGGAATAATACCAAATCATATAAGGTGATTCCCATTCACGATCCTGGTATCGTGAAAGACTGCATGGAAAGTATTCAATGGTCCTTTGACCCTCCAATCCAATACTCCTACATTGATGTTCCCTTCGGTTTCCGCCAAAGTCAGTTTGTGCTGAATAGTAATCCAAACATGCTTCGTACTGGAAATTCCTACACCCTTAAATTTTCTGGAGCCATCGTTGGAGGCGGTCAAGGTGAAGCTTCGATCCAACTTCTCGTCAACACCCCGCCTTTGAGTGGCATATTCAGCACATGCCTTATGAAACCAGAAGAGAAAAGCTGCATAAAGTCAGGCGTTCCCATCACGGATGAGTTCAGGTTGTCTTGCTCAGGCTGGGTAGATGTAGACCTTCCACTCAAATATGAGTTTGGTTATAAATCTGTTTCAGGGCCGTACAACAACATTACAGAGACAGTCTGGTATGATGCTTTAGCAGATAATACGAGAGATATGGGCTTTCCCGTAGGATCCGTCACTGTTATGGCATATGTGTCAGATGCATACGGTGCCAAGACAGATCTCCTGTCTGAGTTGATCACAATTTCAGATGCTGTGCCAGGAGGGCGCAGGCTGCTTTCCTCGGATAGCTTTTTGGAAAAGGCCAAGGCTAAGCTGCAGGGTGCACTAAAGACCTTCAGAGCTGACAAAATCAACCAAATGGCTGGATCTATGTCTTTGTCGTCTGGAGGTATGTCGGCAGATGGACGAGCCGGTGTCAATGCAAATTTATTGTCGACCATGGCAAGAAGCGTAGATCGTTCGACGCCAACGACAGGAGGTCAGTGCGAAAGTTTCTCTGCTGCGAAGGCTGTTTCAAAGGACGCGGACAGTCTCAGTGGTGCTGCTGTTGGGGGTATGGCTGCTATGATGAAGAATATGCTCAAGAACAAACTTGCTGGTGCGATGGATATGGGCTGTGCATCGAATGCAGCTGGATCGTTGGGTGGCTCTCTTAAAGCACAAGCCTTGTACAAGAAGGCAAATCCCGGGAAATCACTGGTGAGCCCGGGTGGTGCTGCTGAGTTTATGCAGAGTCTCGAAGGCGGCATGAAACAAGTGATGCGGCAAGCGGGATATGATGCTGTTGTGAATGAAGGCCCAAGAATGGTGTCGCTGGACACAGCAGAGCACAACGTAAATCGACTGCAGGCGTCGTCTTTGCGGGCTGGCGCTACATATGAAATGTGGAGTCACCCTATTCCGGCTATGTTCCCAACTAACGTGCCGGGTGCTGCAGCTGCAATTCGATTGCCAGATACTTTCAATACAGACATATTTGGGACAAGCAATCCGGTAATTGATGTTCATACACAAGCGCACGGATATGCGCCAGAGGTAGAAGGTTTCACGACCAGATCTCCGCTTGTTGGATTGACCATTTCGAGGGAAAAATCGAGCGAAGCAATCGCCGTCAAGAATCTCAGCAAACCGATCTACATAATGATTCCGGTCGATACCAGTAAACTTACAGATACTGCCAGAATGCTTTTCTCACAGCAGGCTCGTTGCGTTTTTTGGAACAATCACACGTACTCCATGGAAGGGTGCAACGTAAGCGAGGCTTCAATCAATTCAGTCACGTGTAAGTGCAATCATTTGACTCTCTTTGCAATTCACCACGATCAAAATGCCCCAGCATGTGGCGATGGTGTTCTGCAGGCTGGGGAAGGATGTGATGATGGAAACCTTAGAATCAGGGACGGCTGTGATGCTCAGTGTAAGCCCGAGCCCTACTGCGAATGCAGTGGGGAGCCGTCAGTCTGCAAATGCTTACGCCCTATCACCAACAATATGCCAGAGGATTACGGCGTGAAAGGAACATTAACGCTAGGGGGATTTACTTCGAAGCAAGATTTCATCACCGGGCAGGCGGCTTTTCAGATGGCTGTGGCGGAAGCCCTTGCCATAGAAGGGCTTGGTGGTGCGGACGTGGTGATGCTGAAAGTCTGCTATGGGTCCGATTGTACTGAAAACTGGATAATCAGCGGGAGGCGATTTCTTCATGTACCGCCATCTGCCAACCACACGGATCCCCCGCCAAAACTCAGAGCTCAGAAGATCGTTGTTGACTTTTTCATCAACAGAGGCAACAGGAAAACGTCAGAGATATTCAAGCAATTGTCGAGGGCGTCATTTTCTAGCACTTTCGTGGCCACGCTCAAGGCACTTACTGGAAGAGAGATTACTGCCGTCATCAATAACATTGTCGTCGTTGAAGAAGGATCGCTTTTCTCCAGGCCGGGATTCGGGCTTAATGGAGACGCGGCGGGAAGCGAGACAGCGGCCTCCCTCTTCAAATTGGCGGACGAAGCTGCGCGAGGTCTATCATTGACCGCCATCATTTTGATAGCTGTCGTCGGCGTCCTGATAGCGGTTACTCTATTTATCAAACGGGTTTTCATTCCCATTCTCAAGAGGATGAAAGAAGGACGTGAATACATGGAGAGAATGAAAGAGGGCATCCAAGGTAAGAAGCAGAGCCTGCACCCGGAGGTCGCGAAGTCCATGAAAGCAATGAATGCATTGAATGATCCTAAAATGAAGTCCAAGTATAGCACTCTATACGGGAATGAAAACTGGGATGCGGTAGAGGAAATGCCGGGTGTCTTTGATGGTTCAGCTGACGGACCGATTGCCGACATCCAGACTGCTGAAAGCCTTGAGAGAGAGCTTGTGGATCCATCTGCGGACCCTGTGACCCAAACTGCCTATCTCGCGACGCAGACGAATCAGTCGACTCGATTTGCATCTTCATTCACAGGGGCTGAAGCGACGGAAGCGAAAGTTGGAGGGAAGTGGAATCACGCTCGGTCACGGCTGGCGAATCTCGAGGCTCAGCTCGATGCCCTTTTGGATGATTTACCCGTTCAGTATCTTCCAACTCCACCTGATTCTGCAACCGAAAGTAGCGAAAAAAGCGTGGACAATAATGTTGTCCCATTCAATCTAGATGATGCTGGTGAGAATCACTCGGCTCCAAGAGATGGTGGAGGTGCGAGAGACGAAGTATCATCTGTGGCAAATTCTCGTACTGGTCGCTCCTCTGGTGTGCTCAAGATCAAGGTTCCGAGAACAGAGAAGTCTAAATATAAAAGACCGTCGATACCTGACCCGTTGACCGGGATGGAACAATTCAGTCGCAGCTTACGCAAACCCATCACTCTTGATGGCGAATCTACTAGGCCCTCAGTGGCGGGCATTCGCAGGGCACCAGATCTCATCTCTATCTTCGACGAAAACTACTCGCCAGCAGCAGTAGCCGCATGTGCACCCACGCAAGAGCCCAGTACACCAAAACTAAGCTCAGATGCCTCGAAACCGGACGACCTCACGACGATGGACCTTGCAAACGAGACCATAGAAGTGGAAGGCATAGTAGCAAGCGTAAAGCCATCGCCCAAAAGGGTGCGCGATGCTTGGAAGGTCAAACCGTAACTCACGCCTGTAAGGACACTGGATACCCAGCGCTCACTGAATCAGCAACCAGGAGCTGGCAAATGTTCCACCAGCAACCTGCCTCTTGCGCTGGCTCGTGTGAGATGTAAGTGTACAGAATCAGTAGCAAAAGCCACGAGATATATAGTGTACAGAATAAGTAGCAACGCCACGAGCTTTTGTTCACCAGAACATACGGTGTCTATTCAACAACCATGATTACAATAAATTTACCCATGCTAGCTCACATGCCCCCTTACATCCTTCTTCAGTCGCCTATCATTTGTCCATCCGGCTTCAGGGAGGGCACTAAATCATCAACCGCCAGAGTCTTCAGGCGGTATTTAGACGTAGTGGTGCAGAGGTTGTGTGGCTACGTAGCAGGAGGAAGGGAAGTGGGTGTGCAGGAGGAAGCGTCATAAATTTGGGTACACTGGCTGTCCCGATGGCCCCCCTGCCCGCCCGGAGGCCCATCCGCCCGACAGTCCCTCATATCCACAAATTCGCAGTATCTGCAAGTAGGCTGGAGTCGATCGGAATCGTCATGTACTGAGATGTGCTTTGGTCAGATTTGGACGGCGATTGCTTTGCACGGCCACACTGGCACTCCCAAGCACATTTATCAAAAGCTATTTTGGCTCACTGCCCCACTGCTCACTGTCCCAGCATGGTAACCTCAGGATGGTTGTTAGTAGTGCCCCCCCCTCCTCCGAGGAACAAGTGAGATTTTGCCGAGATACCCTTCCTTTTGAATCCGAGCAAATCTTGGCACATTCCGAGCCTCAGCGTAGCAAGGTTTCGGAAACCAGTCTGATGAAACCAAACGAAAGCAAATCCGCTAAAGACACCCTGTGTCGGTGATAGAAACAGAGAAACAATCTAGAGATTACAAAGGTACGTAAAGGTGTAT
>Ga0315905_10002643_pt1 | contig 18806 bp, 15 predicted proteins | sample LakEriMetagenome_5_FD_203522 | JGI IMG/M metagenome (GOLD analysis project Ga0315905, IMG submission 203522) | Freshwater fungal communities from buoy surface, Lake Erie, Ohio, United States - Buoy 4 MA121 | ecosystem: Environmental > Aquatic > Freshwater > Lake | place: USA: Lake Erie, Ohio... | reverse complement strand
CACTGGCACTCTTCAAAGACTCAGCAAACGCCGCTCTTGTCGCAACAGATGTTGCAGCACGCGGTATCCACGTTGATGGAATCTCACTTGTTGTGCACGTTGACGTGCCTCAAGATCACAAGGATTACCTCCACCGTTCAGGCCGCACAGCTCGCGCCGGAGAATCAGGTGCAGTTGTAACACTTACAACATCAAAGCAGCAGAAGTCAGTCGCAGGGCTTACTTCTCGTGCTGGTGTAACACCTAAGTCAGTCTCAGTTACTTCACTGAGCGCAGATCTGATGCGAATTACCGGGGCTCAAGAGCCATCAGGAATTCCTTATGTTGCGCCAATTGTTGAGAACAAGGGACCTAACCGCGGAGCGCGTAAGCCACGTCCGAATTCAGCTCAGAGACGACGTAGGCCAAGATGAGTTGAGAAGTAGACTACTTAAACGATTTGCATAAAATAAGAAGATATCCATTGTTATTGATTGAAAGCTGAAGTGGTGAGATAGTGAGAAAAATCGTGGTGTGGGGTCTCAAGTCTGACATCCACACACACAAGTTCATTCAAGGCGCTTTTTACAAGAATTTCAAAAAAATGGGTTTTGAAGCCGTATGGGTTGATGATTTAGCAAAAAATGTAAACCTTGTTAATCGTGGAGACATCATTTTTGCAGTTGATGTTGCGTCTAAGTTCTTACCAATCGTTAAAGGTGCCAAGTATGTCTTACACAATATTTCTGCAGAGAAAATAGGTTTAGGCGAAAACTATATAAATCTTCAAGTGCATACTTCGTCTGCCACCGGAGAGAAATTTGGAATCCCTTATGTGCGATGGGACTCATCAAGACGCACACTCTTTCAACCCTGGGGCGTTCCAACATCTCCTCGAGAATGGCGAGACCCCAAGGAAAATAAAAGCAAGGCGGAATATTGGGTGGGAAGCATTTGGAATAATGACTTAAATCAGGGAAATTCCGTCTTCATGGAGGGATATATTCGGACACTGAAGGAAAATGGAATTAAATTTTCCCAGCATGGAACACCATCCAGAATTCATCCACGAGGAATTTCAGAGTCTAAATCGATGAAGTTAGTAAATAGGTCTTCCATCGGTGCAGCGGTAGTTGGTGAGTGGCAGCGCGAAAACAATTATATTCCGTGTCGCCTGTTTAAGAACGTAGCTTCAGGAGTCGCCCCAAGTTCAAACTCAGATTTTTCGGAACTATTCGGCTTGAGCGGGGGTATTTTCGATGCCAACCCCGAAGTGTTGATTACCAAGGTATTAGAGCTAAAGTACTTAGAAAAAGTAGAACTAGTTGCAGCAGCGCAATCAAAAATACTTCCCTATACCTACTACGCAGGTATCCACAGGATTCTGACCCTGCTGTACTCATAGTTGGTGAATGCTAAAGTCTAACTAGTCCAGTTCCAGAAGAATGACCAATTAGGCTCAAGTCGTATTTTTCGTTTGTTATTGCGTTCCAACACGGTTGCATCGCTCGGAGATGGATGTCATCTAGAAGTAACCAGACAGATTTTCCTGAAAGCAAATTAATTAACTTCGGAACGATTTCTTGTTCAAATACTCCATCTTTAGGTCCATCCAAAAAAATCAAATCCGAAGATAAGAGATCAGGAATCATTTCATTAAATGAATCTGCGTCCATCAAATTCAGTATTTTCTGAGAAAACGAGGCATCTTGAATGAGCTTATCGCTCAGGACTGTATCGTCAAATTGATTCCAAGGGACGATATCTATCGAAATTAAGGACACATTATTCAACAGCCAAATTAACGCAGACATCCCAGTAAAACTTCCAACTTCAACAACTTTACGAATTGAAAGCGATTTGCAGAGCGAGTTAATTAGTTTGTAGTGCTCGCCAAAAGGTGCGGAAAACCACTGATTCTGTTCTGGTTTACGACAGAACGGCGCTAAATTCGGTAACTCCGTATTGGCATAGTCGTTTAGTATTGTGGCTAACAGCCCAACTTTCTCAATCCTTTCAGGGCTTCCATATTCTGGCAAGTTCAGAAAAAGATTATCGTGAGGACTCTGATTATTCAATGTACCGTTAAATCTCATTCGAACCTCCAAATTAACAAAATTTAAGAATTTTGAGTTGCTACCCAAAATTTACTTTAGGAACAAAACTATGTCTGAATTGTAGTGGGATTGTGAAATGTTTTGCCCATTGGACCATTCTCTGTCGAGTTTCCTTGGATTGGCTAAGGATATGAAACACGGACAAGAGCCGTAGGGTAAACTGGTCTAAACCGTAGCGGAAGGAAATCCTTTGCTGATACCTGTTGAAGTATTAAAGGACAGGTTTGGCATTTCGCCAACGGGAATACTTCATGTAGGCGCCCATTTGGCCGAAGAGCGAGTTGAATATGAGAATGCAGGATGGTCTGCTCTTAACCCGATAATTTGGATTGAAAGTCAAATTGATCTGGCCGCGAAATTGACTGAGGTTCTCAATCCGAAAACAAATAAGGTCATTAACGCTACTGTTTGGAGTGAAACCGGTAAGGAAATGACGTTTCATGTTGCGAATAACTCGCAGTCATCCTCACTCTATGACCTCGGCACACACGCAACTACGTATCCCGAGATAAAATTTAGTTCAGATAGAACCGTTACTACAGTTCGGTTAGATGAAATAATTAGAGAATCGGATGATATTTCATTCATCAATCTAGACATTCAAGGAGCCGAGCTAGAAGCACTTAAGGGGCTTGGTTCAAGGATTCATAAAGTGAAGTGGATCTATTCGGAAGTGAATAAGCGAAGTGTTTACGAAGGATGCGCCATAGTCGGAGAATTGGATGATTACTTAAAGCAATATTCATTCACTAGGGTCGCAACACGATGGGCGTATAAGACCGGGTGGGGAGATGCTTTGTGGATAAAGAGATCTGAGCGCAGAAGCGTCACAAAAGCTATTCTCATTTTCAAAGTGACTGAAATTTTGCGACTGATCAAATTGGTTTCCTACCAAATTAAGCATGAAATTAAAGTAAAATTTCATGCTTAATTCTTCAAATGTAAGGGAAATGTGATTCTTCCCTACATTGGTAACTCATTTAAAGTTAAAATTGTCTGGCTTTAGAGATTTTTCAAGTACCAGTCGACTGTTTCGTTGATGGTGGTTGCAAGGGTATGTTTTGGTTTCCATTCTGTACATTTTTGCAAGAGGGTCGAATCCATAAACTGCTTTTTTATCTCCAATCCTTCCTCTTGAGCAATTTCAACTGGAATAGCACTACCAATTGTGTCTTCAACAAGTTTAAAGACCTCAAGAGTACTTTTGCGGTCTCCAGAAGAGATATTAAATGAACTTTCCTGATTTGTGGTTAAAATATAATCAACGATTTTTACGTATGCATCAACAACATCGTCAACATTAATATATTCTCGTAAATCTGATCCTTTATTTCTAATCTTAAACTTACTCTGCTCCTTATAAGCAGAAACAATTCCTGGAATTAGTCGTTGTTTATTGTAATCACCGATTCCATAAATATTGCATGCACGCGTAATTGCAATCGGCATTCGATAAGTCTCACGGTAAGAATTTGCGATTAAATCTGTTGCGGATTTGGATGCATCGTACGGATAAATACCTTTGAGTTCGTGACCTTCGGTATAAAATTCTGTTTTCAGCTCTCCATAAGCTTTATCACTACTTGCGACGATGATAGCCTCACATAAGCTGAACTCTCTAAGCGATTCCAAAACATTTAGCGTTCCCACAACATTGTTGTAGAAAGTCTGGTACGGATATTTTAATGAATCGTACGCTTGAGTTTGAGCCGCGAGATGGATAAAGTAATTAGGGTTAGATTTCTGTACAAAATATTCAATGTCTCGTCGGTTTCCGATATCTCCATAAATGCGGGTAACGTCCTGTGACAGGAAACTTTTTGAATTCTCATCCTTCACCAAAGCAAACACCGAGTGACCAAGTTCTGAAAATTTGTTTGACAGGTGAGAGCCAACTAAACCCGTTGCTCCAGTAATTGCAATGTTTGCCATTAATCAACCTCATGTCTTAAAACTAACGGGTCCAGCCAAAGCTTTCTTTCGAATAACCTACAGGCTCATCCGAGAAACTATATCTTGAATACCTTCCCTAAGTTCTAACTTCGGCTTCCAAAATTCCAAAATATCTGGTGAAGGATGGGCTGTGTGTCCATTCTGAACGTTATCGACCCTATCTCCAACGAATATCTCAGAGGGGATTATCGAAGCCACAGTCGATGCAACCTCCAAAATGCTGTGATATTTAAAAGAGGCGACATCCAATGAACCAGAAACCTCTCCTTGAAACAACTTTTGTGCAACTATGAGAATAGCGCTGCTCGCGTCGTCGACATGAAGAAAATCTCTCTTTTCCAGCCCTGATGTTCGCATTCTGATCTCGCCACTCTGCTTGGCCGATCTGACAAAATCGGAAATAACGTGAGATTTGTCGGAATTCTCTTCTAAGCCATATACATTCCAAAAGCGCAAAGTAACACCGTTCAACGCATCTGTTGCGCGCTCGCCAATCGCCTTCAGAATTCCATATGCAGAATCTGGGATTCCACTCATTTGGCTACTGGCAAAAATGAACGGCCGCCCTGCTTTCGACAAGGCGACAAACGTATTTGACATGATTTGAAGATTATTATTAATAAAATTCGATGTATTCTGATGTTCTTCTAAGTACTTTGAACCTCCAACATCGAAGGCCAGAAAAACCGTAAGGTCGAATTTGCTAATTAAGTTGACTAATTCAGTATTTGTAATTGACCGTAAATCCTGTGAAACATCGTCAAGAATATCAAATGTTCCTACTTCAAACCCAGAGCTCCTGAGAAAAAATACCAAGTGAGATCCGATCTGCCCACTGGATCCCAATACTAGAACACTCTTCAATTCATTCTCCCAAATCCCGCTATGCGTTTGAACCTACTGAATAGAAAATGAACCTTCTTGCTAATTCTATGGTGAAGTTTGTCAATGTTGTCAGAGTCAAAACGTTTCAATTTTTGAGAAATATACTTATGGTAATCACCGAATAAAGCACTAACTTCTACATATTTGCCATCTTTGAGCACTGATGGAATTACGTACCGTGTGGCAGGATAAACATAACGGAAATCAATTTTATGAAAAATTCCGTAGCGTAATTCAATTACAGTCCTCTCCAAGGCTTGCAATGAATTTGGGCGCGTGCTTGCGCCCATCCCTTCATCAAGATAATAACCTGCTACGCCTAGTGGGTATACGGGTTCCGCGGCACGCGCTAGGCGAATGGCGAAATCAAAGTCTGCGCCGGAAAAAAGCTGCTCATCAAAATAACCGATTTCTTCAATCAATGCCTTTGAAAACATAAAAAAGGGTCCCAAGTACATTCCTGAAAGCAAATCTTCTTGAGTCAAATTCTCATGCCTTACAAGCCTTCCAGATTCGTGTCGGAATTTGCTGACCACCTCAAAAGAATCAACGGTAAAGGAAGGTCTTCCCAACGCTTGCAATGTCAGATACTGATTCTCAAGGGAGGAGTCCGTTCTCAAATCATCTACGTTCCAAATCGCGATAAAGTCCGCATCTGAGTTTTGAATAGCTCGGTTCATCGAAGAAGATATATTTGCAACCTCATCGGAGTAAAGAACTTTGATTTGATCGGGGTGAGCCTTTTGAAATTCACTTACAGTCTGGCGCTCGAGCTCACTTGGGGCGTTCATATCCAAAACGAACTGAACATCTTTGAAAATCGTCTGCAGCGGAAGAAAATTTAGAAAAACTTCGAGATACTTTTCTGTTCTAAAACAGGGAGTTATCACTGAAACCAATGGACGATTCATCATAACCGGCTTAATCTACCATTCGTAGTGAATTTATTTGCGATTAGCAAAATATTATTCTTTAGAATCTTATAGATATGAGAGACTTTTGAAGCCAATCGACAAAAAAGGATGCGCACTCTATTTAAAACACTTAAAACATGAAATGAAGCGATAAAAATCACTAATTTTGCACTAACCAAGAGTGCAATTTCCGCTGGAACGAGAAGGTACATGTGTACATGATGAATTTTCGAATTTTTCCGGCGCGGAAATATCATGCTTTTCCCATTACTTCTGAGTGGTACGTAATTCATCTCACGAGCAAAATCAAAAACTTTTTCAAAATTCCAGTTGAAATAATCTCTATCCGAGATTGTACGAGCTATTTCTACAAACAAGATTGGACGGAACTGCGCTATAGACTCTTTTGCCCCCATCAGAACTTGCAACTCGTGCCCTTCGACGTCAATTTTGACAAAGTCAATTTTTGTAATTGAATTTGATTTAATAAAATTATCGAGAGTATCAACATTGCAAACAATTTTGTCTGTCGACTTATAATCATTAAACGCATCATCAAATGTGGAACCAGAACCACTAAGACTGAGCGAGAGCTCTCCTTGTTGATCTGATAAACCTAGACGCAATACCTCGAATCGGTCATTCCATCGATTTAAACTAACAGTAGTTTCAAGTTTCAATGCGCAGTCTGGTTGAGGCTCAAATGCATAAATTTTCGCCGACTGATTGTGAAATGCAATCTCAGGCGAATAAAGACCACTGTTTGCACCGATATCAAAATAGACAGCTGCTGTTTTCTTACTTAACCGGTTTGATAATTTAACATCAAATTTTTCAGGACAACCACCATATAGAGCGTGGCTTTCAATTGCACTTTTATCTTCTAATTCGCCAGCAACTAAATATCCAAGCTGCGAAAATGCGTATGGGAGTACAGATTTTGATTGGTTGTAAGCGTGAGTTTCACCTTGAATAATTCGCAAATATAAACTCTCCAAAATATCGGCAGCATGGTCCGCGCTAAAGTATTTTTCAGCGTGTTTTTTGCCAAGAATACCAAGACTCTTCCTCAAATCGACGTCCCCATGTAACTTGAGTAGAGAATCTCCATACTCTCTCTTAGATTTGAGAAAAAATCCACCAGGACCAATAGTCTCTACTTGAGCGTTTGCGCCATCTGATGAATAGTGAGAAATGCAGGGAAGTCCATGAAGCAACGCTTCGGCAATTACATTGCCAAAAGTCTCACCGTCCTTTCGACCATGTAGATAGACATCGAGCGAGTTGAGAAACATACTTATGGTCATAGGGTCTCCACTGTGCGAGAGCACATGGAAATTTTTTATGCCTAACACGTGCGCTTGTTCAACATATTTGTACGAACCACCTAACAAAATAAAGTGGGAATCTTTTGGCAGTTCTTTAAAGGCACCTAGTGGCCAATCACTAAAAATGTCATCGTTATCCCTTTGGTGTAAGCCTGCTACAAAGGCGTCGTCAGGAATACCTAGTGATTGCCTTAAATTTAACGAGGTGATGGGTTTATCTGGAATCACAGGAATTACTGAACTTCGGGAAACCGCGCCACCAGAATTCATCCACACTTTTCTTTGCCATTGCGAACAATGAATACTCCAAGCGATATTTGCCGAGTGATCAACTCCAGCTGATAAAGTGACATACTCAACAATCGGAATTTCAATTAAATTATATGGATACTCGGCAGGTCCTGCTTTGGCCGTCTGCACGAGATCGTATTTTGTTGGATCAAAAATGTCCCAAAAATTTGTATTTACCCAGTCATGAGTTGACTTAGTAACATCTTTAAAGCCAACCTCGAACTCAATAAGGTTTATGCCGTGGTCCTCCAGGAATTTCTTCCTGTGACTATCTGTATCTGGATGTTTAAAGTCAGATCCAATGTATGGCGCTGCATCACAATAATAATAATCGACAACAAATCCCCGGTCTTGCATGAGAACGGCCATTGTTTGCAACCATCGTTCGGTGCCTCCTGCCGATAATCCACCAAACTTTACAAAGGCAATTCTTCCCTTTACGTTCATTTGAGTTTTCCAGTCTTTCTCAAATACCACAAGCAATAACCAGCAAATTCTCGAACGCCCATCCAACGGGAGGGGCGTGGAGCCCTCGAGAAGTGCTGCCTCCAAATACTTGACATGGTATTACTCGTCCAGATGTCTAGTTTTTTAAATTCTTCTATTCCGTGCTCATCAATAATTCTGAGCACTTCGCCCAAGCGCCAATCATTAAGAGTCGCATTCGAATTTTCCGGGCTTTGAAACATGAATTTTGGTAACCAATGAATAGGAAGAGGGAGTGTTTCCACATTCTTTTCAAGAGTGATTTTATATTTCTTGTTAATTGCATACATTGACTGTGTAGAGTACAGCCATTCTTGCAATCGGTACCAAGCCTGCTTTAGCTGCACTGCCTCCCAGTTGATGAACTGTGAATGAAGCACAACACCATCATTTTCCGAAACCTTTAGAAAACCGAAATCAGTTGTTGCTTTGGGTGCGCGGCCAAAGGAATGAAGGCCACCTGAACCATAACTGAGTGCAAGGTGATCTCGAAAAATAAAATCACGATAACTAGGTTGCCAAATAGAATTGCCTGAACAAAATTCGAGTTCACTACCCCAAAGGTTGACCCAATTTAGTTGAAGGGATTGACCGGACTGTAGGCTCTTGAGATATTTCAAAATTGAGAGGGAAAATTCGGCACTAAAAGATTCATCGCAATCCAAAACAATGAAGTATTCGCCACCTAGTTTTCTGCCCTCATTAAGTAAAGCCTGTCTTATTTGGTTTTCACCACCGTTAGCCCAAACTGCGGTTGGCACGAATTCGATAAGTGATCCACCATTCTCGAGAAACTTAGGAATCGAGCTATCGGTTGAATGATCGTCATATCCCAGAACTAAGTCTACGAAAGGGAGAATATTGCCCATGAATGTAGGAATATTTAGTTCCTCATTCTTAAACATTAACAATGCAACAATTTTTCCGCGATCTGCCGATGAGTTCCAGGAATTCTTCATATGTGCTGATCTTACAGTTCCAAGTGTTTCAAGAGATTCGAGGCACAGGCGGATAGGCTGAAAGATTCATAAACAGAATGTCTGGGTGAAAAATTATCTAAATTGGAAATGAAATTCCGAAAATCATCCTCTGAATAAATTGAAGAGTTTGAGAATAACCCAATAGAATCCATCAAATATGGTGCGCTAGATGCCGGATAAGATCGCCCGTCAGCGCCTTGCCAAATGTCGTTTTTTAGGACCAAAGTTGGAACATTCATACTCCAGCACTCAAGTAGAGCCAAACCTTGGCTTTCGGTCCCGCCTATCCAAATCGCTGCGCTTACTCGATTAAGGGCGGATTTAAATTGTGCTTGTGTATAAAAACCATACTTGAGTATGGTGAAAGGGATCTGATTCCTCTGGAGGTATTCCTCCGCAATTCTTAGATTTTTTACATCATCAAGATTTTTTACGTAAATTAATACTTCGAACACTGGGTGTGAGTGTCGTTGCCTTTTCCAGTAAATTGTATCGATCCCAGAATGCCAAACTAGAACTTGGCAATTTCTTGGTAGGGCACCTGCTACAGGTGAAATTACCCATGGATGCGGTACAAGTACTTTCACATGGCCCAACTTTGAAATAACATTCACAATGTCTATATTGAACCAATCTATATTTGGCCCAAGTGTGACATTAGAATTGGATAATATTTCAATCTCTTTTGAGTTAAGAGCTGATATATCCCCTGCAGGTATCCAAAATGGCGCAGAAAAAGGGTCGTGCATTTTTAGATTCTTTACAACTTTAATTCCTATTTCCCGGAATCCCAGCAAAGTACCTTTCAAAAGAAGAGACGGCCCGTTGCTCTGACGAGAGTTCTTTATTCGAGTAAGCGGATTCAGAGACTTACGAAGGGTGCGACTTCCAAAGAAAGAGGGCGGAATCAAATATATTTTTTTCAACTCTGCGCTCCTAAAGTACAACCCCATTGTGGCAACGATATCATTTGGCACATGTCTACAACATCAATGCCCTGCTGATCGAGGAGGCGGAATCATTTGGAGAAGCAAAGTGTAAACCAGCTGTCTCTAGTCATGCCGATTCACGGTTCCGCACCATTTCTCACTGCAGCGATTAGTTCAATATTCGAATCTCGAAACGTGAGTATAGATTTAATTCTTGTTTTAGACCGTTGCACAAATTCAAATCTCCAGGAATTAATTCAATTCGCCCCGACAAATATAGAAGTGACAGTCATCCACTCACTTTCCCCAGGAATCGTCCCCGCCCTGAATTTAGGAATAGCAAATGCTAAACACGATCTAATCGCGAGACTCGATTCAGATGACCTCGCGGACCCAGATAGATTCCATCAACAAGTTGCGTATTTGACAACCTTTAAGGAAGTTGTCTGTCTTGGAACGCAAATGCACTTTATCGATGAGTTCGGAAATCAGTTTGGATATACAAATTATCCAACACGACACTTGGACATAGTGCGTCGGATGAAGTATCAGAATTGCATAGGCCACCCGTCTGCAATGTTTAGAAAATCTATTTTTCACCAGGTTGGCGGATATCGAGAGTATTTGTCGGGTTCCGAAGATTATGATTTGTGGATTAGGATGAGTGAAGTCGGCACGCTTGCAAATCTTCAAGTTAAACTAACAAAGTACAGAAGTTCACAATTTCAAGTCACAAATCAGATCAAATTAACGCAACCCACAACAGACTCTGCCTGCCTCATTTCAGCTGCTATGCGTAGACTGAATATTCCCGAAATTGCACCAGAACGGAACGATTTGTTGTTTGACTACAATCGAGTCAATATTCGTAAGGTAGAAGCGGTAAATCGTGCAATAGCTCGTGAGATAAAAGCGGCGGCGCACTTAAATAACGCATTTAGGGAGTGGGCAAAAGAAATCTCATTTAAAATAAAGGTTTTACGCACGACCCAAGAATTATTCAAAGCTGGATTCAATAAACCATCCATAATTTTGCGCTTTCTAGTAGACAGACTATGGCATCGTTCGGTTCGCGTTAGACTTAAAGGCCTGAAAAATGACATTTGATACAAAAGTCGATGTAATCATTCCAAACTATAACGAAACCTTGCTTCTCTCAAGGGCCATTGATTCGGTGTTAATACAAGGGGAACTTGTCAATAAAATAATTATTGTCGATGATGGTAGCGACGAAAAAACGATTCAATATTTGAAGTCCAAGTTCTCAGGAATTGATGGAATTCAGGTGGTGTATTCAGTGAGACATAATCACCCAGGCGTCATGCGTGATATTGGCGTAAATCATTCTGATTCAGAATGGATTGCATTCCTTGACGCGGATGACTTTTGGGAGCCAGATAAGCTCCGGACGCAACTAGCGTTTGCTACTGAAAACGGATACCAAGTGGTTTGCAGTGACGCAAATATTTACAGAAATCTGGAGAAAGTTGGCAGAATCTATCAATTTAAGGTTGAACCGAGAATCGATACCTGGCGGCTTCTCAAGGAAAATATAATTATTAATTCTTCATCAATGATGAGGAGGGAATGTTTCCAAAAAATAGGCGGTTACCCAAGGGAATATCATCAACGCGGAGTTGAAGATTTTTCTCTTTGGTTAAGACTCTCCGCCCATTTTAAGATTGGATTTGTGAATAAACCATTAGTCAATTATGAAGATCAACTTAACAGCCTTGGCAAGAAACAAAATGTAAATCTTCGGAATATTGCTATTCTAGATTTTATATTCTGGTCCAAGAATAGAACCTCAAGACTGGTTCGACTATATTCTACCTATTATCTTTTAAGAGTAATTGGTAGAGCATGAGATACGAGAATGCACCGAAGTCGCTGGGAGTACTCACGGTAGCCACAAACATTTATATTGACTATTGGCGTGAAATGGCCACGTCATTTGATAAATATTGTAAACCAAATGAAAATGTAGTTCTACATGTCTTTACAAACCGGTTGGAAGAAGTCCAGCGAATCAAGTCAGAACTCAAAAATGTTCTCGTGGTTGGTCATGAAATTCCCGATTACAGATGGCCAGAAGCAACGTTACTTCGATATCAGATTTTTAACAATGCCTCTGAAAAATTTTCGGAAGACGTACTGATGCATCTTGATGCAGACATGCTAGTCACTTCATCCCCACTTGAAAAGATTTTCAACGCCTCAAGGGATGGCCAAATGTGCCTTGTATCTCACCCGGGTTACTGGAGGCCTAAGGGAATTCATAAACAATTGCATTTCTATTGCATGAACATCACCCTATTGTTTACCGACTTAAGGATGATCTTGAGAGTTGGAGGCCTTGGGAGTTGGGAAACAGATAGTTTATCTGCAGCCTTCGTTCCGAGACGAAATCGACGCAATTACGTATGCGGCGGTACTTGGTTCGGCCAAAAAGAAGTTTTCCTAAAACTAATATCAGAACTTTCTCGCAACGTAGAAAAAGATCTTGAGCGAGAAAAAGTGGCAGTTTGGCATGATGAGAGCCACTTAAACTCTTGGTCGGCTCAAAATTCACATGAGTTACTTGATCCTAGCTTGTGTTTTGTTGCTACCTATCCGCAACTGGCCGGGCTGACTTCAATGATCGCCGCAGTTGAAAAAAAGGTTGCGACTAGATGAATCGGATCCAAATGGGTTCAAGACAAACAACTGTGAGGTTGATCGGTGGTCTCGGAAATCAACTATTTATATACTTCGCTGGATTGTTTGTATCAAAAAAATTTGATACTAAGTTTGTTTGCGATACTAGTTTTCTTGATTCTGATAGGACAAAACATGGAGTGTCGATAACATCCTTTGCTTTAGACGGTGTTTTCTCACAAAAACCAAAGTGGTTGCTAAAGATTGTTAAAGTACAGGATCGGTTTACCTCAGGGTTGAGTTCTAGGAGCACCTTATTCAGAAAGTTATACCAAAAATTCACAAAAAGTTATTATTGCTCTGAGGTTGGATATGATCCTGGCTTAGAGAATCTTCACCGAAGTGTTACTTTAAAGGGCTATTTTCAAACCTGGAGGTATGTTGCGGCGTTAGAAGAAAAAAACAAAATGCCGCTCAAAATTCAAAATCCATCACCCTGGTTTTCTCAGCTAGCGTTTATCGCACAGCAATCTTGCCCTGTCGTAATTCACGTTCGTCGGGGTGATTATCTTGAAGATGTTAATTCATTTATTGGCGTCTTAGGTCCTAAATATTATCGAAATGCGCTAGACGAAATCAGAAGCGCCGACGTAAGTGGTCCCATCTGGGTATTTTCTGATGACATAGAGTCGGCAAAACACATTCTAGATTTCAAGCTAGATGAGAATGTAAATTGGATAGTGGCCCCGAAGGGAACGAATCCTGCGGAAGAACTTGCTCTTATGCAATACGGAGGCGCGCATATAATTGCGAATTCAACCTTTTCGTGGTGGGGGGCTTATTTAAGCCATTCTACAAAACTTGTTATCGCGCCTAGCGCCTGGTTCAAGAATCAAAGTGAGCCATTAGACTTAATCCCTGCACAATGGAAACGAATTGAAAATGATTGGCTCTGATGATGATTGAAAAGGCGCGCGGACGATGGCATCTCACGCCGATATATCGAGCCTTAAAAACTCTTTCTAGGCGAGATCAGCGATTGATACTTATTGTAATGCTTCTGCAGATCTCCTTTGGAATTCTTGACATCATTGGTATTGGCCTAGTTGGAATTGTAGCTTCGCTAGCGATTAATGATGCAACCACCTTAGATCCAGCGAGCAGAATCTATTGGTTTCTATCCCAAGTTGGTCTTGAAAATACACCAAGGCAGAATCAAGTTACAGCCCTCGCATTAGTAGCCGCCTGTCTACTAATAAGTAAAACTCTTTTTACAATTTATTTTACTCGGAGAATCATATTCTTCCTTAGTCGTAGAGGTGCTCAGCTTTCTGCGGATTTAATTTCGAGATTATTCTCGCGTTCACTTTCACTACTTCAAAGTAAGTCTATGAACGAAATGATTTACTCGGTCACCGCTGGCGTGAATGTTATTTCTGTTGGGGTTCTTGCAACGGTAATTGTTTTAGTCGCAGATATTTCAGTATTGATTTTCATCGCTCTTGGATTGATATTTATTGATTTTGGTGTAGCGATAGGCACGATGGCATTTTTTGGTTCAATCGGATACGTTTTGTATCACTTCATGCACGTAAAGGCATTGAAGCTTGGGAATAAACAAGCTGAGTTGGCTATCAAAAGCGGTGAAAAAATCTTAGAAGTTATTTCGTCGTATCGTGAAATTGTTGTGCAAAATCGAAGAGAGTATTACTCCAGAGTTATTGGTCAACAAAGACTTCAAGCCGCAGATGTCACTGCCTCTATCTCATTCATGCCCAATATCTCTAAGTATGTTCTGGAATTATCGATAGTGGTGGGTGGTTTGCTTTTAGGTGCTTATCAATTTGGAACGCAAACCACGACTCATGCGATATCAATTATTTCTGTTTTTCTGGTTGCAAGTACTCGCATTGTTCCATCGGTACTTCGAATCCAACAGGGTCTGATCGTGATTAAAAGCAGCCTAGGCTCTGCTCTTCCAACCCTGGATTTAATTGACCTATTGGATGGATCTAAGCCGATCGAGCAAGTAAATGACAAAGTTGACACAGTTCATAAAGGATTTCAGGCTGAACTAGTTATGGAGAATGTAAAGTTCGCCTATCCAAACTCATCGAATTTAGCCTTGAATGACATAAACCTTAAAGTCGATGAGGGCACAATCGTTGCAGTGGTGGGACCATCCGGTGCAGGAAAAACTACGTTGATTGATGTTTTGCTTGGTGTGCTTACTCCCTCAAGCGGGACAATTCAAATTTCTTCGAAGCCTCCGTTGGAAGCAATCTCGACTTGGCCCGGCGCAATCGCTTACGTCCCACAGGATGTTTTAATTTCCAATAGCTCAATTAGAGAGAACGTTTCGATGGGATATCCAGTTGAGCTCGCATCCGACGAGTTGGTTTTCAGCGCTCTAACTCTTGCCCAATTAAACTCGTTTGTTGAATCTTTGCCAGGTGGGGTGGACGCAAAAACTGGCGATCGTGGATCTCGATTAAGTGGGGGGCAAAGACAACGTCTCGGAATCGCGCGAGCGATGTTTACAAAACCAAATCTTCTGGTTTTAGATGAAGCGACGAGCTCGCTCGATGGAGAAACCGAAGCGGCACTCTCAGCGGCAATATTGAAGATGAAAGGTAAAGTCACGATTGTAATGATTGCCCACAGACTAGTAACAGTGAAAAATGCTGATTTAGTCGTTTACATGGACGCTGGAAAAATTATTGCTACTGGAACTTTTGATGAAATTCGCGAATTGGTCCCCGATTTTGATAGACAAGCAGAAATAATGGGGCTTTAGGGGCCTGAGCGCGGTATTTCTTTTCATTCCGGAACCAACCCCAGGCTGATTTTGGCGAAATGTCCGTTTTGTCCCATCCCCGCGACAATCTATGATGGGATGCGTAGTAGGTAGTAGAGGCACCGACGGGTGTCGCTGAAGTACCAAACCGGTTAAGAAAGAAGTCCCAAAGTGGCATTTAAGAAGTCTGCAGCCTCTGCAGGTCCTCGCGTGTGGACCGTCGCAGAGCTCGGTGCTTTCTACACAGAGCACCGTTCAGAGCTTCTGGCCCACGCTAATCGCGTATTGAAAGACTCCGCTAAAGCAGAAGAAATCACACAGGATGCACTTATCAAGTTCATGCTCGCTGCCCCTGAGCTTGAATCAAATGATCATGCACTCTCCTATCTCCACCGCACCATTGAAAATCTCTGCATCGATCTATTCCGCCTAGAAGGTCGTCGTCCAAACCTTGTGGTTATTGATGATGCCCAGGCTGAGGTTGAATCTGCATGGCAGGTCGATGGAGATCACTCACAAGCTATTTCAGCTGCAGAAGATGCAGCAATTATTCGTCAGGCACTTGCTCTCCTTTCCCCTGCAGAGCGTGCTGCACTTGTTATGTGGGAGATGGAAGGCCGCTCAACAGAGGAAATCGCAGCAGAGCTTGGTATCAAGGAATCTGCAGTGCGCCACACAGTTTCTCGCGCTCGCACTTCACTTCGTCGCGTCCTTTCAGAGCTTGTTATCGATGAAGAGCGCGGTCTTACAGCTCTCGATATGTTGTCTACTACTTATAAGAAGGCAGCAGAGCTTGCACAGAAGTCTTCAAAGGCAGCCCTTTCACTGGTCTTGGTCTTTGCAGCATTCCTAGGATTTAACTCAATGACTGGCAACGAGGGCGTCGTTGCTCCAACAGCATCAGTTCTCTCAGGGCCAGTTGCTGGTCAAGATGCACCGGTTGTTGTTGCAGAGCCATCAGCGGAGCCAACATCTGCTACCCCATCACCATCTATTTCATACCCAGCTAAGAAGGCCAGCACTATGGTCTCTGGTCTTTCAATCAAGGGAGCCAAGCTTGCTTGGCCTGGTCTTGATGCTGAAGGACTTCCAACAGCTTTGAACGTAACTGGCAAGAACGGCGAACTCGGCAAGATCCGCCTTAATAAGAATGTACCTGTGGCTACCGAGGCCGGAACAGTATTGAGCACCCAGGCGATTACCGCTTCGGGTGGACCGAATGTGATGCTCTTGCAGACCATTACGGTCGATGGAAATGGCACTAGTTACAAGCTAGAAGGTGCCTCATATGGCAAGGATGGCTTCTGGGCCAGCCTAGAAACCGGCGCCACGAGCGCTGATTTTGAGCGTATGTCCAACGGGCAGTACCTTGTGACCGTTAGAATTTCCCTAGTCTCAACCCTACCTTTAGGGTACGTCGCTCCCGTGGGCACCCGCGGATATGACCTCACTGCAACGCCGAAGTCGATTACAACTCGACTTCTTCTGAATGCAGGAAAGACACAGATTTTGGCTCAGTCAATTTATGTTGATGAGTCGAATGCAGGAAAAGCATAAGGATGAAGCACGTGACATTTCATCTGCCTAGTTTTCTTCGCCGCGTCCGGATACACGGCGGAGAATTTGATTCATCAGCACGTGCGATGAATCGAGAGAAGCAAGTTCGCTTGCTTCAAGCCGAACCACGGATAGTCCGTGGATCGACTATCGAAAGGAAACAAATGTCTACAAAGACAACTTTCAAGCGCGTAGCGCTTGTAGCGGTTGCAGCTTTGGGTCTTGGTGTTCTCTCTGTTGCGCCTTCAAGCGCAGCTCCACAGGCAGACACACTTACACTCGCATCAGCAACGGCTTCTACAACAGTGGGAACAGCGGTTACAGTTAACGCAACTGTTTCATTCCTACAGGAGACATCTTCAGATACTATGACTGTGTCATTGTCATACAACGCAGCTCCTGCAGGAATCACAGCGGGTGAAGTTACAATTAACTCACCAGCAACTGCTGCAACAACAGATCTTGGAACACCAACAGTTGATACTTCAACTGCTCGTGTTGCAAAGGTATCTGCAGCAACTGCAGCATCGATCAACAAGACACTCGTAATTACATTGACACCAACAAAAGCTGGAACATATGTAATTAAGGTGACACCAACACTTAGTGCAGGTACAGCAGTTTCGACTGCTCAGACATGGACAGTCACAGTTGCTGCGGCAGTTGTAGCTCCAGTTTCTGCCACATACTCAACGATTGCGATGAACAGTACAAACTGTACAAATGCAGACGGTGAGATGGTATACAACAATTGTTACCTTAATGGCGCCGGCGGTGGCTACATCTACGCGAAGGCTACTGATACTGTCACAGCAACCGCTACACTAGCGAACACTAATTACAAGATAGCTGGAAGTCTAATTGCTTCATTCTTGCTAGATCAGAAGAATGGTGCTTCAAATACAATGGCATCAACTGTTCCTTGGACTGTTGCAATCACATCAGGCCCAGGAAACATTCAAATGGGCGGACGTCTACAGACTGCAAAATCTGTTACAGAATCTGTCGCAACGACAGGTGTTGACGGATACCAAGCAGCTGGAACAACAAAGTCAGCCTACTTAATCTCAGATGGCACAACCGGAGTTACAGTAATCACCTTTACTGCCGGTGGCGTCCTTATTGGAACCCGAACAATTACAGTTTACGGTCCAGCAACGAAACTTGTAGCAACAGCTGCAACTGCTCCAACACTGTACAGTCCTACAGCAGGTCAGACATCAAATACAGGCACCTACACAGTGACTGCTACAGATGTAAATGGAGCTGCTGCAACAGTTCCATCAGGCCTGACTGTTAAGTCATCTGACACATCAGTTGCAACAGTTGCAATTTCTTCACCTACAGTCACAGTTACAGGTGTGAAGGCTGGAACAGCGACAATCACTGTTACAGATCCTGCAACATCAGGAGCGGCTACAGCTGCTACATTCACAGTAACTGTTGCTCCTACAAAGCCAACAGCAGTTGACATCACATTTGACGCAGCTTCCTACAACGTAGGTGACCTCGTCACAATGACTGTCGTTGCAAACATGGGCGATAGTGCAACAGCACAGCTCTTTACATCAACAGGTATCGTACTTTCAGCAACAGCTGTTGCTTCAGGTACAGCTATCCCAGCGGGCGCATCACATGCAATTGTTGGCGGTAAAGCTACATACAAGTTCTACGCTCCAGCAGTTGCTGGTTCACTTGTAGTGACAGCGACAACAGGTGCAGCAGTTGACGTTACAACCGCGGTTGTACTCAGCAAGTCTGTTCCAATTGCTAACCCTGGTGTAGATGCAGCAACAGATGCAGCTAACGAGGCAACTGATGCAGCGAATGCAGCAACAGATGCAGCTCTTGCTGCAGCTGAAGCAGCAGATGCTGCTACAACAGCAGCTCAGGAAGCATCTGATGCAGTTGCAGCTCTTTCAGAGTCTGTAACCAAGTTGATCGCAGGCCTAC
>Ga0315905_10002638_pt1 | contig 18833 bp, 30 predicted proteins | sample LakEriMetagenome_5_FD_203522 | JGI IMG/M metagenome (GOLD analysis project Ga0315905, IMG submission 203522) | Freshwater fungal communities from buoy surface, Lake Erie, Ohio, United States - Buoy 4 MA121 | ecosystem: Environmental > Aquatic > Freshwater > Lake | place: USA: Lake Erie, Ohio... | reverse complement strand
ATCTATGATACCATGCAGTTCATCAAGCCAGATGTGCAGACCTATGTTATGGGACAGGCCTGCTCTATGGGAAGTTTTCTAGCACAGGCAGGAGCCAAAGGCAAACGATTCATGTTGCCCTATGCTCGACACATGATTCATCAGCCCTCAGGCGGCGCCCGTGGTATGCAAAGTGATATTGAAATACAATATAAAGAAATCACCAAGATGAAAACTATCTTGACTGATCTTTATGTCAAACACAATACCGCAGGCAAGACCTATCAAGACTTCGAACGCGACATGGATCGTGACACATTTATGTCAGCAGAAGAAGCACTGGCCTATGGACTAGTAGATAAAATTATCTCGGAGAGACCATAATGGATTACGAATCGGGCAAAATAGACAAGGGTTGGGGCTTTGAACTGGCCTTTGTTAACAACAGTGACTACAGCGGAAAACTATTGGTGTTTGAACAAGCCGGCGCAAAGACCAGTATGCTGTTTCACAAGAAACGCCGCAAGACTTGGTTTGTCAACGAAGGTAAATTTAAACTGACCTTTATCGATACACAAACAGGGCAAGTGCATGAAACTGTTTTGGATGTTGGCCGAACTGTCAGTTTGGGTGAGATGAGCCCACATCAACTAGAGGCACTAGAACCTAATTCAATTATCTTTGAAGTTGGTACAGGCGATGAAGGCACCAGTGATCGTATTAGACTTTCGCCGGGTGACACGCAAACGAAGCTGCCAGCGCCTTAATTAAGTCTTCAATCATACCGTCATCATGAAACGGAGTAGGAGCAATACGCAACCGCTCCGTTCCTACGGCAACTGTGGGACTGTTGATAGGTTGTATGTAGATGTTGTGTTCGTTTAACAGTTCATCGCTGATGGCTTTACAGCGCACAGCTTCTCCTACTAGGATAGGCACAATGTGAGTGGTGGTACATTCCATTGCAGGCATACCCGCCACACTTAACCTGTGCTTTAGCTTACGGGCTCGTTCTTGATGCTTGTCTCGGATCTCATTGTGATCCTTAAGATACTTGACCGCAGCTAGAGCACCCGCACAACTTACAGGGCTCATACTGGTGGTAAAGATAAAACCAGCAGCTACAGAACGGATGGCGTCAATGACTTCTGCATCGGCAGCAATATAGCCACCTTGGACTCCATAGGCTTTCCCTAATGTACCATTGACTATGTCAATACGGGATTGTAGCCCAAGCTCTTCAACTTTCCCACCACCGTGGGGTCCATAGAGTCCTACCGCATGAACTTCATCAATATATGTCATTGCACCATAACGATCTGCTAGGTCGCAGATCTCTTTGATGTGTCCAACATCGCCATCCATACTATAAACTGATTCAAATACAATACAGGGCACATTGCCTGTGAGCTGTACACTGGTTAATATATCTTCTAAGTGATTGAGATCGTTATGACGGAACACAGTCTTGGGTGCTCGGCTGTGTACCATGCCTATAACTAGACTGTTGTGGTTCTCACTATCCGACACAAAATGTATGTTGGGTATGATCTTGCTGAGTGCAATCAATGTCCACTCGTTGGCCACATAGGCTGATGAGAACAACAGAGCTCGTGCCTTGTTATGCAAGGTGGCCAGTTCGTGTTCTAGTGCCACATGATAATGGCTGGTACCTGCGATATTGCGAGTGCCTCCGCTGCCTGCTCCTGTGTGATCTAAGGCAGTATGCATGGCATCTAACACAACTTTGTGCTGTCCCATACCTAGATAATCGTTAGAGCACCAGTTGGTGATAGTCTTGATGTTGTAGGGTCCGTACCACATAGCATTAGGGAACTTGCCCTTTTCACGAATGATGTCGTTGAACACACGGTATTTTCCGTTGTCTTTAAGGGTTTTTAGCAGAGCATTAAAAGGTGCTTTATTAATCATAGTAATGTTATTTACCCTGCTAAATATTGCATTAGGGAGTAATAATGGCAACGATTAACTATTATGGTTTAACCAAGAAAGGCACGGTAACTGTTAACCTAACTGTTACTATAGATCAGTTGATCACAGCCATTGCCACAGACGAAGTGTTGGCCACAGAATATTATACTGTCAGCAGCCTATACGATCCCAGCAAAAGCAGTCTTACCTATGGCGACAGCTCTACTACACTAACACAGCTAGGACTAGTAGATGGCGGAACTGTACTATGCACCACTAATCAGGTTGGTAGTAAACAAGAACGACAGGTGGCAAAATTAGCAATTGCAGGTAAAAAGCGATCATTGACTAGTAGAACTAGCACATTGACTATTGATAATTTACCTACAAAATATACAGGCAATGATGTAACAGACAATGCCAACTCAGGCGGATTAGTTGCTGGCCGTCCTTGGAGTTAATAAATACTACTATGAGAGCAGCAGAATTTATGAGGGCTTTGGCCGACATCATTGAGAAACTAGACGGTGAAGACTCTAGTGAAGCTCAACCAAAAAATCCAGAAGAAAAAGACCCTAACCCCGTAATGGTTCCGCCTTTACAGCAACAACAGGAATTTGCCAAGGCAGAAGCAGGCAAAGAATCACCAATCATCAACAAGCTCACTCAAGATGAGACCGAGCACAATCCGGCCAATCCAATCTTTAGAACCCGATAAATACTTTAAACTGGGGGCGGTTTAATGGCATTTCGCAAGATAGAAGCTGGTCTAGTCCATGCACCTGTGGACGAATTCATTGGCAAAACTGGCACAATATTCTACGACAATGATCTAGGCGATTTTCGTATCTCTGACGGCCAAACCCCCGGAGGAATCGCTCTAAGTTTTGGTGGTGGTGGAGGCGGAAATTATTCACTGCCTACAGCAACAACCACAGTCAAAGGTGGCGTTAAGATTGATGGCACAACAATTGCCATTACCAATCAAGTTATTAGGGTAGGCACAGTACCTTATAGCAGCCTATCAGGCACGCCAACAATACCCACCAACAACAATCAGTTAACTAACGGTGCTGCTTACATTACCAGTTCAGCTCTTACAGGGTTAGCTACAGAAAGCTATGTGACCAATCAAGGATACATCACAAGCAGTGCTTTAACAGGACTTGCCTCAGAAACCTATGTGACCACTAGGGGTTACATTACATCGGCAGCATTAAGCACCTATGCTCTAACTAGTTCTATCCCTACAGATATCAATCAACTTGCTGATGCGTCAGGACTGTTAGGTCAAGGTGGTGGCGGTGGAGGAACTACTTACATTACCAATAATGTAGAGAATCCGTTCTCATTCAGTATAGCTGGAGATGACAGCACACTACGCGAAATTGCCAACGGTGAAAGCATCAAGATCACAGGTGCTGGTGGAATAACAGTTACCACAGACGCAGAAGGTAATGTAACCGTAACTGGGACGCCTGTTAGTCTAGCAGGCTTGGCCACTGAAACATATGTTACCAGTCGTGGATACATCACAGGACTAAGCTTCAATGATCTCACAGACAAGCCTAATCTAGCAGGAACATACTCGTGGAGTATCGCAGGAGATGACAGCACACTCCGAGAGATAAGTGCAGGCGAATCAGTCAAATTTGTGGGTGCCAGCGGCATTACCACAGCGAGTGATGCAGAAGGCAACATCACAATTACAGGTCCTAGTCTTGCAGGTTTGGCCACGGAAACATTTGTAACTACACAAGGCTATATTACCAGCAGTGCGTTAACTGGACTGGCTACTGAAACTTATGTTACCACTAGAGGATATATCACTAGCAGTGCGTTGACAGGACTTGCTTCAGAAACATTTGTAACTACTCAAGGCTACATTACAAGCTCAGCACTTACTGGACTGGCTACCGAAAACTATGTTACCAGCAGAGGATACATTACAGGACTAAGTTATAATGATCTTACAGACAAACCTAACCTAGCCGGCACATACACATTCAATGTGGCCGCAGATGACAGTACACTGAGAGAAATATCTACAGATGAAACAGTCAAGTTCGTAGGTGCTAGTGGCATTACTACAGCATCAGATGCAGAAGGTAATATTACAATTACTGGACCTAGTCTTGCAGGTCTGGCTACTGAAACATTTGTAACCACACAGGGTTACATCACTAGTTCGGCATTAACTGGATTGGCTAGTGAAAGCTATGTTACAAGTCGTGGATACATCACCGGACTGAGCTATAATGATCTAACAGATAAACCAAACCTAGCAGGCACATACTCGTGGTCAATTGCCGCAGATGATTCAACCCTTCGTGAAATATTAGCCAATGAAACTGTCAAGTTCATAGGTGCAGGCAGCATTACCACTGCCAGTGATGCAGAAGGCAACATCACAATCACTGGCGCAGCACAGGACAGACTAACCAGCAACGCAAGATCAGCTGTATTAAATAGCAACGGCACATTCAGTTTGCCCACACTGACAGCAGAGCCGGCAACACCACAAGCTGGGCAGATGGCACTGGCCAATGGCACAAGTTGGGATCCTATTGCACAAAATAACGGAGCCCCTTACATGGTAATATATACAGGGTCTGCTTGGATTGGCATGGGTGGTGTAACTGTAGATAAAGTTTACGAAATGATTTTGGAAATGGGATAAAACTATGGAAAACAATGACACAACATATCAACGATTAAAACCCAAATGCTCATGTTGGTGTACCGGCCACTGCGGATCAAGTTGCATGACAGACGGCTGCGACTGTAATGAATGTGAGTGCAGTGATTGTATAGATAAAAAGGAAAGCAAATGAGCTTCCTAGTTGCCAACCTTCCTCCCGTACATTGTTTTGTGCGCAGGGAGTTTCTATACGATTTTAAAAGTGGGCACGGTGAATACGAACCCTGCATATGGGTTTCAATCAAAAGCCTACGCAGCCAAGCGTTTCGCATAGAAGCCTACTTGCCACGCTATGGTGCTCTCTATGACAAATTGCCCTTACATGCCTATGTGAGTAGAAAAGACAATCTAGAACCCAACAAGTTTCTAGCCTTGGACACCTTGCAGATCTGGGACTGTTTCAGCTATGACATTGCTGTGATCCAGAAAGCATTCCTACGCAATCTCAGCTGCAAATTCTACGCTAAGAACAGAGAACTGTATCAGGGCAACTACTTGTTCACAGTGGACAATGCTGCCCCAGATATGAACATCATAGATACCACCTATTCAGAATGGCCCGAAGATCACAAGAGCTTCAACTTCATTGAACTAGACAACGGACAGTTTGCGGCCCAGCCCAACAATCGCTGCTTGTTCTTTGATGCTGCCAGCAATCCTAAAGAAATGCTGTTCCCAGACTTCAAAGTGGCCACCAAGAAGTGGGTGGTTGAGCAAAACCCTAAATGGCGCCTAGGTGACTCAGACACTGTAACTTATGAATAAATACTAGCACTTAATGGAACCTATATGAAAAGATTTTTACTACTGTTATTAGCAGTACCTGTACTAGCATTTGCACAAAAAACACCACAGGGTGTGACCTATGATGCACAAATTTTAAGAGTGACGGACGGCGACACAGTTGTGATCGCCGCACCCTTTCTACCTAAGCCGCTTAAACCAGAGTTGGCCATCAGAGTATTCGGAGTTGACACTCCAGAAAAAGGACATCGTGCGCAATGCGATAGCGAAAAGGTTAGAGGAGAAGCAGCCTCAGCATTCACTAAAAATGCAATTAACCAAGCCGCAGCAGCCGGGGGCAAGTTCCAGGTTACTATGTATGGATGGGATAAATTTGGTGGTCGTGTTCTCGGCGACCTTTTGATCAACGGACAAAGTCTACGAGCTGCCTTGATTAATAATGGGTTTGCCCGTGAGTACTACGGAGAAGCTAAACAGAGTTGGTGCCAGTAATAAATACACTATGCGTATAGAATCTTATCAAGTTTTTGCTCAATTGCTGGAAGGCTATGTAAACGAAGCCAGCACTACTATGAGCTTGATTGCCAACAATCCAGGTGGCAAAGAAGTAGTCCAAGCTCTACACAAAGACATGAGCCTGGCACACGACATTGGCTATCGCCCTATAGATAAAATTTCATGGAGCGAGCTTAAAGACAGCTACAAAGGTGCCTGGGTAATTATTCAAGGTACTACTGGAACTGGAGCCATACGAGCCAAGGGTGGAACATCTAATTATGACGCTGTGGCCAGTTCCGGCGGCCCAATACAAACAACATCAGATGGCAGAGGCGGGAACATTCTAGACTTTCTCAAAGGTGAAATTGGCAAGCTTCAAAAGTTCTATGTAGCACAGAATACCACAGCAGTCAGAGACAAACAAAAGAAACGAGCCGATGCCCAGAAGGGTGCCGGCACCCCAGAAGTCACACAGTCATCCTTGGTCACAAAATTTAAACCTCTGTGGGCTCGTGCTATCACTGCTTCTATTGCAGATGTCAAAGGCCACATTGCTAATATGATCAAGAACGATGCTTTTGAAAAAGCCAAGAAGAAACTCAATCACATTGAAACTTTACAAAACGGTCTAGAACAATTGGAAGCCGGTAATTCAGATACTCCTGGTTTTCTTAATTCTGCAATTAACTCAGCAGTACTAATGGCAGCGAGTCATTACTATCCAGAAACCACAGGCAATCTTGATCGCAGTCGATATAGCAGCGGAAGTCTTTCAGCACAGTTTAGTGAAGGTCCAGCACAGTTGTTAAAAGACATTGCCGCAGGTGATCAAAAGAAACTAGGCACAGTTCTCTCTTTCTTTAAGAGGAGCTTGATATCAGGATGAGACTCGATCAATTAGAAAAAGATCTTAAAAAGAAAAAGCCAGTAACAGAAGCCAATGTTGCGGCCAAGATTAAAGACCCTAAAACCATCAAGATGTTGGGCATTGCCATGCGTCACGATGGAACACTGCCCAAGGCCAAAGTAGCAGCACTGGGACCTAAGCCATCCGAAGAACAAATTTTAAATTTGTGGAGTGAATTACTAGATGCTTCTCTGCAGACCACAGACTACGGTGACATCAGCCAGGATGGCAAGTTTGACGACTGGTTGACTCGCATGTACATTAACGGTGTTGCTGACTATGAAGATATCAACGGCGAAGGTGGTGATGCACTAGGTGCTTGGAAGGCACTAAGCGTCCGCGGCAAACTACAAGAGCCACATCAAGACTTCAACAAGTTCAAGAACCTACGCCAGATACAGGCCATCATTCAGAACAGAGATTATCGTAATGAACTTAGCAAAATTAAAGATGCAGAAGTCATTGAAAAACACAAGCGTGAAAAGAAAGAAACTACATTGATTGCTGATGAGCGTTTCCTAGTCACTGTTCCTTACAACTATGGTTCCTGCTATAACTTTAACAATGCACACGGATTTAATGCCAGTTTCTGTACAGGATCTAGTAGCGGCGCTAATTGGTTCAATCGCTATGCAGATGATGGTCCTATCATCTCTGTGTTTGACAAACAGAACCCAGACGATGTTATGGGCAAGTGGCAGATACATGCACCCACCAATCAGATCAACAACGGCAATCAGACCAACCGTAAAGACGAAAAGTTTGCTGAGTTATTTCCGGGACTAATGAAAAGGATCGTTACTGCAATTCAATCAAACGGTGAAGAAATTAAAAAGAATTCAACTGAAATTGTGAGCGGCGGCTACGATATCAGCAAGGCCGTAAGTGATCTAAAGAACAAGTTTCCTGTTAGTTACAACAGCGGAGAGCCAGAGCCAGAAGCTGAACAAGATATAGACTCTACCCCGGGTACATATGTGGTTACACAATTGGCCAGCGGTCGTTCTGCTCGTATTCCAGGTGAAAGCAAACAAGATGTTGTCGACAAAGTATTACGGAAATATCCAGATTCAACAGAAGCTGACTACAGCTTTGAAAGAGCACCTGATTAAAGAACATCTACCTTAGGAACGCTTGCGTTACTTAGATGTGCCCGGCTGCTGGGCAGAGCGTTATGGGAGTCGTGCCCCGGAATGGCGTTCTAAGTGAGCACTTATTATAAAGCATTGTGATGAAAAAGATAGCATTATTCTTACATCAACCTAAGTGCAGTGTGCAAAGCGGCAATGGGATTATGAATGCACTAAGTTCTCATTACAGTTTTAAAATCTTTACCCGCCACCAAGTTGAGCGGGATTTCTTTAACGATGTAGACTGTGTTTGCATACCCGGAGGCATAGGCGATGCCAGCAGCTTTGATTACCTGTTCAGAGAGAATGGAGATGCTGTCAAACAGTTTGTAAACAGTGGTGGCAAGTATCTAGGCATCTGTATGGGAGCCTATTGGGCCGAACACCACTATCTTGATCTACTCAAAGACATACGAGCAGAACAATACATCACCCGCCTAGGTGCTGACACACGCAGACCACATGCTAAGAATCAACGAGTGTTGTGGAAAGGCCAAGAAGAAAGCATGTTCTTCTACGATGGCTGTGCTCTAGTAGGTGTAGGCATTGACACAGCCAAGATATGGAGTCTGTACCCCAACGGTGACCCAATGGCTGTCATACAAGACAATGTGGGCATTATGGGCTGTCATCTAGAAAGTGAAAGACATTGGTACGAAGGTTACTCTTGGATGAATGGCCGGTATCACAATGGCGACCACCACAAATTATTATTAGATTTTGTTGACGAATTAGTTAATAAATAAAGTACAGGAGGACTCAACCATGAAACAGCGTAAATTATTAATGAAGCTGTACAAGGCTTGCGTCGACCATGATACCGAAACAGTTTCCGAACTCAAGAAAAAAGAGTTCGCTAAGATACGGAAACACAAGGCCGAAGGCAAACCATTTACCCGCAAATGGACCTTGGTACAGATTTAATATTACAGTAATATTACACACACCTAAAAGCGGTAAATATTAGCTATGCTAAAAACTTATCGCTCTATTTTTATATCCGATGTACACTTAGGCACACGAGATTGTCAAGCGGACAAGTTAAACAACTTTCTCAAGCATAATAGTTGTGACACACTATACCTTGTGGGAGATATAATCGACGCCTGGAAGATACAACAGAACAAATGGCGTTGGAAGCAGAGCCATACCAATGTGGTACGCAGAGTATTAGGTCACGCCAAGCGTGGGACTCGTGTGGTATTCATAGCAGGCAATCACGATGAATTCCTAAGACCCATGATACCTTATGGTTTCTCATTTGGCTCAATAGAAATTGTCAATCAAACGGAACACATAGGTGCAGATGGCAAGCATTATCTTGTTACACATGGTGACTTATTTGATGGCATCACTAGACTGGCACCATGGATTGCGTTCTTAGGAGACAAGGCCTATGACTTTATTCTTAGCCTCAACAATAAATTTAATTGGATTCGTCGTCGTATGGGTTTTGGGTACTTTAGCCTTAGCCGGTTTCTTAAGTACAAAGTTAAAAAAGCAGTAGACTTTATATTCAAGTTTGAAGAAAATCTAGCAGCCTATTGTAAGAAGCGTGGTTACGATGGAGTCATATGCGGGCACATACACCATGCAGAGATCAAAGAGATCAACGGGGTGATGTATATGAATGACGGTGACTGGGTTGAAAGTTGTACAGCACTAGTGGAACATCATGACGGCCGCTGGGAAATTGTAACATGGACTAAACAGAATGACAAAGACAATACTTATCATAACTGATAACTTACCGGAGCAGATCAATGGCGTGGTCACAACCTACAAAAATATTGAAGCATGTGCGGTTCTGGACGGTTATCACGTTGTTTACCTTACTCCCGGGGACTTCCGCTACTTTGATTGCCCTAAATATAACGAAGTCAAGATTGCCCTTACCCGGCAGATGGGCAACAAGATTAAGGAGATCGGTGCGGATTATTACCATATCGCGACCGAAGGTCCTCTTGGTCTGTCTGCTAGAAAATATTTTTCAAAACATCATATTAGTTACTCTACTGCTTACCATTCTAAATTTCCTGAAGGTTTAAAGAAACTGTTTGGTATTCCGGAACGGTTCACTTGGGGATTTGTTCGTTGGTTCCACAAGAAAGCTTCAGTTGTGCTGACCACAACAGACACTATGGTCAATGAACTAAAAGCACACGGATTTTGTGGAAATATTATACCCTGGACTCGTGGAGTTGACCGAGCCATATTCAATCCAAGTCAGCGCACAGGCACAGTGGTCAACGGACCAATACTGGTATGTGTTAGCCGTGTGAGTAAAGAAAAGAATCTAGAAGCATATTTTGAAATGCCATACGCAGGTGTTAAGTTTATGGTAGGTGATGGTCCTATGCTAGAAGAGTATAAAGCCAGCTATCCTGATGTAAAGTTTGTAGGCACCAAGCGTGGTCAAGAACTGGCCAAATACTTTGCCATGGCAGATGTGTTTGTGTTCCCTAGTCGTTGGGAAACATTTGGACTGGTAATGATTGAAGCCATGGCCTGCGGCACACCAGTTGCAGCCTATCCTTGCCAAGGACCGTTAGATGTCATAGACGAAGGCGTCACTGGTTGTATGAATGAGGACTTAGTACAAGCAGTGCATGATGCGTTAAAATTAGATAGAGATAAAGTATTGGCGGGTAGTCAACGCTGGACCTGGGAACGAGCCTGGACTATCTTTAGAGATAATCTTATACCTGTAAAATCTTTGTAATCGATTATTCCTTAAATATGTGTGTGCCACAAGCACACTAACCACAAGGAGCTCAAAAATGAAACTTGAAATGACAGTACACGGGTTAAATGTTAATTTAGAATTAGATGATGATGCCTATAACGGCCTAGAAGTTTTACAACATGTAAAAGATCTAATTGACGAATTGTCAGCATACGACAAAGTCATGCTATCAATAGTATCAGCACCAGATGACGAAGATTTTGAAGAAGCCGAAGAAGAAAATGAAGATTACGAAGACATGTCAGAAGAAGATCATGTAGCACAAGCAACATGGCCTTTTCCAGAAGGTGGATTGGATGATCAAGGTGCAGAAATAGTTGCTTTTGTTGAACCAGAACAAAAAACAGTTTAATTGTTAGACAAAATCGGATACAAGATATGGTATCACTGGAATCCGTAACCAGTAACTATTTTATAATATCGTAGATTTCTTTCCAGTTCTTGGCAATAGGATAATCACAAACATGATGCATGTTATGTCCGTGTTCAACAAGAATACTTTTTAACCCCATAGCATGTCCAACATCTGCATTCTGTGGCTTGTCTTCAATCCACCACTTACCACTGTCGCAATATGGTTCTAATGCTGTATCTTTGTCTGCTCCTGTATCTAAGCAAATCACTGACTCTATGGCATTGCCAAATAACTTACGCAGATTCTTTCCACGCAGCTTCTGTGCATTTTTATCTAGACTTAAACTGGTAATAACACGGAATTGATAACCGTGTTTTTCATGCAAGAGTTTAACATAGTGAACACTGTCACGAAGTGCAGGAAGGAATCCAATAGCCGCCGATTCGTTAAAAGTTTTGACAACTTTCTTGGCATCCTTTTCTTCTAGCTCATTGTAGTGATGATGTAGATAATAGCTTTTCTTATTATCTGCTTTAAGTGTATAACCGCGTTCTTGCATCCAAACTGAGAATGCCCATTCCCAATCTAACAAAACGCCATCAGCATCGGTGAGTATAAGTTTGTGTTTCATACTCTAATTATAGCACTATTTTGGATCGTTGTCAACCGGATAAGTAAACGATGAATATAATAATCTATACCTTGGTGATGGTTCAAATCACCATAGCCTGTGTTACCCTGTATCTGCACAGAAGCCAAACACACAGAGCTGTACAATTTCACCCTGCGGTCAATCATTTTATGCGAGCCTGGCTTTGGCTCACAACAGGTATGGTTACTCGTCAATGGGTAGCCATCCATCGCCGACATCATCAGCGTTCGGACCAAGAAGGTGACCCGCATAGTCCACAGATATATGGCATTTGGCGTGTGCTATTTGGCGGAGCATTTCTCTATCATTCTGCCAGCAAAGACACAGACATGGTTGACTCCTTGAGCAAGGACACACCCAATGATTGGATCGAACGCAACCTTTACTCCGCACACAGTCGCTCAGGTATTCTTTTAATGTTGGTCATAGACCTTTTGCTCTTTGGACCGTGGGGACTTGTAGTGTGGGGTATTCAAATGATATGGATCCCGTTCTGGGCAGCAGGGGTAGTCAATGGTGTCAGTCATTGGTGGGGATATCGCAACACAGATACCAAAGACACCAGCCGCAACATCATTCCGTGGGCAGTATGGATTGGTGGAGAAGAACTACACAACAATCATCACAGTGATGGTGCCAATGCCAAGTTCAGTCAGAGGTGGTGGGAATTTGATTTAGGTTGGATGTATATCTGCATCCTGCGTTTCTTCAGACTGGCCAAACTACGCACATAAGAAAAAGCACCCGAAGGTGCTTTTTCATTCTCTACTATAATATATACCGCTATGCGGCTAATAAACTTTATAAACTACTATTTACTTCTTTACGCCGCTGTTTACAAATGAGTACATTTTTTCAGCTGTCTCTAGAACTTTGTCAAGTCCTGGAAACTGTGGCATTTCAACTTTGCTAACGATTTGACCAGTCTTCTCGTCACGAGTAGCAGTCATTTCCCAGCCTTGGAATTTGGCGTGGAAGTCGTCTTGTACTAGGCTCTTGGCCATACCCAAGATGTCTGTACGGATTTCGTAACCGTTCTTGTTGAATTTAACTTCTGGTAGCTTTGGTGCTTCGAATGTGTTTGACATGTTAATCTCCTGTGTGTAATGTCTGTATGTTGACAACTACTTCTTTTTCGCTGTTAACTTATTATATATGCTCTGCGACTGAAAAGCAACTTATTTCAAGAACTTTTTTACTCGTTCCTTAACAAGTCCAACCACTTGGTCACTGAGCACTACTTCATAGTGGTTGCAGTCTACTTCTACTAATTCCATATCTTCGTGATGCCGTTGACTGGCAATGGTTACTACACCATCATTGGGCTCATGCATAAAAGGACTTTGCCCTTTGACTGTAACAATGTTGGTCCAGGGATGCTGTATCTTGATGTTTCTAGCCTGCTTCATTACCCACGAGCTAGGACCAATGTCACGCATGAGCCTGCTGAATGGTAAAAAGTATTGAGCATAGTCCGCTACTTCAGCGCCACCATATGGAGTGCTTAGAGTTACAGCACCCTTAACAGCAGTAGGCATACTGTTAGCCAAGTGCAAACTGTAGATACCGCCTAGACTATGTGCAACAAACACTAGGTCCTTATGACCTTGTAGTGTCAACTGCATGTCTTTAAGGTTATTTTCAAACCCATTGCGACTGTCGTAGTTGATATCTACTCCGTCGCCTAATTTACTTCTAATATAGTTGAAACTTTCGCTGGTGGCATTAGCACCGTGTATATAAACTAAGTTCATAGTGTATATATCTTGCGATGCAACAATTTACTTGGTCATCAAGGCTTTGGCTTCTTCGTATCGACCCACACGAGCCAATGCACATGCCGCTCTTGTTTGTCCAATTGATAGGCAAATGTTGTATATGGTGTTTAAGAAGTTTTTCATAGATAAGTTTCCTTTTTGTAGTTGAATTGACTGATGTAGTTTTCTAACTGTGCGGCATCGGTAATGCCTTTGTCTGCTAGATATGCATCTAGACTTGATTGATAGCTGCTACCTGGGAACATTTCGGATAAGCGTTCCAAGATAGACTGCATTTTTTCTGATAGATATTTCATTTTATTTCCTGTGTGTTAAACTGTAAAGACTCATGGTTTCTACTGAGTATTTAGTCATTGTATGCTGCGACTGCACAAAAAGCAAGACATTGACAACCATTTAGTGTTTAGTTATACTATGATACAGTTGAAGTAAATACAGTATAGGAATTTTTAATGAAACTTCGCACTAGATCGATTCTACAAGAACTTAATGAAATTGCTGAAGTACGCAATACGGACAGCTTGATTGAAAGCCGCGCCACCAACATTATCAATTCTGCTATTAACCTGCTTGAGAGCATACACAAGCATTATGATGCTGAATCAGCAGACGAGCTAGAACGCCGTCTTATCAATGCAATCAAAGGGCAAGACCCTGCCAAGTTTACTCGCGGAGTACGCAGATTGGCAGAAAGCCGCAAACAGAAAAGAAAATTAGATGAATCAAATGACAACTGACATTGAAAACAAGCAGACACTGTTAGCCAGTATTGCTCAAGCTAGAGATCTAGAACTAGTAGAAAGTTGGGAAGATACTGATCAAAGAGCCAAAGAGTATCTCGGACAAACTGCCGTTGCCAAGGATTTGGCCACAGTGGAAAGCATTGTTACTTTTATTAAAAAACTGCCTCGTTACGAAGAATTAGTTGAATCTGCTAGACTAGCAGGCTTAGATTTGCCTAAAGCAGATACCATAGAAACCTACCAACCTGGTACAATTGGTTGGATGCGTAGACTGATCAATCTAATCGCATAAACCTCAAAAAACTGCTCAAACTCCACGATTTTTTGTCTCCGATATAAATACTATGCCGACCTCTGAGCGAGGTCATTGATTAAAGGAGAACATATCATGGCAGACTTAACAGCAACAGCACAAATTTACAGCAACGCAGGTGCAGCAATCACAGCATCACAATTAGGTGCAAACAACTACAAGACCGTTATCAACCAAGCAGATGTTGGTCGTGAGTTAATTATCAAAGTTGCAAAAACTAATATGACAGATGCAGAAGTAAACACTATCATCACTGCAATCACAGTACAAAGAACCGGTGGCGACTCAGCATTCACAGTTGCAGCAGTTGGTACAGCAGACGGTACACCTTTTGTTAGCGGTACTACTGATGTTATATTCCTAAGAGCACAAGGTACAGGCGTTTACACAGCAGTTGGTTCTAATGCACACGGTGTTACTGGTGCAGTTACAACAATCGAAGCAATCTTTACACCAGCTAAGTAATTTTAGTTTCCTAGGGATGGGAAGGAAGGGGCGGAATTTATTTCCGCTCTTTTTTTGTCTGTGTAAATAGTAGCATATTATGGCACGATTTCAAATTATAACTCTAGTAGACATCACTCAGACCAATCCACACAGGTCAGAAACAGATCAACACCTATTATCACAACAGGCCAACTTCAATAGTCTCATTCAGGCCATTGGTTTAAGATCCAATGTTGTTTGGGTTAACAGTCCTAAAGAACGGAACGGAGCTCTACCAAGAGGACTAGACGGCAAAGCAGTTTATTGGTCGTGGACATTTGATGTTGAGCGTGACGATGTATTTTTAAAAGATGGCAACTCTGTAGCACTGTTGGTTGACGACCTAAATGGAGTTCCGGTCATACCTGAACTAAATAATTCTGTAGAACTAGATCCTGCTTGTTTCATCAGCAAAGGAGATAACTCCAATATTTGGATCTATGAAATTGGCGAAGATGGATAAATAACTCATAAGGCAAATATATTAGGCATTTCGGAAAACTTAGGCACATGGCTCGGAGCGAGCACCTGACTTAACATAAAAGGAAACAGCCTATATGGCCACAAAAGAAGCAGTAGCACAATTGGCTGCACTACCTGAGCGGGTAGCTGTAGTTGAAACTAAAGTTATTAACATCGAAGAAAAACTTGACGAACTCAAAGTAGGCGTCAGAGACATGCACGACTGTCTAGATAACACTCGCGATCTATTAACAACTAGACTAAAAGAAATGTCTGATGATTCTAACGTCCAGCATGAAGCACTTGCTGCCAAGATAAACGATCTAGAAAGAGTCAAAAACAAGTACACAATGTATGCCATGGTTGGGTTGGCATTTGCCGCAGGTACCGGATGGCTTAACTCTGTAAATTTTCCACACGTACTCAAGTTCTTGGGACTGTAAAGTATACACACTTAAATAAGGACCATAGGTCCTTTTTTTATGACAGACATTCGTAGACAACTTGATCAAGTTGTCAGCAACACCCTAGCGCAACACATAATTCCTGTAAAAACCGCAGAAGGAATTCTTGTAGGCTCAGTGTTGATCATCAGCGAAGGCGCAGTTAAACACCTATCCAGAAATGGAGAATATCTTTACAAAAACATCAGCCTAAATGCGGTGGCAGTCAAGCTGGCCAACCTGCTGGCCCGACACAGATCAAGCGTACTAGCAGATAGAATATACCAAGCAGATCAAGAATATGCCAAATGGTTCACTGACAGCCAACTGTTGTTAAAAAAACATCACTCCGCAGCCAAAAACAAAGAATACGATCGTGCCGATACCCTATGGGCTAAGTACATAGAGAGCAAGGATCGTACTATAGCAGCCAAAAATGCTGTAACGGGTTTAACTTTATTCTGAATAAATAGTATATCAATCTGGATCCCCCTAAAATGAGAACAACAGACCTTTTTAACTTTAATAGATCTTCTAAAAGATTAAATGAATCTTTACACAAGACCTTTGGTACAAGAATCAACTTTGAAACGTTTGATACACCAAAGCTGGAAGATGCTCGCAACAAACTACGCACCCAAATTCATACAGCTCGTACAGCCAGCGGATTTAACGAAACTGTAGAAAATGAAACACTGACCAAGGCACAGTTCATGCACGATGCTATCGTTGCAGAACTAATGGATCGTCAAGAGCACATTGTTGACACCACACAGACCGAAGGCTTTGGTTCTTTGGAAGATGCTGTTTTAGAAGTTCTAAAAAGATTCGACGAAGACATGAACGAAATCGGTGGATACGGTAATCCAGATGTTGAAAAGATTATTGCTATGTTAAATCAAGGCAATGTAGAATCAGCCATTGACATAGTTTACGATGCTTACAGTGATCAAGACGGTGGCGAACTTCGAAATATGGATCCATACATCGAAGACCTGCAAGCAGATTTCGAAGATATAGCACAAGGTGGCGATACTGATGACGAAGGTGGTGACACTGATGATGGCTATGCACTAGCCAGTGCAGGATTTGGATCAGATGAAGACTACGGAGACTTTCCAGAAGCCTACGATAGCAACAGAAACGAAAGCATAAACACAGGAGATGATATGCGTAATCTAAGAGAAGGTGAGATCCAGCAGGCCAGCGCGATCGTCACAGCAAAAACAATGGTTGACCGTGTTGGTCGTTGGATTGAAGAACTAAGTGGTATGGAGAACGAAACTCTGCTACAACTAGGTGACAGCATCCGTGACGAAATGGGTCAAGAACAGGCCAAGGCTTTTATTGAAGCCGTTGCTCCTGCAATCCAATCAGCACTAGACAATCTAAAACAAACACGCGACACACTGTCAACAGGTGTTCGTAGTTTGGCCAGTGGTGAACAGCCTACAGACATGTTAGGTGCCGAACCAGAAATAGATGGTGACATAGGCATGGACATGGCAGGCCCAGACACAATGAATGAGCCAGAGATGGATGCTGAAGAAGATCCGTTTGCAGCAGCTGAACCAGGTGCCGGCGGCATGGAAACTACAGGCCGTGAACAACGCGAAAGCATTGATCGTCAAAGCCGCTTGATGAAAATCCTAGCAGGCTAATATGCGTTTAGACGAGATCACCTCAGAGAAAGAAAAACAACAACTGGATGAAATATTGCCAGTTCTTGCAGCAGGCGCTGGCATGTTAGCCCGTGGCGCAGCGGCCGCTGGTGGCGCAGCTCTTAGAGGTGGTGGTGCAGCATTGGCCAAAGCAGCACCCGGTGCTATTGCCAAAGGTGCTCAAGCAGTTGGTGGTGCAGTGAAACAGGGTGCGGCGGCAGTACAGGGTGCGGCGGCCCAAGGTGGTCAAATGTTAGGTGCAGAAGATCCTGCTGAAAAAGCCAAGCAAGATGCAGAACACGCTAAAGAAGTTCAAGTACAGAAGCAAGAAGTTCAAGACCAAATTAAAGCTAAACAACAAGAAGTTCAGGCCCTACAACAACAATTGGCACAGATAAAATGAGATTTTTTGAATTTGCAGGTGATGACGAAGGTGACAGATTCATTATGGTTCTTCGTAACTATATTGGTCGTGCCGCATCAAAGAAAGCTCCAAGCAAATTAAATTGGAATGGACTAAACCAAGTGTTATCAACCAGCGGATTCGAACTAACTGCCGATTACGAAACTTTCAAAAGCATGTACGATTCAAGTCCTGCACTACAGGCCATGGTTAAAAACTTCAATGACGATGGTATCGAACTCAAAGTGCCCGGCGCACCAGACGACAAAAACTCACCTGGCACACAAGACAGCCAGACAGCAGTAGATCAAATGGCTGCATCAGCAGCTCCACAACAATTAGCCGCTCAGGCTTGACAAAGAGATATTTTTACTGTAATATATACAGTATATGAATATTACACCTCCTCCGTTCATTGAACGATATCAATATAAAAATTGCAAACAGGTTAACGATCCAGTAACACGCAAACGGGTCTACCTAACACCAGACGGCGAAAGTCTTCCAAGTGTTACTACAATTCTTTCGGCAACCAAAGACATGACCCATTTGAATGAATGGAAGAAACGAATTGGTGAAGCTAAAGCACAACAGATTGTAACAGAAGCTAGTGGAGTAGGCACAGCCATGCATGCCAACCTAGAACGATTCCTAATTGGCGAGCAAAGACAACCGGGCAATAATCCAGTTCATGTTCAGGCCAACCAGATGGCGGATGTTATCATTGAGAATGGTCTGAGTAAAATGAATGAAGTATGGGCCATGGAACAGAGCCTGTACTTTCCCGGCTTGTATTCAGGTACCACTGACCTAGTGGGCGTACACGAAGGCGAGCCAGCAGTATGCGATCACAAGCAGACCAACAAGCCTAAAAAAGCCGAATGGGTGGAAGATTATTAT
>Ga0315905_10002635_pt1 | contig 18850 bp, 17 predicted proteins | sample LakEriMetagenome_5_FD_203522 | JGI IMG/M metagenome (GOLD analysis project Ga0315905, IMG submission 203522) | Freshwater fungal communities from buoy surface, Lake Erie, Ohio, United States - Buoy 4 MA121 | ecosystem: Environmental > Aquatic > Freshwater > Lake | place: USA: Lake Erie, Ohio... | reverse complement strand
GCGCGCCAGGTCTGCGATCGAGAACATGCCGCCCTCGGCGATATCGAGCCCGTGCTGGGCGTAGACCGCCCGCGACTTGTCCTTGTTCATTGCGAGCGCGGAAGCAAGCACGCCGGAATGCGTGTAGGGAATGCCGAGAATCTCGAGCACGCCCTGGACGCACCCATCCTCGCCCCACGGACCATGCAGGGCGTTGAGGACAACGTCGGGTTTCACCGCTGTCAGCTGCTCGGCGAGCTGGCGCGTGACGTCGACTTCGATCGCCTCGAACCCTGCCTGCCGGGCGGCCTCCGCCATGCCCTTCCCCGAAGACAGGGAAACAGGACGCTCGGACGACCAGCCCCCCATGATGACGGCGACACGAGTCATGCTTCGTACTCCTTGCCCTGATACCGGCTATGCGCCCGCAGCGGTTACCGGGATGCTACCGCGCACCGGCGCAGTTGAGACCGATTTTCGCACCGCCGGGGGCAAAAAACCGGCCCTTGCGGAAACTCCTGTTCCTTTCGCGGCCGCTATACTCGATGCTGTCCCGGAACGAGGAACCAACATGACAAAACCGGAAGCAATGAAGCACTGGATCGACGCCGCCGACGCGCTGCTGCCCGAGATGATCAGCCTGCGCCGCGCCATCCATGCAGAACCAGAGATCGGCCTGCACAATCCGCTCACCACCGCCAAGGCGAAGGCCGCCCTTGCCGGCCTGCCGCTGGAGTATTCGGAAGGCCCCTCCACCACGGGCTTCATCGCCACCCTGCGTGGACCCTCCAACGGCCGCACCGTCCTCCTCCGCGGCGACATGGACGCGCTGCCGATGCACGAGGACACCGGCCTCGAATTTTCCTCGCAGGTCGAGAACGCGATGCATGCCTGCGGTCACGACACGCACGTTGCCATGCTCGTGGCGGCGGCCCACGCCCTCTGCGCCCAGCGCGACCGTCTCGCCGGCACGGTGCAGTTCATGTTCCAGCCAGGCGAGGAAGGCTGGCACGGCGCGCGCTACATGCTGGATGATGGCCTGATCGATCCCCTCCCCGACGCCGCCTTCGCACTCCACATCACGCCGAACATCCAGTCGGGCGTCTTCGCGGGCCGTCCCGGCCCCCTGCTCGCAGCCGCCGACCGCATCGAACTCACCATCAAGGGCAAGGGCGGCCACGCCTCGCAGCCGCACGACGCGGTCGACCCCATCCCCGTCGCCTGCGAGATGGTGATGGCGCTGCAGTCGATGATAACCCGCCGCGTCCCCGCCTTCGATCCCGCCGTGCTCACCATCGCGCACATCAGGGCGGGCTCGACCAACAACGTCATTCCCGAGACCGCCTTCATAGAGGGTACGATCCGCACCTTCTCGGAAAAATCCCGCGCCATCGCCCGCGAGGGGCTCCAGCGCGTGGTGGACAACATCTGCGCCGCCCACCTTTGCGAAGCCGACCTCAAGATCATCCCCGGCTTCCCCGTCACGATCTGCGACAGCCGCGCCCACGCCCTCGCCCGCCGCGTCACCAGGCAGACCTTCGGCGAGGACGCCTGGTTCGAGATGCCCACGCCGATGATGGGCGCCGAGGATTTCTCCTACGTCCTCCAGAAAGCCCCCGGCGCCATGATGTTCCTCGGCGCCTCCCCCGAAGGCGGCGACTGGCGCACCTGCTGCGCGCTGCATTCAAACCGCATGGTGCTGGACGAGAAGGTCATGGCCCGCGGCGCAGCGCTACACTGCGCGCTGGCGGAGTCGTTTCTGTCGGGCGGGTTCGAGGGGTGAGCAGCTTTCGGGCTTGCCGCGCGAGACCCCCACAGGTCAGGGGACGACCACCGGAAGTTCATACGCCACCGGCGCCCCGGGGCCGACCGGAATCCCCAGCGCCACCCACGCCGCAGTCAGCGCCATCCCCGCAAAGTAGAACGCGACCGCCAGCGGCAGCAGCAGCGCAATCATCGTCCCCAGCTTGAGGCTCGGGACCCAGCGCTGCGCGAACACCAGCGTCAGCACGACATACGGGTTGAGCGGCGAGATCAGGTTCGTCACCGTGTCGCCGACACGATAGGCCGCAGTCGTCATCTCGGGCGAGACATCCAGCAGCATCATCATGGGCGTCGCCACCGGCGACATTGCCGCCCATTTTGCTGATCCGGAAGCAATCAGGAAATCCAGCCACGCCGACATGGTGGTGAGGATCGGCAGCAGCACCGCCGGCGGCGCCTGCATCGCGCGCAACTGGTCAGCGCCCGTGATCGCCGTGATCGGGCCAAGGTTCGACCACCCGAACATCGCCACGAAGTGGGCCGCAAAGAAGATCAGCACGAGATAGGGCAGGATCACCTCCAGTCCCTTCACCATCATGCCGACCAGCTCGCGGTGATTCCGGATCGTCCCGACCGTCGCGCCATAGGCCCATCCCGTCGCCAGGAAGAGCACGAACAGCATCGCCGCAATCGACCGGAAGAATGGCGTTGTCTGCTGTGCGCCAGACGCCGCCTCATCGAACAGCGGCGTGTAGCCCGGCCACATCAGCAGCGCCGCCATCAGCGCCGCAACGCCAAGCGCTGCAACACCTGCAGCCATGAGACCCTGCTTCTCGCGTCCCGACAGCACGACGCCGGCAAGATCGGCAACGCCGCTCTCCCCTTGCCACGCGCCCAGTCGCGGCGCGACCACGCGCTCCAGCACGACCCAGCCGACCGCCGTGAACACCACCGCAATGCCAAGCGAGAAGTACCAGTTGCCGACCGGGTTCATCGTCCAGTCCGGCACAAGCAGCCGGGCGCCCGTCTCCGTGATGCCGAGCAACAGCACGTCATACTGGCCCGGCAGCAGATTGCCCGCGAGCCCAACAGCTGCGCCAGCAAAGCCCGAGATCAACCCGAGCACCGGATGCCGCCCCGCCGCCGCAAACACGATCGCCGTCAGCGGCACATAGACCATGTAGGCCGCATCGTTCGCGTGCGTGGCCAGCATGCCGAGCACGAACACCATCGGCACCAGCACTTGTCTCGGCAGCCCGCCGAGGCTCGCCCGCATCAGCGCCGTCAGCAGTCCCGAACGCTCCGCCACGCTGGCCCCCAGCATGATGGTCAGCGCAAAGCCCAGCGGCGCAAAGCCCGTATAGGTCCGCGGCATCTCGACGAACAGCTTCTGCACGTTCGCTTCGGACAGCAGGCTGGTGACGACCAGCACTTCGCCATTCACCGGATTGACGGCGGACCACCCCGCCCCGGCTCCGATAACCGAGACAACGACCAGCACCGCGATGATGATGACGAAAATGAAGATGGGGTCGGGCAAGGCATTGCCCACCCGCTCGACCCAATCGAGAAACCTGTTGCGCTGACCCGCCGGCTCGACCCGCCCGTCCATGACGGAGTGTCAGCACGAGGCCTGCGCACTGTCCACGCCGAATTGCCCGTTCGCAGTCAGCCGCCCGATCTTCAGGCAGTCGCTATTGCGGGACCTTTGCCGCAGCCCGCGGGATCGCCGATCAATGTCTGGCAAGGCGTCTGGCGCACAGACGCATGTTCTTGATGCCCAGCGTTCCCAGCGGTAATACCGCGCATGCCCCTGACGATCATCGGCGTCGATGCGGACGACACGCTCTGGCACACCGAGACGGTGTTCCGGCTTACCCACAAGCGATTCAACGAATTGCTGGGCGATTTCGCCGACGAGGACACTCTGGAAGCAAAGCTCGCATCCATCGAGCGGGAAAACATGAAGTCCTATGGTTACGGGGCAAAGGGCTTCACCCTCTCCATGCTGCAAACCGCACTGGAGATCAGCGACGGGAAGGTATCGACGAAGGTCATCCGTGAACTGCTCGATGCCGGGCGCGAGATGATGACCCACCCGATCGAGCCCCTGCCCGGCGTCGAGGACGCTCTGCTGCAACTGAAAGAGCGTGGCCGCCTCGTCCTGATCACCAAGGGCGACCTCTTTCACCAGGAGAGCAAGCTCGCCGCCTCAGGGCTCGGCTCGCATTTCTCTGGCGTCGAGATCGTCTCGGAGAAGACACCGGAAATCTACGTGAAGGCCTTTGCCCGCCATGGCGGCTCGGTCGAGACCGGCATGATGACCGGCAACTCCGTGAAGTCCGATATTCTCCCGATGTTGGCGGCGGGTGGCTACGCAGCACTCGTCCCCTACCCGCTGGTCTGGGAGCACGAGCGCGCGGAAAAGCCTGTTGGTAATCCGAAGTATCGCGAGGTCGAAACGCTCGGCCAACTGCCCGGATGGCTGGACGAGATCAGCTAGCCGGGCCGCCGGGCTCTCGCCCGGCAAACCTCTCACCGCGACGACCTTTGGGACGAGAGGGCGCGCACAATCCCGGTAGCGCCTACTCCGCCTTCTTCTCCTGCCCCAACCCCATCACCGAACCGCTCGCCAGCACATGCCCCTTCAGCGGCGCGATCAGCTCGGCATAGGTCTTCGGCGCGAAGTCCGCCGGCAGCATCGCGTCCAGCGCGAAGACCTGGATGTGATAGCGGTGCTTCGGACCCGGCGGCGTGCGCGGTCCGAGATAGGGTTGCGCGGCGCCCTTGTAGTTGGGGCCATAGATCGATCCTGCGGGCTTCTGCTCCGGCTTCATCCCGGCCTTCAGCCCCGTCACGGAAGCCGGAATGTTCACGATCGACCAGTGCAGGATGGGCGCGCCGCGCGCGACATAATCCGTGTCCTGCATGATGATGGCGTAGCTCTCCGTCCCTTCAGGACCATCCGTCCAGTTGAGACCCGGAAATTCGTTCCCCTCATACTGCGTATACTTGAACGGGATATCCCCGCCGGCCGGCCACCCTCCGGACATCACGTCGATCTCTGTGAATTCGTCGGACATTGCCGGCAGCGTGACGATCGCGGCGAGATCCTTGCCCGCTTCAACTGCCGGCGGCGGCGGCGCGTCCTGCGCGAAGGCAGGCGCAACGAATGCCGCCGCAAGAGCGACAGCGACCAGAACAGTCTTCATCGGCGTATCCTCGTGTCGTCCCTGTCCCCGACCCATGCACTCAGGTCTTGGGCGCGACTTTCAGGAGGCGCGCATTCGGCCCGTCGGTCAGCAGGTAGATCGCACCGTCCGGTCCGACATTGATGTCGCGGTAGCGTTCGTTGGCGCGGTCCGAGAACTTGAAACGCTCCTCGCCCGTCACCTTGTCGCCGTTCAGCGTCAGGCGCGAGACGAAGCTCGGATTGAGGCCCGAGGCGAACACGCTGCCCTTCCATTTCGGGAACAGGTCAGCGTTGTAATAGGTCAGCCCGCCCGGCGCGATCACGGGGTCCCAGTAATAAACCGGCTGCTCCATCCCGGCCTTGGCCGATCCCTCGCCGATCTTGCGCAGCGTGCCGCCATACTCGACGCCATAGGTGATACTGGGCCAGCCATAGTCCTTGCCCTTGCGCGCGATGTTGAGCTCGTCGCCGCCCTGCGGACCATGCTCAAGCTCCCACAGCTCGCCCGTCGTGGGATGCAGGAATGCGCCCTGCACATTGCGGTGGCCGTAGGACCAGATCTCCGGCAGCGCATCGGCGCGCCCGACAAACGGATTGTCCTTCGGCGCTGATCCATCCGTATTGATCCGCACGATCTTGCCGATCGCACTCTTCAGATCCTGCGCCTGCATGCGGCCCGGCAGCGCGCCGCGATCGCCCAGCGTCACGAACAGAGTGCCGTCCTTCGCGAACACGACGCGCGATCCGAAATGCTGGTTCGACTGCAGCGACGGCGTCTGGCGCCAGATCACCTTGATGTTGTCGATCCTCGGCGTAGCGCCATCAACCAGCTTGCCCTTGGCCACGGCGGTGTTGTTACGCCCATCGCTGCCCGGCTCGGAATAGCTCCAGTAGATCATCTGGTTCGCGGCAAAATTCGGATCGAGCGCCACGTCGAGCAGCCCACCCTGCCCGACGCCATGCACCACCGGCACGCCCTGCTTGATCGGCGCGGACACCTTGCCCGCCGCATCGGCGATCCGGAACTGTCCGGCAATCCGCTCGGTGATCAGGAACTTGCCGCCCGGCAGGAACTCCACCGCCCATGGCGAGGCAAGACCGGAGGCCACCACCTCCTTCACCTCGAACTTGGTGTCGGTGGTCAGCGCGGGCGCACGAGTCTGGCCCGCGAAGGCCGGCGCGTAGGCCGCCTTGTTCGTATCGCGCGTTTCAGCTGGCGGCTGGGCGATGGCGACAAAGCCCGCCCCGATCGCAAGCGCAGCACCCGAAATCGCGGCCATGATCCCAACGCGCATCCCATATCTCCCTGATCGGATCTGTCTGCTCGACTACCTAGGCGAGTTTCCGCCTTACGCCACCCGTCATACGCATCACGCGGCCGCGAGGATCGTTGTACCCATGTAACTCTGGCGCGCCAGCCGTGTCGCGCGCTGCTGCTGCAGCCCTTGTCCTCGGCGCAGACAAGGCGCAACTCTGTTCCATCCCAAAGGAGCCCCTCCGCATGCGCTTCCTCCTCGCCTTGATCGCCCTGATCTTCGCCCCCCTTGCCCATGCGCAGGAGAAACAGCAGGCCGTCCTCGCCGGCGGCTGTTTCTGGTGCATGGAAGCCGACATGGGCTACATCCCCGGCGTGATCTCGGTGGAGTCCGGCTATACCGGCGGCAAGGAGAAGAACCCGACCTACATGCAGGTCGCCCGCCACCAGACTGGCCACTACGAAGCCGTGCGCGTCACCTTCGATCCCGCGAAGATCACCTACGAACAACTCCTCAGCCGCTACTGGCCGCTGATCGACCCCACCGACGCCTACGGACAGTTCTGCGACCGCGGTCAGAGCTACGCCCCCGCCATCTTCGCCTCGCCCACTCAGAAAGCCGCCGCCGAGAAATCGAAGCAGCAGGTGATCGACAGTGGCCGCGTCAACGGCAAGTTCATCGTTCCCATCCTGCCGCTCGGCGATTTCTGGCCGGCCGAGGAATACCACCGCGACTACGCCAAGCGGAACAAGGCCGACTACGACGCCTACCGCCAGGGCTGCCGCCGCGACCAACGCCTCGGGCAGGTGTGGAAGCCGGTGGGCTGATCAGCCCGCCGCCTTCGGCCCCTCCGGACGCGAGCCGACATAAAGCGCGCTCGCCAGCAGCGACACGCCGACAATCACGGTCCACACCAGCGACAGGTTGATCAGCAGCACGATCACGAACGACACGACCATCGAGCCGATCGCGATGTACTTGATCTTGCGCGGGATCGCCCCGTTCTCGCGCCACGCCACGACACTCGGCCCCAGCCTTGGATGCCCCAGCAGCCACGCCTCCAGCTTCGGCGAAGAACGCGCAAAACACCCAGCCGCCAGAATGAGAAAGATCGTCCCCGGCCATCCCGGCGTCACCAGGCCAATCACGCCCACAACAGTGAGCACCACCCCGGCTGCCAGAAACAGCGGGCGCAGCAGTGGATTCACTTTGCGTGTGGCGTCAGTCATGCGGCGGCCATGTTGGGCAGGCGAAGCGACACCTAGTCCCTCTCTCCACCAAATTGCAACTCGTTCGCAGAAAGCGGGGTCGCAGGCTTAGGATCTGCCTCGTGACCGGGCTTTCACACTTCCGGGATCGCTTCCCCTGCGTCCTTGGCTGTAACGCCCATTCCACCTATGGTCCGCCGCGACGACCGGCCTCCAGAGCCGGCGCGCTCAAAGGGGAGAAAATGTCCACAATTTCGTCCAGACTCGGATCGCGCCTGCTTTTTGCAGCCGCATCCCTCGCCATACTGGCTGCCTGCTCGCCTGAAACACCCGCAGCCCCTGCAGCGCCCGCAGCAGCAGCCGCCCTGCCCTCGGACGCGCAGACGTGGCCCGCCGCCGCCGTCGCTGACCCGGCAGCCCTCGGCTTCACCGCCGAAGGCCTCGCCGCTCTCGACGCACGCCTGCAGAAATCCGTCGCCGACGGCGACGTCGCCGGCATGACCTACATCCTCGGCAAGGGCGGCGACATCGCCGCCTTCAACGCCTTCGGCGTCCAGTCGGGCGACCCGAAGACCGGCGCGCCGATGACCAAGGACTCACTCTTCCGCATCTACTCGATGTCGAAGCCGATCACCGGCGTCGCCATGATGCAGCTCTACGAGAAGGGCCTCTGGCAGATGGATGATCCCGTCTCCAAGCACGTGCCCGAACTCGCAGGCCTCAAAGTACTGTCATGGAAAGACGGCAAGCCGGAAATGAAGGGCGGCAAGCCTGTCCTCGTCGCGGCCTCCGCCGAACCGACGATGAAACAGCTGATGAGCCACACCGCCGGCTTCGGCTACGGCCTCTCGGGCGATGATCCCGTCAACAACGCCTTCCGCGACAACCTCGTGCTCGCCTCGGCAAACCTCGACGAGATGATGACCAAGATCAAGGACATCCCCCTGATCTACGATCCGGGCTCGCGCTGGTACTATTCGGTCGGCGTCGATATCCAGGGCTACATCGTCCAGAAGCTCTCGGGCCAGAAGTTCGGCGAGTATCTCAAGGCGAACATTTTCACGCCGCTCGGCATGAACGACACGTCCTTCTACGTCACCGAAGCCAACGTGCCGCGCTTTGCCGACGTCTATCGCTGGGACAAGGACGCCAAGGCCCTCATGAAGAACGAAGAGCGCCCTGACCGCCCCCGCTTTACTGACTCCAACCGCATGGAATCCGGCGGCGGCGGCCTCGTCTCGACGACGCACGACTATGCGCGCTTCGCCCAGATGTTCCTTGCCGGCAAAGGCACGCTCGCTGGCGCCACCTTGCTGAAGCCCGAGACTGTCGAGCTGATGCGCACCAACGCCATCGGCGACCTCAAGCTCTACTCCGACGGCACCACCGCCAATCCCGGCCTCCCCGGCGTCGGCTTCGGCATGGATTTCGCGATCTATGACGACTCGTCGATCACCGGCCAGCCCTATGGCAAGGGCGCACACTACTGGGGCGGCGCCGCCGGCACCTGGTTCTGGATTGATCCCGCCAACGACCTCTTCTTCGTCGGCATGATCCAGTCGATGGGCGGCGCGCGTCCGGAAGGCATGAACTTCCGCAACGAGTCCGCAAAGCTCGTCTACGAAGCCCTGAAACCAGCGACCGCCGAAGCAACGTCCGCTCCGGCTGAAGCTGCGAAAGAAGCCGCGCACTAACGCGTAGCGACGGAGAACGACCCGGGCGGCGTTGAGATCACAGGCTCAACGCCGCCTCTTTTTTGATCACACGACAAGGCGCGCGCAAGCGCCTGACGGAGAGAGCAACCATGACGCGCACCAGCATGATGACCATTGGGAAGGTCTGGCTCACCGCGGGCCTCGCCAGCGTGCTGGCCGCCTGCGTCTCGATGGGCCCGTCAGCCAGTAGCGCGCAATGGCCGACCGCCGCCGACGTCGTCGCAACCGCGCAAGCCTTCACACCCGCCGGCCTTCAATCGCTCGACGCCCGCATGAAGGAAGCCGTCGACAAGTCCGAAGTCATCGGCCTGCAATACGCGCTGGTGAAGGATGGCAAGCTCGTCGCCTTCAACACGTTCGGCAAGCAGTCGATCGACGGCCCGCCGGTCACTGAAGACACCATCTTCCGCATCCGCTCGATGACCAAGCCGATCGTCGGCGTCGCCATGATGCAGCTCTGGGAAAAAGGCCTCTGGAAGGCCGAGGACCCGATCACGAAATTCCTGCCCGAACTCGGCAATCTGAAAGTCGCGACCAAGCCTGACTCGATCACCGAGGGCCTCGTCCCCGCCAACCGCCCGCCGAGCATGAACGAGGTCATGACTCACATGGCCGGCTTCGGCTACGGCCTCTCCGCCGCCTCAGCCGTCGACCGCGAATTCCAGCGCGACAACCCGCACGCCCAGCCCAGCCTGCCCGCCGCGATGAAGCGCCTCGCGCAGATCCCGCTGCTCTTCCAGCCCGGCGAACGCTGGAGCTATTCCTACACGGTCGACGTGCAGGCAGCCGCCCTCGAGAAGATCACCGGCAAGACGCTCGGCAACTATCTCCATGAAAACGTCTTCACGCCGCTCGGCATGAGCGACACCAGCTTCTTCGTCTCCGAAGAAAACTACAAGAACCGCGTCGCCACGGTCTACACCCGCAACGCCACCACCGGCGCGAAGGATGTCTTCCCGGACGGCTACAGCTTCACCGTGCGCAACCACCACGAATCCGGCGGCGGCGGCCTCACCTCGACCACACACGACTACATCCGATTCGTGCAGATGATCCTCAACGAAGGCGCGCTCGACGGCCAGCAGATCCTCAAGCCCGACACCGTGAAAGTCATGATGACCAACCACATCGGCGAGACCCGCGCGATGGGCGGCGGCGGCTTCGGCTGGGGCGGCGCTGTCAAGACAGCGGCGCCAACCGATGCCGCACCCGCGCCCGTCGGCACATACGACTGGTTCGGCATCGACGGCACCTGGTTCTGGGTCGACCCTGTCAACGACATCGGCTTCGTTGGCATGATCCAGCGCCGCGGCAACGCTGGCGCCGGCGCCATCAACCTCCGCGCCGAGTCGCAACAGCTCGTCTACAAGGCCCTCGCGAAGTAGCGCGCAGTGCTTTCCTCCCTCGATCGCCACGCAATCGGGGGAGGTGGCTGCACGGCAAAGCCACACATCCTCAGGCTCACAGAAGCGCGCTGGCGCGCGCTCACCAGACCCCCGCCCCCATCCTGAGCTTGTCGAAGGACGCGCGGGACACGGGTGAATGGATCGCGCCCCCGCGGGCGTGACCTGACCTGGGCACAAACCACCCAACCCCGGCCCCGCGCCGCAGGGAACGCACAGCCGCGTCCCCACATCGCCGGTTCCGCTTGTCGCCAATCCGACCTAGGTTGCCCGCGAATCGCAGGGGCTCTGCCATGTTCGCCATCCGTCGCCGCACCAAGATCCTCGCCACACTCGGCCCCGCCAGCGATGGCGCGCTCAAGATGGAGGAACTCCTGCGCGCCGGCGTCGACCTCTTCCGCCTCAATTTCTCTCACGGCGATCACGCCGGCCACGCCGCCCGCATCGCCGCCGCACGCGAGGCCGAAAAATCCGTCGGCCGCCCCATCGCACTCCTCGCCGACCTGCAGGGACCAAAACTCCGCATCGGCGACATCGCCGGCGGCCAGTGCGATGTCCGCATGTCGTCCGAACTTCGCCTGCGCGCCGCCGCCACGTCGAACGATCCCGACATCATCCCCATCCCCCACCCCGAACTTGTCGCCTCGCTGCAGCTCGGCGACAAGCTGCTGATCGACGACGGCAAGATGATGCTCCACATCGTCAGGGTCGATGGCGACGATCGCATCGCCCGCCCCGTTGCGCCTGGCCGCATCATGAGCCGCAAAGGCATCGCCGCCCCCGGCCGCCCGATTCCCATTCCTGCCCTCACCGAAAAGGACATCGCCGACGGCCTCTTCGCGCTGAAACACGGCGTCGACTACATCGCACTCTCCTTCGTCCAGCGCGCAGCAGATGTCGTGATGGCGCGTGAGGCTTTCGGAAATGCCATCCCGATCATCTCCAAGATCGAGAAGCCCGCCGCCCTCGATGATCTCGAAGGCATCGTCCAGCAGTCGGATGCGGTGATGGTCGCCCGCGGCGATCTCGGCGTCGAACTCTCGCCCGAACAGGTGCCCATCGCCCAGCGCCGCATCATCCGCGTCGCCCGCGCCCACGGCAAGCCGGTCATCGTCGCAACCCACATGCTCGAATCGATGGTCGAAGCCCTCGTCCCTACGCGCGCCGAAGCCAACGACGTCGCCACCGCCGTCTACCAGGGCGCCGACGCCGTCATGCTCTCCGCCGAATCCGCCGTCGGTCGCCACCCCACCGCTGCCGTCGCGATCATGGACCGCATCATCCGCGCCATCGAAACCGACCGCGACGCCAATCCCTCCGCCCAGGCCACGCCCTGGACCGCCGCGCCCTCGACGGCCGACGCCTGCGCCCGCGCAGCGCAAAGGCTGGCCGACGACCTCGATTGTCCGCTCGTCGTCTTCACGCGCTCGGGCTCATCCGCACAGCGCGTCTCGGCCACGCGCCCGAAACAGCCGATCCACGCCCTCACGCCGAGCCTGCCGACAGCGCGAAAACTCGCTCTCGTCTGGGGCGTCAGCGCCGACCTCGAACCGGAAGAGCCGAGGAGCTTCGACGACATTCTCGAAGCCGTGAACCGTCACGAAGCCGCCTCAAGCGTGAAGCGCTTCGTCATCACGGCGGGCTATCCGTACGCGTCTGACAATTCGACCGACACCATCAAGGTCGTCGAGCGGAAGTGACCTGGACCGTCTCCCGATCGCCCTTGCGGCGATCTTCAACGGGCCTCATGTAACGCACACGACGGCGACGGTCCGGCCCGAAGAAGTCCGGCGCCGTGACGAAGCTGCGTCGCGCATGCGTCACGGCGGTAAGCTTGGTCCGGATCATTTTCGGCGACACGGGCTTGCAGAGAATTTCGTCTGCGCCAGCATCTCGTAGTTCCTTCACGGTCCGCTGCGTCGTGTCGGCCGTGCAGGCGATGATGGGCACATAGCGGTCGCCGGTGAAATGCTCGGACCGCGCGAAACGCGTGAACTCAGCGCCATTCCGTGTGCCAATGAGGTAATCCGCGATGACGATGTCGAAGTTCTGGCAGGACAGCAGGTGAAGCCCCTCGTCCACCGTGAGCGCAGGCCGGACCTCTCGGACGCCAAGGCCGTTCAGCATCAGGCGCATCACCTGCTGCATGAAGCGGTGGTCATCAACCACGAGTATCGAAAGATCGCAGATGCGCTGCTTGTTCAACGAAAGCTCCCGGGCAGACCTTAATGCCGGAAAACCCGCGCTTTACGATGAAGCGGGCAATGGCAGATCCGACAGTCCGGGAAACCTCTCGGTAACCGTCAGTTCGGTTGGGTCGCCAACGCGCTATTCCCATCGCGCGACTGCTCGATCGCCACGTCCTTGATCGTCTCGTAAGGCGGCACCGGAAGATGGCGATGCGAGATCAGCACGCCCGCCTTGTCCATCTTCTCCTTCACGCGCTTCAGGAAGGCGTTGCCGATCCGCGCATTCTCGCCGGCCATCGTCCGGATGCGCCCCTTCAGGATCACGCCATTGTCGGACAGCTTGTCGACGCCGACGAGTTCCAGTTCCCCGATCATGTAACGCGACAGCTCCTTCTCGGCATGGATCTCCTCCCCCACCTGTTTCAGCACGGCAAGCGCCTCATCGATGCTCGACAGGTAGGACACCTGCAGCTCGAACGCGAAGGTGGAGAAGCTGCTGGTCTTGTTGTGGATCACCTGCGCCTCGCCATAGGGGAAGATGTGCAGCGTGCCGTCGAACGAGCGCAGGCGGATAGTGCGCAGCGTCATCGCCTCGACCCTGCCGGTCATCCCGCCGATCTCGACGATGTCGCCATGGCTGACGATGTCCTCGATCACGAGGAAGGCGCCGGTGAACAGGTCCTTGACGAGGCTCTGTGCACCAAAGCCGATCGCGATACCGGCAACGCCCGCCCCGGCGAGCAGCGGCGCCACCTGGATGCCCGCCTCGGCCAGCACCATGGCGATGGCGACCAGGATGATCATCGCATTGATCAGACCGCTGATCAGGGGCGCCACCGTCCGCAGCTTTGCGGCGCGCCGGCGATGGTCCGCACTGCGCTTGGCGACCCGCTCAAGCAATGTCCGCGCGATCAGGTTGACAATCTCAAGCGCCGCCGCCGCGATGGCGATGATCACCACGACACGGATCACGCCGCGCAATTGCAGGCCGCCAGCGGGCGCCAGCAGCGTCGCCGTGTCGACGCCCCAGACTTGGAGGATCGCCCACGCCGCACCGCCAATCGCCGCGAGCGACAGGAGGAAATGGGCCATGCCGAGTGGCTTCTTCTGAGGATGCCCGCCGGCCGCCGCAGAAGCCTTCTCACAGGCCCGCTTGCGGATGCGCCCGACCCAGAAGATCCCCGCCACCGCAATGACCGCAATCAGCCCTGATCCCGCCAGCCGCCAGACAACAGCCTGGTCAGACAGATCTAGGATAAAGGGCATCGGGGGGTCTCATCGGCTTCAAAGCCGAAGAACGAAACCCGCCTGTCCGGAGTTCCCCCGTGGGCCTGCGGCCTATTCGAACTCGGGCTCAGGGGGAAAGACGTCAGCCGGGAAATCAGCCGACACGGTATTGGGGAAGTTGGGATCGCGCTTCTGCATGAAGCTCTCGATGCCCTCTTTCACGTCGGTCGACTGGCCGCGCAGCTGGATGCCGCGGCTGTCCAGCTTGTGCGCCTCCATCGGATGCGATGCGCCCATCATCCGCCACATCAGCTGCCGCGAGAAAGCGATCGAGACCGGCGCAGACTTTTCGGTGACCCGATGCGCCAGCTCCAGCGCCGCCGGCAACAGATCGTCCGGACCATGCAGCGAATGCACCAGCCCAGACTCCTTCGCCTCATGCGCGTCGAACACCCGGCCAGAATAGACCCAGTCCAGCGCCGTCTGCATGCCGACGAGGCGCGGCAGGAACCATGCCGAACAAGCCTCCGGTGTGATCCCGCGGCGTGCGAACACAAAGCCGAACTTGGCGCCTGTCGCGGCAAGCCTGAAATCCATCGGCAGCTGCATCGTCGCGCCCACGCCCACGGCCGCGCCATTCACCGCGGCGATCACCGGCTTCAAGCTGCGATAGATACGAAGCGTCACGCGCCCGCCGCCATCGCGGCGAAACCCGTTCGTGATGATCTCATCGCCTGCGGCGCGCTTGTTGTAGTTGAACGTGTCCGCCCCTGCGATGCCCAGTTCGGCGCCGGCGCAGAACGCCCTGCCCGATCCGGTCACGACCACGGCGCGCACTGCATCGTCCGCATCCGTCTTGTCGAACAGTTCGATCATCTCGCGCATCACCACGGGGGTGAAGGTGTTCATCTTGTCGGGGCGGTTGAACGTCGCGACAGCGACGCCATCGGTCACCTTGTAGTCGAACATCGTGAAGTCGGTCATGGGGATCATCCGTCAGAGCTTGAAGGGCGTCGGCAGTAAGTCTGATAACTTGTGCGTGCCGACGCCGTCGATCCAAATCGGCGTGTCAGGCGCCATGAATTCCACCATAACCTGACGGCAGGCGCCGCAGGGCATGCGTGTATGATCGCCTGCATGCATGAAATCATCGGCGCCGCAGCTGACGGCCAGCGCAACGATGCCGGCCTGCGCATGCTGCGTCCGGGCGGCGAACATGGCTACGCGCTCGGCGCAGCAGGTCAGTCCATAACTGGCGTTCTCGACATTGGCGCCGGGTACGATCACACCATTGTCGAGCAGCACGGCTGCGCCGACACAAAACTTGGAGTAGGGAGCGTATGCGACAGCGCGCGCCGCCCGGGCGGCGGCGGCAAGGCGGTCGATAGAATTTGCGTCAGGCATGGAATCGGCCTCGAAAGGGCCGGGCAATCTGGAGAGGGACGGCGTGCAGGGCAAGCGGTCAATCGGAACGCTTGAAGAGGCAAAGGCCTTCATCCGCGCCAACACGCGAATCGCCGCCGTGCCCGGCGTGCCCATCCGCATGCACATTGCTGATGAGCTGACCCCGATCTGGGAAGCGACCGAGAAGGACCTTGCCGAAGCCAATGTCGCCCCGCCCTTCTGGGCGTTCCCGTGGGCGGGTGGTCAGGCGCTCGCGCGCTACGTTCTCGACAATCCGGAAATGGTTCGCGGCAAGCTGGTGCTCGACATCGCCTGCGGCTCCGGCCTCGTCGGCATCGCTGCGGCGCTGGCGGGCGCAGCCGCAGTCGTCGCCAACGACATTGATCCGATGTGCGAAGCGGCCGTTGCGCTGAACGCAGAACTGAACGGCGTGTCGATCAGCTATTCCGGCGGAGACCTGCTGCATGGCGACCCGCCCGACTACGATGTGATCCTCGCAGCCGACGTGTTCTACGAGCAGACCCCCGCCCGCCTGTTCCGCACCATGCTCGAGCGCGCCCGCGCCAATGGCTCAACCATCCTGGCCGGAGACCCGGGCCGCACATACTTCCCGCGCGATGCCTTCCGGCAGGTTGCTGAATACGCGGTCGAGACAACAACCGAGATCGAAAACCACCCGGTCAAGACAGCGCGGGTGTGGACGCTCTAGGCCAGCACAAACCGCGTTCCGCACAACTCGACAAACGGCCCGGTCGGAACCTCGCCGATCCGCACACCGGCCTTGTCAGCATTGACGAGGATCGCCTTGGCATCCCGGCACGCCAGCCGCACGGCAGAGAGTCCTTCGCCGCGGTCATCTTCAAGCTCCGAGAACCGCGCCCGGGCATTGTCGAGCTCGATCGTCCAGACGCCTGCGTCGCTTCGCTCGGCTGGCCGCTCCAGCAACCTGCTCCACAGCGCAGCCGTCGCCGCAGGATCTTCGCATTGCATCCGAGCGCCGGTGATCGCCTTCACCGATTTCGAGCGGTCTTGCTGCTGCCAACGCGGGCCGGCCCAGTGATAACCGCCCATCAGGTCCTCGCCGCCGGAGTGGCGATCGACGGACAGCAGGCAACCGCCGGTGTCCTTGGGATGCAGGTGCAGCGCCTCCGACGTCGACACGTCATCGCCAGACTTGAGGTCCTGCACCAGCCGCACGCCCATCGCGGCGAAATGTTCGCGCCGGCGCTCGAGGTCGTCGCAGTCGACGATGTACATGTATCCGCCATCGCCCTTGCGGCGCTCGAGATAGCGGCCGCCCGCCGTGCCGTCGGTCAGGGGCGACACGACTTCCAGAAATGTCCCGCTCATCGCGAATAGCGCGTTGTGCAGTCCATACTTGCCGACGCCGGGATCGCGATGGCAGATCTCCAGCCCGAGCACGTCGGCGATCTGCTTCTCGACGATTGCAAGATCCTTGGCGACAAGCGCGATCTGGCGAAGCCTCAGATATCCCATGGCGCCCTCCCTGAGCGAATGCGGACATCCAACGGCCTTACCGGCTCAGTGTCCGCCCTTCGATCATATGCCCGAGATCGGCCGTTCGCGAAGCGATGAAATCGTTGAACGCACGCACATGCGGCAGATTTCGCATCTCATCCCGCGTCATCAGCAGGAGCGCGTAGTCCGCTTCGTCGAACGTGAAACACAGCACGAAGCCCGGATCGAGTTCGCCCAGCACGCAAGGCAAGGGCCCACAGCCGAGCCCGCTCCTGATGGCGCTGGCGATGTTGAGGATGGAGGACGACGCCTGCCTGATCACGGCGCCCTTGGCCCGCGCCTGCTGCATGAAGGCCGGGTCAAATCGCGCCAGCTCCCCGGATCCCGCTATGATCAGGTGCGCCGCCAGCTCATCAGGACTTCTGGGGACGCCGTTTTCCTTGCCGTACGCCTTCGAGCAGTAGACGCCCTGTTTGCCGGTCGCGAGCCTGCGCACCACCACGCCGTCACCCATCGGCCCCACCGAGAGCGTGGCCGCACGCAACGCGATGTCGGCTTCTCCCCGGGAGAGCTCCATCTGGCGGTCGGTGATCACTGTCTCCACCTGCACCACCGGAAAACGCTGGGTGAACTCACGCAGCCAGGGCGTCAGCAGGCAGTCGGCGAGAACATCATGCGCAGGCCCGCCACCCGGCGGCCTGCGCTTTTGTTTTCACATGAAGCTGTAAGGTTCCACATCGAGCGTCATGCGCACGGCGGATGGCAGTTTCACGCGCTCCTTCCACGCCGCAAGAAAAGCAGAGAGATCGACATTGCGGTCGGAGCGGATGAGGAAGCGGCGTCGGTGACGCCCGCGCAGAATTGTGATCGGCGCAGGCGCTGGGCCCCAGACATCGATGCCGGTGGCGTTGGGCTGGCCTTCGCTCAGCATACGGGCGGCATCATCGACCTGCTCGGCGCTGGGCGCGGAGAGGATCACGGCGCCGAGGCGGCCGTAAGGCGGGAAGCCTACAAGACGGCGTTGATCAAGCTCGTGCGCGATGAAGGCGTCGCGATCGCCGGCAGCCAGCAGCGCGATGGCGGGACTTTCGGGCGCGTAGGTCTGGATGATGGCGCGGCCCGGCTTATCGGCCCGCCCCGCCCTGCCCGCGACTTGCAGCAGCAGCTGGAAGGTGCGCTCCCCCGCACGGAGATCACCGCCACGCAGGCCGGCGTCTGCGTCGACGACGCCGACCAGCGTCAGCGTCGGAAAATTGTGGCCCTTGGCGACGATCTGCGTGCCGATGAGAATGTCGATCGCGCCGGTTTCCATGCGCGCGATCAGGCTGCGCAGGTCTTCCGCCGACGCGACGGTGTCCGACGACAGGATTTCGACGCGGGCGCCACGGAAGCGCGTGTGCACCTCTTCCGCCAGCCGCTCGACGCCAGGTCCGACGCCGGCGAGCGATCCGCGCGCGCCGCAATGCGGACAGGCGAGTGGCTTTTCCATCGTGAAGCCAGTCAGGTGGCAGACCAGCCGGCCGGTATAGCGATGCTCGACCAGCCATGAATCTGTGTCGGGCGCCTTCAGCCGCTCGCCACATGCGCGACAGATCACCAATGGCGCGTAGCCCCGGCGATTCAGGAACAGGAGCGCCTGCTCCTTTGCCGCCAGCGTCTGCTCAATGGCGCCGGCAAGTTGTGGCCCGATCCAGCGGCCGGTCTCGGGCGGCTCCTCGCGCATGTCGGCGAGAGCGATCTGGGGCAAGGTCGCGACGCCTGGGCGAGCGTGCAGGCGAAGGTGCACGTATTTTCCCGCCTGAGCATTGTGCAGCGTCTCGAGCGAGGGCGTCGCGGAAGCGAGAACGATTGCACATTGCTCGACTGAGGCCCGCAGAACAGCGAGATCGCGAGCGTGATAGAGGACGCCGTCATCCTGTTTGTAGGACTGGTCGTGTTCTTCATCGACGATGATCAGGCGCAGTTTCGCGAACGGCAGGAACAGCGCCGAGCGGGCGCCGACAACGATCCGCGCCCTGCCCGCCGCCACTTCG
>Ga0315905_10002634_pt1 | contig 18864 bp, 18 predicted proteins | sample LakEriMetagenome_5_FD_203522 | JGI IMG/M metagenome (GOLD analysis project Ga0315905, IMG submission 203522) | Freshwater fungal communities from buoy surface, Lake Erie, Ohio, United States - Buoy 4 MA121 | ecosystem: Environmental > Aquatic > Freshwater > Lake | place: USA: Lake Erie, Ohio... | reverse complement strand
CCCGAAGAATCAAAATCCGATAGCAAACCCGCACGCCACCCCGACGCCAATCCCAGACCCGGCGTCCCCGAAGGCAAGCTCACCGCCATGCCCCCATGGAAAAGCAAGGTCTTCCCAGGCACCGAACGCGACTGGTCAGTCTACGTCCCAGCCCAGTACAAACCCGACGGCTCCGCCGCACTCATGATCTTCCAGGACGGCCACGACTATCAAAACCGCTCGGGCGCATGGGGCGTCCCCACCGTCCTCGATAACCTGATCGCCGCCGGCGAAATCCCCCCCATGGTCGCCGTCTTCATCAACCCAGGCCACGACCCAGCCAAACCCCGCCAGAACCCGTGGAGCAGCAGCAACCGCAGTCTCGAATACGACGGCCTCGGCCCAGCCTACTCCCGCTTCCTCCTCGACGAAATCATCCCCGAAATCGAAAAACTCTGGCCCGTCTCCAAAGACCCCGAACGCCGCGGTCTCTGCGGTGCCAGCAGCGGCGGCATCTGCAGCTTCACCGCCGCATGGGAACGCCCTGACCAATTCCGCCGCGTCCTCAGCACCATCGGCAGCTTCGTCAATCTCCGCGGCGGCAACTCCTACCCCTATCTCATCCGCAAAACCGAACGCAAACCCCTCCGCATCTTCCTCCAGGATTCCTCCGGCGACCTCGACAACCCCTTCGGCCACTGGCCCACCGCCAACCGCCAGATGCACGCCGCACTAGCCTATATGGGCTACGACCTCAAATTCGACTGGCAGGATGGCTTCGGCCACAACAGCCACCGCGGCGGAGCCATCTTCCCAGACGCCATGCGCTGGCTCTGGCGCTCCGAATCCACCACCTCATCCCCCGGCAAAACCAAAGACGACCTCGGCGGCGACCTCTCCCTCAACAAGCTCCTCATCGACGGCGAATCATGGCAGCTCCTCGCCGACGGCTTCGGCTTCGCAGACGGTCTCTCCAGCGACGCCACCGGCAATCTCTTCGCCAATGACCTCAAATCCGGCGGCTACTGGCGCATCGCCCCGGACGGCTCCAAAACCAAACTCTCCGACCACAACGGCAGCGGCGCTCACGCCGCCCCGGACGGCCGCATCATCTTCTGCAGCGGCAGCAGCCACCAGCTCACCGCCATGAACCCTGCCACCGGCGCCACCGAAATCCTCGCCTCCAACATCAACCCCAATGACCTCGCCGTCTCCTCCAACGGCTTCGTCTACTTCACAGACACCGGCAAAGGCGAGGTCGTCTCCCTCGACCTCAAATCCAAAACCCTCGCCACCGCCGCCACCGGCCTCTCCGGCCCCAACGGCATCGCCCTCTCCCCGGACGGCGGCACCCTCGCCGTCTCCGAATACACCGGCCGCTTCGTCCACGCATGGCGCGTCCGCTCCAACGGCACTCTCGACGCCGGCATGCCCATCATGACGCTCCGCCGCCCCATCGACCCAGCCGGCGAATTCCCCTTCAACGCCCCGCCTCCCCTCAAACCCAACAGCGGCGGCGACGGCATGTGTTCCGACAAGGACGGCCGCTGGTTCGTCACTTCCGCCCTCGGCGTCCAGGTCTTCGACCCCACCGGCAGAGAATGCGGGCTCCTCTCCCACCCAGCCCCAGGCCAATCCATCGTCAGCGCCACCTTCGCAGGCCCAGACCGCTCATGGCTCTGCGTCGCCGCAGGCAACCGCATCGTCCGCCGCAAACTCAACGCCTCAGGCTGGTAATCACCCCATCTCCACCAGCGTGACATCCCCGTCACGCACCTGCGGATTCAATGTGGACAGCCACCCGGGACCAGTGAAGCGTATCGCTTCACCGATTCCCCATGCCCGACAATTCGCCCGCCGCCGCCGCCGCCGCCATTGTGCGCAAAAGCCGGTCGAACCTTGCCTTCGCCCTAGCCAGCCTCCCGGAAGAACGCCGCGAGGACATGTACGCCTTCTACGCCTTCTGCCGCATCGTCGACGACATCGCCGACGACGAAGGCATCCCCGTCTCCGATCGCATCGCCGGCCTCCAGCGCTGGCGCGATGTCATCCACGAACGCGCCGCGGACATGAATCCGCTCGAACAATCCATCGTCGCCCTCCGCGACCGCTACCACGTCCCCGTCTCAGACCTCGAGGAAATCATCGAAGGCGTCAGCATGGACCTCGAACCTCGCCGCTTCGCCTCATGGGAAGACCTCCGCATCTACTGCCACCGCGTCGCCAGCTGCGTCGGCCTCGTCAGCATCAGAATCTTCGGCTGCCGCACCCCCGAAAGCCGCGACTACGCCATCCATCTCGGCTACGCCCTCCAGATCACTAACATCCTCCGCGATATCCGCGCCGACTGGGACAACGGCGGCCGTCTCTACCTCCCGCTCGACGAAATGGCCGCCGCCGGCTGCACCGAAGCCGACATCGCCGCCCACCGCTACCACGACGGCTTCTTCCGCCTCATGGACATCCAGATCGCCCGCGCCCGCAGCGAATACGCCGCCGCCGTCGCCGCATGGCGCCGCGAAGACGAAGGCCCGCTCCTCGCCTCCGAAACCATGCGCCGCATCTACAGCGGCACACTCGACCTCCTCCAGCACGACGGCTGCCGGGTCTTCGACCTCCGCTACAGTCTCCCGCTCTCCCGCAAGGTCCGCTACGTCGCCAAAGCATGGCTCCGCGGTCTCGCCCTCAAAATCTTCCGCTGACCTCCTAACTCCCCCACCCCGCCGCAACCCATGGACGCCGCCGTCTCGCTCCGCTCGGTCTCCAAGTCCTTCCACGGCAACCCCGTCGTCAGCGACCTCACCCTCGACATCCCCCGCGGCGCATTCTTCTCCATCCTCGGTGCCAGCGGCTCCGGCAAAAGCACCACGCTCCGCCTCATCGCAGGCTTCGAACCACCGGACTCCGGCGCCATCTCCGTCTGCGGCCAACCCATCTCCACGGACCACCCGCCCTTCGCAGGTCCCGTCAACATGGTATTCCAGAACTACGCTCTCTTCCCTCACCTCACCGCCGGCGAAAACGTCGCCTTCGGCCTTCGCATGCAGGGCATCAACCGCGCCGACCGCGACCGCGCCGCCCTCGCCATGCTCGCTCTCGTCCGCCTCGACCACCTCGCCAGCCGTCTCCCCTCACAACTCTCCGGCGGTCAGCAGCAGCGCGTCGCCCTCGCCCGCGCCCTCGCCACCAACCCAGAAATCGTCCTCCTCGACGAACCCCTCGGCGCTCTCGACCTCCGCCTCCGCAGGGAAATGCAGCACGAACTCCGCGACCTCCAGCAATCCCGCAACCTAACGTTCATCTACGTCACCCACGATCAGGAAGAAGCCCTCGGCATGTCCTCCAGACTAACCATCATGGACCACGGCCGCATCATCCAGACCGGCTCACCCCACGATCTCTACCTCCGCCCAGCCTCCCGCTTCGCCGCCGCCTTCCTCGGCGATAACAATTTCCTCGCAGGCACACTCGCAGGCTCCGACTCCGACTCATGGCTCGTCTCCGCCGAAGGTCTCGGCTTCCGCGTCCCCCGCGGCCAGGGCGCCCCATCCTCCATCACCCTCGCCATCCGCCCGGAACACCTCCACGCCTCCGGCTCCCCAGGCCTCAGCGCCATCGTCTTCCTGCCCGCCCGCGTCACCTCCACGGTCTTCTCCGGCGCCTCCACCCGCGTCTCCCTCCTCCTCCCCTCAGGCACCTCCCTAACGGCTCTCGTCGACTCCACCAGACCAGCCCCGGAACCCGGCACCATCATCGCCCCGTGGTGCCGCCCCGAATCCGTCTGGCCCATCCCCGACCCGCCCTCCAACCCATGAAGCCCCGGCCTCTCCTCGCCCCGGCCCTCTCATGGCTCGCCCTCTGGTTCGCCGCCCCGCTCCTCATGACCGTCGCCGCCTCCTTCGCCCAGCGCGGCCAACCCATCGTCTGGTCCTTCTCCTCCGACGCATGGCGCAGTCTCCTCGACCCCGGCGTCCTCAAGGTCCTCACACGCACGCTCATCATGGCCGCCCTCACCACTCTGGGCACCCTCGCCGCCGGCCTCCCCACCGCATGGCTCATCAACCGCTCCTCCCCGCGCACCGGCCGCACGCTCCTCGCCCTCGTCATGCTCCCGCTCGCCGCTAACTCTCTCGTCCTCGTCTACTCATGGATGAGTCTCCTCGCCCGCGACGGTCTCGCTGGCCGCACCCTCGCCGCTCTCCACCTCGTCCCGGAAGGCGGTCAATGGCTCTACTCGCCAGCCGCCAGTCTCCTCGGCATGATCTACTACTTCCTCCCCTTCATGGTCTGGCCAGTCGTCTCCGCCCTCGCCCGCACCGACCCCAGACTCATCGAAGCCGCCGCCGACCTCGGCGCTCCCCCTCGCGCCATCCTCCGCCACATCATCCTCCCGCTCGTCTCCCCCGGCATCGCCGCAGGAGCCATCCTCGTCTTCATCCAGGCCGTCGGCACGTTCATCATCCCGGACCTCCTCGGCGGCTCCAAAAACCTCCTCGCAGGCACACTCATCAGCCAGCGCTTCGTCGGCCAGAACCACGACTGGCCAGGCGGAGCCGCCCTCTCCATCGTCGTCATCCTCCTCATGCTCGCAGGCCTCGCCCTCTCCCTCAGGCTCGACCGCCACTCCCGCGCATGAACACCCTAACCACACACCCGGCTCTCCTCCGCCACCTCCCATGGTGGCTCCGCCTCCACACCGCCGCCGTCCTCGTCTTCCTCTACCTCCCCGTCATCACCCTCGTCGTCTTCAGCTTCAGCAACAGCCCGTCCGCCATGCAATGGGGCGGCTTCACCACCAAGTGGTACGCCCAGCTCTCCGAAAACGCCCGTCTCCTCCGCGCCGCCGGCAACTCCGCTCTCGTCGCCGCCAGCTCCACCGCCATCGGCCTCCTCCTCGGCGTCCCCGCCGCCATCGGCCACGCCTCCCTCCGCCGCCACCGCACCCGCGTCGCCGCCTCCCTCCTCCTCCCCATCATTGCCCCCGACGTCGTCGTCGCCCTCGCCCTCAAACTCTGGTGCCTCACCGCCTTCGCCCTCGCCCCAGGCCTCACCCCCATGATCCTCGGCCACAGTCTCCTCTCCCTCGCCTACGTCTTCCTCCTCGTCTCCGCCCGACTCGACCGCTTCGACTGGCGTCTCCTCGACGCCGCCCGCGACCTCGGCGCTTCCACCACCTCCGCCCTCCGCCTCATCCTCTTCCCCCACCTCTGGCCAGCCATCGCCGGCGGCGCCCTCCTCGCCATCGGGGTCTCCCTCGACGAGTACGTCATCAGCAGCTTCCTCTCCGGCCCAGGCAGCAGCACCGTCCCCATCGAAACCGCCAGCCTCATCCGCAAAACCTTCACCCCGGAAATCAACGCCCTCGCCTCCGCTCTCCTCGCCCTCTCCGCCTGCCTCGCCGCCGCTGCCATCCTCCTCCAGCGCCGCCGCTGACCCCACGGCTTGCATTCAACCGCTCCGGCGCGTACACCCATCCAGCCCTCCTTCACCGTCCCCAGCGCATGGTCCCCATCTCGATCCGCCACCTCTCCAAATCCTTCGACGGTACAAGGGTCCTCCACGATGTCTCCCTGACCATCGCCGCCGCCGAAATGTTCTTCCTCCTCGGCCCCTCAGGCTGCGGAAAAACCACGCTCCTCCGCCACCTCGCTGGCTTCTATCAGCAGGACAGCGGCACCATCCACTTCGGCGACCGCGACATGTCAGGCGTCCCCGCCCACCGCCGCAATACCGCCATGATGTTCCAGAGCTACGCCCTCTGGCCTCACCTCAGCGTCGCTGAAAACGTCGCCTTCGGCCTCCAGGAACGCAAACTCCCCAAACCAGACATCGTCTCCCGCGTCCGCGAAGCCCTCCACATGGTCCAGATGGGCCATCTCGGCGAACGCCGCATCAACCAACTCTCCGGCGGCCAACAACAACGCGTCGCCCTCGCCCGCTCCCTCGCCGTCAGACCAGACTGTCTCCTCCTCGACGAACCGCTCTCCAACCTGGACGCCAAACTCCGCCTCGACATGCGCGGCGAAATCCGCCGCATCTGCAACCAGTTCGGCCTCACCGCCGTCTACGTCACCCACGACCAGAAAGAAGCCCTCCACCTCGCCGACCGCATGGCCGTCATGGAAAAAGGCCTCATCAGTCAGGTCGGTTCCCCTCGCGAGGTCTACCGCGCTCCCCTCTCCACCGGCGTCGCCTCCTTCATCGGCGAAGCCAACTTCTTCCAGGGCTCCTATCAAGGCCACGGCACCGCCCAATCCCCTCACGGTCTCTGGAACGGTCGCCTCACCGACCCCTCATGGCATCCCGCCACCGGCGACGCCGTCGTCCTCTGCGTCCGCCCCGAAAGTCTCCGCTTCTCCCCCGCCCCAGCCGACCTCAACTCGCTCTCCGGAACCCTCACCGAAAGCATCTACCTCGGCGAACTCGCCCAGTACGCCGTCACCGCCGGCCCCTCCTCCTTCCGCCTCGCCGAACTCAACCCCGCAGGCCTCCGCCCCTCCGGCCCCGACACCGTCCACCTCACCGCCTCCCCGGACGATGTCATGATCCTCCGGCCCTGATCCCTCCCAGCTCCCTCCCACCGCCTCCGCGATTGCGGATCCCGCCCCGGCGCTATCGCGAAATCAAAGCTCAGGAAAACCGCATCGCCCTCACCCCCTCGGCCGCATGGCAGCTCATCCGCCAGGGCCACCACATCATCGTCGAATCCGACGCCGGTCAAGGCGCTGGCTTCCCCACCTCCGAATACCTCGCCGCAGGCTGCACCATCGCTAGCAACCCCGCCGAGGTCTTCGCCGCCGCCGACATCATCGTCAAAGTCAAGGAACCCCAACCCTCCGAGCTCGCCCTCCTCCGCAAGGGCCAGCTCCTCTTCACCTACCTCCACCTCGCCGCCTCAAAGGAACTCACCGAGGCCCTCCTCCAGACCGGTGCCACCGCCATCGCCTACGAAACCGTCGAACTCCACCACCGGCTCCCGCTCCTCGAACCCATGAGCGAAATCGCCGGCTGCATGTCCGTCATGGTCGGTGCCTATCACCTCGCCCGCCACCAGGGCGGCCGCGGCACACTCCTCAGCGGGGTCCCCGGCGTCCTCCCTGGCAAGGTCGTCGTCCTCGGCGGCGGCACCGCAGGCATCAACGCCGCCCGCATCGCCACAGGCCTCGGAGCCGATGTCACCATCATGGAAGTCGACATGGACCGCATGCGCTTCCTCGACATCACCATGCACACCGCTCACACGCTCTACTCCAGCCCAGCCAGCCTCCTCGACCTCCTCCCACGCACCGACCTCGTCATCGGTGCCGTCCTCGTCCCCGGCGCACGCGCCCCCAAACTCATCACCCGCGAAATGCTCCGCGCCATGCCCGAAGGCAGCGTCCTCGTCGACATCGCCGTCGATCAGGGCGGCTGCGCAGAAACCACCAGACCCACCACCCACGCCGCACCCACCTACACCGAAGCAGGCGTCATCCACTACTGCGTCGCCAACATGCCCGGAGCCTACGCTCGCACCGCCACCCAGGCCCTCACCAACGCCACCCACCGCTACCTCGGCCTCCTCGCCGACCACGGCCTCCCCGAAGCCTGCCGCCTCAAACCAGAACTCCTCTCAGGCATCAATACCTTCAACGGCCACCTCACCTGCAATCCAGTCGCCGACGCCCACAACCTCCCATTCTCAGACATCCACAACCTCCTCGCCTGACACTCCTTAACCCCGCCCCCCCGTAGCAAGGGCGTCCCGCCCTTGTCTCCTCCAAAGCCCCCACCCCTTCCGGCCCAACGGGCCCCAGGAAGCAAAGTGGCACGGGCATCTTGCCTGTGACCTCAATGACAAAGATCATGAACACAGCCGCTGCAGCCCACAACATCCCAGAGGCCCGGCCACTTGCACCACCCCCAACCAGTGCTAGGCTTGCACGCCTCACCTCCTCCGCGCCCAGAACCTCCACCCGCACGCACCATGAAGCCGCTCCTCACCGCCCTCATCGCGTTCGCCATGGGAGGCACCGTCCGCACGCAGGCCGCGTGCTCCATGTGGAACGTCCCCAGTGACTATCTTACTGGTTTTGGCGGATGCGAAACAGCCCCGGGGGTCATGCTGTTCGCGCCTTTCAGCGGTGGACGGTTTACTACCACCGAGCCCTTCATCGAGTACCTCGAATTCAAGCTCCCCTACGCCCAACGCAGCGACAGCCCGTGGGCCGCCGGCATCCGGCAGGGCAGCATCTACGTCGAAGACTTCGAAGACGGCCTCGTCAATACCCCGGGCCTCGCCATGACCAGTGGTTTCCTGCTGGATGGCTCCAGCGTCGATGAAGACGACGGCGTGCTTGGCAATGGAACCGACAATGATTTCGGATTTGTGTATTACGCAGCCGGCAACACTCACACCATCAGGGCAGAGTTCAGCCGGGATTCCGAGGGGCGGTTTCCAACTCATGCCGGATGGGTCATGGATACCTTGGATCAATCGGATGCGAGATTCGCTGCCTACGATCCGTCAGGAAACGTCCTGGCCAGCTATAACTACATTTTGCAGTGGGGAGAATTCCAGTTTGTCGGTGTCTATGCCCCGCAGGGAATCGGTGCCATTGCGTCCGATTTCAACCAACGCCTCTACGTGGACCACGTCCAATACGGCTACGCCATCCCCGAACCCGGCACCGCCCTCCTGACCACCACAGCAGCCCTCTCAGCCGCCTCCCGCCGCCGCCGGGCACCCGCTCCTCAACTCCCCTGAACCCTCACTTCTAGCGGTCTGCGCACTTGCACCACCCCCTCTGTCCTTCCCAGGCAGAGGGCAGCTTTTCTCCTGAGTTGCTAATCGCTCGTTCTCCCCCATAGTGCCCGCATGACGGCCTTCACTTCCGAACTTCCGCTTCCCGCCTTTGTCTCCGATGAAGAGGCGCGCCTCATGTTGGCGGTGAAGCTCTTCGAGACCGGACGCCTTTCCCTTGGCCAGGCTGCCGAAATGTGCGGCTACTCGAAGCAGGGATTCATCGACGTTCTGGGCCATCATGGCATTCCAGTCGTGCAGTATCCGGCCTCTGAACTCGCTGCCGAAACAGCATGGTGAGGATCGCCGCGGTTCTCGACTGCGCTTGCCTCATCGGGCTGGAGCGCGTCGGCCAGTTAGCGATTACGTCTCATCCCCTCAATTCGGCCCCTCATGGATGCGCTGGACCAGCACCAGTTCCGCATCAGCTCCGCCCTCCGGGCTGAAGCGCTCCGCCTCGCAGGTGAATAGAAAGAACGCAGTGCGAGCCCCGCAATCGGGTGCCGAAAGCAGCCGTCGCCCGACGTGCCACGATTTCGCGAAGCATCGACCGTGCTTCCCTAGCCCCTTCTCACACAAGAAAAAGCCTCCCGCCACCGGCACCTCCTGTTTTTTCAGACACTTCCAGAGGTCTGACCAACTGCGGTGATTCACCAACGGATGTGCCGACGACCATCCAAAATGAAATCGACCCCCTGCCCCCCGCAGACAGAGGGCCACTTTGTTTCAAAAGTTGCCTTTCGTACGGAATAAGTCACTGTTTCGCCATGAGTCCCATCTCCGTTGACCTCGAAAACGCCCTGGCCCGGCTCGACCCTCGTTCAGCCGCGGCGCTGGAGCGTCTTGTCAGGGACTCGCTGGCGTTGCTTGAGACGCGTGTGGTCCATGCTCAGGAACTGGACACCCGGGGCTGGCCGGTGGGTTACTTTGACCGCACCGAAGGCAGCTTCGCCGGGGAGCCACTTGAAGCACCCGAAGATCCTCCCGCAGAATCCTTGCCCCGCTGGTGATGCGTTACCTGCTAGACACCAACATCTGGATTCTCTACCTCAAAGGCGGGCACCCCATGCTGCGCGCAAAACCCTGATGAATTTGGCAGAGTCCCGGGCCTCGCCGTGGAGGATTGGGTTGTGTCCGCGTCATGACGACCACCCAGAGGCCCGGACACTTGCACCACCTTGTCTCCGACCGAGCCCCCACCCCCCGAATCCCTCCCGGCTGGAAAACCGGTTTGAATCCCGCCGCCCCCGCGCCTACCGCTCCTCACGGGACCGCCGCTCCACCCCCGTGCCGCCAAACCATGTACCGCTACCTCGCTGTCTTCCTCGCCATGGCGGTCACCATCGCCGCTCCCATCCTCCTTAAACCCAAGGAAAGCGCCCGAAGTGCCGACTACCTCCCAGCCGACCGTCTCGTCGTCGTCACCCCGCACGTCGAAACCATCCGCTACGAACTCGAACGCGGCTTCCAGCAATGGATGCTCACCCACCACCAGCGCCGCGTCGTCATCGACTGGCGCGTCCCCGGCGGCACCTCCGACATCATCAAGGTCCTCAAATCCGAATTCACCGCCTCGTTCGAAAACGTCTGGACCACCGCCGGAAACGACGCCTCCCTCATCCACGACTTCGCCGACGCACGCAGCAACTCCCCGGCACGCACCGCCTTCCTCCAGTCCTCCGCAGGCGTCGGCATCGACCTCATGCTCGGCGGCGGCCCCGTCGACTACAACGGTCTCAAAAAACAAGGCTTCACCGTCAGCCGCAACGCCGCCGGACTCGGCCCCGAAGCCGTCCGCAAAGCCCACCCGGATTGGTTCTCCAACGCCGTCATCCCCGCTAACATCGCCGGCCAGGACCTCTACGACCCGGACCTCACATGGATCGGCACCTGCCTCTCCGCCTTCGGCATCTGCTGGAATGAGGAACGCCGCGTCTCCCTCGGCATCCCCTCGCCCCCTCACACATGGGCCGACCTCGCCCTCCCCGCATGGCGCAACCAGATCGCCCTCGCCGATCCTACCAAATCCGGCACCGTCGCCGCCATGTTCGAGGTCATCCTCCAGATCGAGATGCAGAAGGCCATCGCCAGCGCCCCAGACTCGGACGCCGCCCGCGCCGCCGCCGCAGCCACCGGCTGGCTCAACGGTCTCCGCCTCATCCAGCGCATCGCCGCCAACGCCCGCTACTGGACCGACAGCTCCACCAAAATCCCCCTCGACGTCGCCGACGGCGAGGCCGTCGCCGGCATCTGCGTCGACTTCTACGGCCGCAATTTCGTCGAGCGCCTCGAACGCGCCAACCACACTAGCCGTCTCCACTTCATCGCCCCCAAAGGCGAAACCACCGTCAGCCCCCAGCCCGTCGCCATGCTCCGCGGCGCTCCCAACCCGGAACTCGCCACCCGCTTCATCGAATTCCTCCTCTCCCCGGACGCCCAGAAACTCTGGGGCTGGAAAGCCGGCACCCCCGGCGGCCCCGAAAAAATGGCCCTCCGCAACATGCCCATCCGCCGCGACTTCTATTCCCCCGACTCCCTCACTAACGCCTCGGACCCCGAACTCCGTCCCATGGAAAAAGGCATCGCCTTCACCTACCGCCCCGAACTCACCGCCGACCTCTTCAGCACCATCCGCGTCATCATCCGCGCCATGTGCATCGACCCCCATCACGAACTCCGCAACGCATGGGCCGCCCTCGACTCCTCAGGCTTCCCTCCTAACGCCACCGCCACTTTCGATTCGCTCGACGCCGTCAACTACACCGCCGCCGCAGGCATCGCCGCCAAACTCAAAAGCCGCGACCCCATCATCGCCGCCACCGTCGCCCGCGACCTCTCCTCCCTCTTCCGCGACCAGTACCTCCGCGTCTCCTCCCTCGCCCACCCCTGATCCCTCCCCGCCTTTCCTCCTCTCCATCGGCTTGCACCTCAGCCTCCCTCCCGCCACCATCCACACCCTTTTCCAACCTCCATGACTTCTCCCCTCTCTCTCCGCGACCAAGGCTGGCGCATGCCCGCAGAATGGGAACCCCACCAGGCCACATGGATGAGCTGGCCCTCCCGCCTCAATACCTCCTTCCCGGACGGCGACCACCACGACCGCGTCCTCCCGGTCTTCGCCCGCCTCATCGAGGCCATCACCGCCTCCGAAACACTCTACCTCAACTGCGTCAACGACGACGACCGTTCATGGATCGAACGCAACGTCGCCTCCGAAGCCCGCAAAAACCTCATCCTCACCAGCATCCCCGCCGTCTACCCATGGTGCCGCGACCACGGCGCCATCTTCGTCGTCAACGACGCCACCGGCGAGGTCGCCGCCACCACATGGGAATACAACGCATGGGGCCGCAAATACCCCGAAGCCATCCCCGACACCAACATCCCCTCCGCCATGGCCTCCCTCCTCGGCCTCAAGGACTTCCCAGGCGGTATGGTCCTCGAAGGCGGCAGCATCGACCTCAATGGCTGCGGCTCTCTCCTCACCACCGAATCCTGTCTCCTCAACCCTAACCGCAACCCTCACCTCTCCCGCACCCAGATCGAACAGCGGCTCCGCGACTTCCTCGGCGTCGACAAAATCCTCTGGCTCCACGACGGCGTCGCCGGCGACGACACCGACGGCCACATCGACGACATCACCCGCTTCATCAATCCGGAAACCGTCCTCACCGTCGTCGAAGACAACCCCGATGACGAAAATCACCCGAGGCTCCTCGAAAACTACGAGCGTCTCTGCCGCATGACCACCGAAGACGACAGCGGCCTCAATGTCCTCGTCCTCCCCATGCCCAGCCCGCTCATCATGGACGATCAGCGGCTCCCCGCCAGCTACGCCAACTTCTACATCACCAACCAATCCGTCATCGTCCCGGTCTTCAACGACCCCAACGACGAACGCGCTCTCGCCAAGCTCGCAGAGTGCTTCCCGGACCGCCGCATCGTCCCCATCGACAGCACCGAACTCGTCTGGGGCCTCGGCTCCTTCCACTGTCTCACCCAGCAGGTCCCCGCTCCTCCTCGCATCCGCAGATGACAGGCGTTGTGGTGTATGCCACAATTCCGGCAACACCATAAAACCCGCCCGCCGCCATGTACTCCGACGACGACATCCACTACGCCCTCGAAACCACCGAGGTCCTCCACGAACCCGACCGCCGCATCGACACCTTCGGAGCCACTAGCTTCGAATTCCGTCTCATCTCCGAACTCATGGACGATGTCGGCCAGGTCCGCGTCCGCAGCGGCCGCATCACCGCCGACCGCCCCCGCATCCTCCGCCCCGAACCCTCGGAAGACCTCGACTTTGAAGGCTTCGGCGAACCCGCCCGCGCCTTCGCCGAATGGCTCAAGGGCCGCATGGAAAACAGCGCCCTCCTCCGTTACGGCTTCAGCTTCCGCAAATCCGACGTCACAGAATCCGTCGTCCACGACTCCCTCCCAGTCGTCTGCGAACGCGTCCTCGAAGAAACCCGCTCCAACGGCAACCCCCTCATGGCCGTCATCCAGGGCGTCGACGACACATGGGAAATCAGTCTCCTCAAGTTCACCATCGAAATGATCCAGAAATCCCAGCGGATCAATCTCTTCGACTTCAAACGCCGCGGCCTCCTCTGACTCCCTGACGTTTTCCTAACTCGTCTCCGCCGCGACCGCGCCCGCCCCCGGCTCCTCCTTCTCTTTGGCCACCGGCCGACGCCGCCCTCCCCCGCACAGCAGCCCGCTCAGCGCCCACAACGTCAGCACCACCCCCGCCGACGCCGCCACACACGCGCTCACAAATCCAGCCCCGCGCGGTCCCCTCAGGTCAAAACTGAAAATCCGCCCGTGCCACTGCCGCGTCCAGTCACGGAACGGATCCCCCTCCGCACGCACATTTTCCTCCTCGATCGGCACATTCACCAACCCCGCATACTTCGCATTCGACACCAGCCGCACCGCCGCCACTTCCCCCCACACCACAGCCTCCGGCAACTGAAACTCCACCGTAACCTCCCGCGCATCAAAATCCAGCCCCGTCACCCGCCCGCTCTCCACCTCCCCGCCACTCCGCCGCTCCACCACCACATACACCTCCGCATCCTTCCACCCCGCATCCGTAGTCACCGCCTGCCCGAACTCCAGCATCCGCCTCACCGTATCCCGCGAAAACAACCGGTGCTCCTCCTTCATCAGCTCCTTCAGCGCTAACGTCTTCTCCACACTCCGCTTCATCTCCCCCCGCTGCGTCAGCTTCGTCAGCACCACCGTCCTCACCTCACCACCACGCTCCTTCTCCACCCGCAACCCACCCCACCACGCCAGCACCACCCCGGGCACCAGCAGCAGCACCGCCACCCGCCAACCCGGCCGCCGCGGCAGTCTCCCCGCAGCCTCCCTCACCAGCGACCGCTCCAGCAGCCACCCCGACACCGCCGAACACATCACCGCAAACGAAAACAGATACAGCCCCATCGACGGCATGATCCTCACATATTCCCCCACCTTCACCAGCATGATCGCCATCGCAATCACCAGCACGTCCAGCATCGAATACTTCGCCGACCACGACGTCACCTGCACAATCCTCTGACGCAACCCACGCGGCAACCAGTGCTGCCCGCCCGCACACAGCAGACACAGCACCAGCTTCACTAGCGGAAATACCATGCTGAACACAAAAATCAGCCCCGCCAGAAAGTGATTCCCCGTCGCGTAAAACTCCCGGATCCCCCCCCACACCGAATACCACCGCGGCCCATCCAGCGCATTCGCCACCAGCATCGCCGGCACAAAATACGCCGGCCCCAGCGCCACCAGCCCTGCCATCGCCCACACAGCCGACCAACGGTCCCACGGCCCCGTCGCCCGCCCGCCCTTCACCGCTTCCTCTGCACCTGGCTCTTTCATCCCCTCCCCATGCCGCAATTCCCCACTCCTGTCCAGCCCAGCCACTCCCCTCCCGAAAACAGAAGCGGCCCCGGGCCTTATCACCCGGAGCCGCTCCTCGCATTTTTCGTTCAGCGGCCTTCGCCGCTCTCACTCACTTCTTCTCACCTTCGATCGCCAGCAGCTCGACCTCGAAAATCAAAGTCGCATTCGGCCCGATCTTCCCGCCCGCACCGCGCTCGCCGTAAGCAAGCTCAGAAGGAATCACAAACTTGTACTTCGATCCCACCGGCATCAGCTGCACGCCTTCCGTCCAGCCCTTGATCACGCCATTCAGCGGGAACGAAATCGGCTCACCGCGGTCCACCGAACTGTCAAACACAGCCCCGTCGATCAAAGTGCCGTGATAGTGAACCTTCACCGTGTCCGTCGCCGCTGGCTTCGCACCAGTTCCTGGCTTCAGCACTTCATACTGCAATCCGCTCGCGGTCGTCTTCACGCCCTCACGCTTCCCGTTCTTTTCCAGAAACGCTTTGCCTTCTTCCGTGTTCTTCCCGCCCGCTGCCTTCGCAGCCGTCATCTGATGGCTCTGCATGATCTGCTGCAGCTGCTGATCAGAATACTTCGCAGGCTTGCCAGCCATCGTGTCCTTCAGCGCCGCCACCATCGCCTCAACATCAGGCTTCAACCCCTGCGCGCTCACGTTCTTGCCAATCAGGCAACCCAGCGCATAACCCACGTCCGCCGCAGTCGGCTCCGCAGGAACCGCCGCCGCAGCAGCAGCCGGTTTGCCATCTTGGGCTTGCATCACACCGGCGTAAGCCAGCGACAACAGTGCTGTAAATATAGTCTTTCGCATCCGCCAGCCTTGGAGCCCGCCCCTTTCTCGTCAATCGCACACTGCAACCATCCCGCGGGTCCCTACCCCCACCCCCGCACCCCCCTCCCACTCACTCCTCCGCCTCCCATCCAGCCCTCCCCGCCACGAACACCCCATTGACCTTCCCAACCACCGCCCGCATTGACCCGGCTCCTGAAGCCGCCGCTTCTCCCAGCCCAGGCTGGCCTCCTCAGGCACTCCAGCACTTCCGCCTCCACTCATCGCTTCCAGGCCTCCAAGGCACCAGCCGTACCGCACCATGATCCCTTCCCGCGCAGGTATCCCCTCCCAGCCCGGCCTCCAGCACACCTTCTGCATCCTCGGCTTGCCTCGGTCCGGCACCACATGGCTTCTCGACCTCCTCCACCACCACCCCCAAGCCCACTGCCCAAACGAAATCCTCATCCGCAACCCTCTCCGCCACGGCATCCCCGGCCACCGCCACCTCAGCCCTTCAGTCTCCCATCTCGGATTCAAAATCCTCGACTGGCAGAACGCATGGTGGTTCCGCTCCCTCATGCAACACAAGGACATCCCCGTCATCCTCCAGTGGCGCTCCAACTCCGTCCGCCAGCTCTACTCCTCCATGGCCGCCGCAAAATCCGGCATCTACCACCACAAACCACTCCGCCAGCAACTCCGCGACAGGCTCCGCCACGGCGTAAGAGCCCTCGCCCGCCTCCAGTTCGGCTACGCTGCCTTCGCCGCACGCACCTCCGCCTCCATCTTCGCCGCTCACCTCGCTGGCTCCCCTCCATACCAGCCACAACCACTCACCATCTCCCCGGAGGAACTCGACCGCTTCATCGCCACAAGGCTCGCCCGCGTCAACACTCTCCGATCCGCACTCATCGCACGCCGCGGCCCGTGGCTCGAGATCACCTACGAACAACTCTCAGGCCCAACTCACCACTCCTCCATGCTCAAGATCCAGGAGTTCCTCGGCCTAACCCCTCTCAGCCTCGATTCATCCATGCGCCCGCTCAACGACCGGCCACTCCGCGACCTCCTCGCCAATCATGACGAACTCGAAGCCCACTGCCATCGCCATGACATCCCCTTCGCATAATCCCGGCAACTCCAACCCGGATTCCACCCCACGGAACTTCAGCTGCCTCACCTACAGAACCCGCAACATCGGCGATATCATCCAGACTATCGCCCTCTCCCGCCTCCTGCCGCCCATGGCAGCCGTCTTCCGCCACCAACTCGAGTCCGCCCCGACAGACCGCCTCTTCATCGTCAATGGCTTCCTCGAACGCGACCGCCCTCCCCTCCACGGAGCCACCTGCCTCTTCGCCGGCATCAGCGGCCCCTACATGCGCAAACCGCTCTACCTCGACTGGCTCCGCCGCTCCCCATGGCCCGTCGGCGCCAGAGACCCAGTCACCGCCACACGCCTCGCCCATGCCGGCATCCCCACCCAACTCTCAGGCTGCGCCACCCTCACCCTCCCTCGCTACAATGGCCCTCGCCAAGGCATCGTCTCCGTCGACTTCAACGGTCCCGGCACTCGCCTCCACCACCATATCCCGAGATCCCTGACGCTCCCGGAACAATGGGCCCTCGCTGACCTCCTCCTCACCAAATACCGCACCGCAGAAGCCGTCTACACCTCCCGTCTCCACGTCGCCCTCCCCTGCCTCGCCTTCGGAACCCCTGTCTTCATCGCCAGCCCGGAAGTCAGGGGATTCCCGGAACGATTCTCCCTCCTCAGGGAAATGGCCATCCCCTTCGACCAACTCGTCAGCCGCGACATCTCCACCCACGCCAACCAATACATCCAGTTCCTCGAATCCCATCTCGGCCAACCCATCATCCCCAGCGACCCCAAGCCCCCATCCCTCGTATCCCCGGACCACCTCCGGCTCCGCGACCGCACCCGCTTCGCCGCAGAAGACCTCTGGCACACCCTCCAGTTCAACTGGGGCCGCGAAGGCCGCAGGCTCCGCCGCCTCCGCAGTCGTTCCCGCTCCACCCTAGCCACTCTCCCCGCCTCTCAGAACCCGCCGCCATGAAGGCCCTCTTCGTCCTCGACATGCTCCACGACGGAGGCGCTCAGACCCAGGCTCTCAATCTGGCCCACGAACTCTCCCGCCACAGCATCCACACCTCCGCCACCGCCCTCTACTCCCCTCAGGGCCTCTCCTCCCACCTCGGCATCTCCACCAGCGGCCTCGGCGTCTCCACTAACCCACTCCACTTCCCTCTCGCCTGCCTCCGCCTCCTCAACCTCTGCCGCTCCGAACGACCAGATATCGTCCACAGCCACGCTGAAGCCGCAGACCTCGCCTCCAGATTCGTCTGCCTCACCCTCGGCATCCCCCACCTCGCCACCGCTCACAGCGAGTTTCCATGGCACTGGCGCCGCCGCCTCGGCGTCACCCTCGAACGCCACTCCTCCTTCCTCACCCGCCGCTACTTCGCCGTCTCCGCTGCCGTCGCCTCCATGCTCGAAAATGAACTGCTCATCCCTCCCGACCGCATCCGCATGATCCCCAACTGGGCCCCGCTATCTCCCCAACCATCCAGTCCACTGCCCCTCCCACCCACCGGTCGCCCCACCCTCCTCAACGTCGCCCGCCTCCATTCCCAGAAAGCCCAGGACGTCCTCCTCGACGCCTTCCGCATCGTTCGCAAACAGCTCCCCGACGCCGCCCTCTGGATCGCCGGCACCGGCCCGGAAGAACAACACCTCCGCTCGCTCGCCTCAGACGGTGTCCACTTCCTCGGCCACCGCACCGATGTCCCTGAACTCCTCCGCGCCGCAGACCTCTTCGTCCTCTCCTCCAGATGGGAAGGCATGCCCCTCTCCATCCTCGAAGCCATCCGCGCAGGCCTCCCCATCGTCTCAACCGCCGTCGCAGGCATCTCCGACCTCATCCACCACGGCAAATCCGGCACCATCGTCCCCATCGGTAACCCTCTCGCCCTCGCCAGCGCCATCATCGATTCCTCCACTCACCCCGGACAATCTCGCGCCATGGCCCAATCCGCCAGACACCTCGCCGACGGCCTCCGCTCCCAAAGTGTCTCCGCCTACCTCCAATCCTATCAGGAAATTCTCGGCCTCCCGCCCCGCACCGTCAGCCCGCCCTAACTCCTCCCTCTCACTCCTCCCGCCCCCCAGGCACCAGCTCAGGCACCTCCATCTCCCCTCCCGGCAGCGGCCCCGGCCCGGACTCCTCCGCCCTCCCCTCCGCCTTCTCACTCCCCTCCAACTGCCAAACACCGTCCGCCAACCCAGTCCCAGAAAAATCAATCTCCGGCATCGCCACCTTCACCGTCACCGTCTTCTCCTCCTCTCGCTTCTCCACCTTCGCCTCCACCCCAGCCGCGCGGGGGGGGCGGGGGT
>Ga0315905_10002633_pt1 | contig 18867 bp, 16 predicted proteins | sample LakEriMetagenome_5_FD_203522 | JGI IMG/M metagenome (GOLD analysis project Ga0315905, IMG submission 203522) | Freshwater fungal communities from buoy surface, Lake Erie, Ohio, United States - Buoy 4 MA121 | ecosystem: Environmental > Aquatic > Freshwater > Lake | place: USA: Lake Erie, Ohio... | reverse complement strand
TGACCCATGCGAGCAAGAAGCAGATTGGCTTCTAGATGAGGTATTCCATCATTCGGTAGAGCTTGGTCCCGATGGAACCTTATGGGCCCCAATAGTCATCAACGATCCATTTCCAGAAAATTCTGTTCTGAATCGAATTGTGCGAGACGATGGCCTGGCGGAAGTGTCATTGGATGGGCGCATACTCCAAAAAATCTCGTTCTCGCGAGTTCTTCTCGAAAATGATCTCCGGGTTTTGGTTCTGGGTTTGAACGACGCAAATTTTAGTTACGATTTTCTTCACCTCAATCAGATAACCCCTGCATTTGTCGACGGAAAGCGCTGGAAGAAAGGCGACTTATTGGTCTCATCGCGTCGATTGAGTTCGGTCTTCATTTATCGTCCATCGACCAACAGTATCGTATGGCACCAAATGGGGCCGTGGCTTAATCAGCATTCAGTTGCATTCTATGGCGATGATTCCATTTCTGTATTTGATAACAATGTAGTGTGGGGTCTTCCGACCGCACAGCCTTTCTTTACGCCAGATGATCATAACCGAGTGATTGTTTTTAACCTTGAGAGTCAGACTTGGCGCGATCCGTTCGTGGAGATCCTCTCTAAGTATCGACCGCGTTCCGCGACGCAGGGTCGGTCGCAGGTATTGAGTGACGGTGGCTTGTTTATAGAGGAAACCAACAACGGACGATTAATGAGGTTTTCAGAGACCGGTTTGATGTGGTCAAAGATAAATACCTATCACGAAAAGTATGTCGCCAAATTGGCGTGGAGTCGCTACATTGAGAAGCCGGCTGCAGAGCTCGCTATTAACTCGTTGCTTGATCGCGGTTGCATGGGTGGTTTTGGGAGCGGAGTCAAAAAGTGAAGTTCGATTATGTAATCGAGAGAATTGAAAGCGCACCGATACGCCCGATGCCGTTCGCGCATATTCAAATCGATGAGCTTTTCGACCAGAAACATTTTCAAGAGATTGTTTCGGCTGTTGAGATCAGGCTTGCACCACAGACATCTGACGCCCGCTTATTCGAGAGTCTGTTCGATGTCGGATATGAGATCATTAACTTTCCTGGATCAGTTCTTAATAAGGATCGCTACATCGAGTGGCATAAGAGTCGTCGACCCGATCACGGGCTTAATCAGTCATCTTGTGAGGGCTTTGGCGTTACGCTTCGGTTAGCCCAGCCGCAGTCGCCCGTGATATCTGAGCTTCTGACTTTCATTGGCTCGAGGGAGTTTAAGTCTGCTCTGGCATGTCGCTTTGGTATTGACGCATCGGGGTTGCAGTTTGATGCAGGTCTACAGAAGTACCTTGATGGCTACGAGATTAGTCCACACCCAGATGTGCGGCGAAAAGCTCTTACGTTCATGGTCAATATCAACCCGTCGTACGACTCGCAGTTCAACCAGCATCATACTCAGCTGCTCAGATTTCGGCCGGAGTACCAGTACGTTCAAGAGTATTGGAAGGCGAGACCGGCAGAGGAGCGTTGCTGGGTCCCTTGGGACTGGTGCGAGTCGGAAAAAACGCACAGTCAAAACAATAGTCTCATCGCCTTCATTCCGTCCGACGACACGATGCATAGTGTCAAGGCCGCCTACGACCATTTGGTTTATCAGAGAACACAGTTGTACGGAAACTTCTGGTATTTGGCCGATAGAACTGGTGTTGGTCCGATTTGGGAGGACTTTGTTATTAAACCATCGTCAGCGAGAGCGAGGCGGAACTTCAGAGGCAAATTGATTGAATGGCTGCCGAAACCGGCCGGTGATTTCGTTAGGCGGTTGGTTTATCGCCGCGCACCGGTGAACGTAAACAGACTGAAGTAGAACTGCGAGTTAAGTTGCGATCCGAATAACAGGAATGTCGTCAGATCGGCTTAAGAAGCGTCGACTTCTGGAAAACTCATCCCCACGGTGCTGAAGCCACCGTCGACGTAGAGGATCTCGCCTGTCACGCCGGCCGCAAGATCGGAGCAGAGAAACGCGGCGGCGTTACCCACATCTTCCTGCGTGACGTTGCGACGCAGCGGTGCGACGTCGGCTACGCGCGAGAGCATCTTGCGAAAGCCACCGATGCCGGCAGCGGCAAGTGTCTTGATTGGGCCGGCGGAGATGCCATTCCACGCAGTAGCCCGGCTGGTTAGAATACCGGCCTATCACTCGGGGGGTTGCGGGTTTTAGTCCCGTACGTTCCGCCACTCATTCCGATAAAAAAACATTACCGGATTTTTTATGCTGCGAAGTATTGGTAATTGGCTGAAGGGCTGGAAGTTCCTCGCTCGGCTCGTTTTTGTCCCTTTGGCGGTGGTGTTTGCGATCTGGAGCGCGACCGGCGCAGTCAGTGTCGCTTTCGAGGGACTGCGCAACTACGCGGCCAAGGCCAACGGCAGCCGTGTCCGGCAGGATTTGATCAATGAGCTTTGGCGGCGCGAGGTGTCGACTTGGCAGAAAGCGACCGGTCGTAAGCCCTCGGACGAGATCCGCCAGCAACTTCCGGATGATTTACGGGAGCGCTTTATCTTCGCCGAGTTGACCTCGGCTCGCGGCGCCGAGCGAGGTTCTCGCGTTCCTGAGCGTGCCGTTATGCGCGCCAAGGCGGACGTTAAGCAGGCTCTGCAGATCTAGCTATGACCATCCTCGTCACCGGCGGCGCAGGCTTTATCGGAAGTAACTTCGTACTCGAGTGGTTCAAGGGTGCCGCGGTCGCCTGTGAGCCGGTCGTCAATCTCGATGCGCTGACCTACGCCGGTAATCTTGAGAATCTCGCGAGTCTCGAGGGTGAGTCGCGGCACCACTTCGTCAAGGGTGACATCACTGATGCCGATCTCGTTCGCCGGCTGATTGCGAAACATCAACCGCGCGCCATTGTGCATTTTGCGGCCGAGAGCCATGTGGATCGCAGCATCCATGGGCCTGGCGCCTTCATCAAAACCAACATTGAGGGCACTTTCGTGCTGCTCGAAGCGGCGCGCGCCTATTGGCAGGGCTTGGCTGATGCCGAGAAGGCCGCATTTCGTTTCCACCACGTGAGCACAGACGAGGTCTACGGCAGTCTGAAGCCGGATGATCCCGCTTTTGCCGAGACCAATCCGTACGAGCCCAACAGCCCGTACTCGGCGAGCAAGGCGGCGAGCGATCATCTCGTGCGTGCTTGGCACCACACCTACGGATTGCCGGTCGTGACGACCAACTGCTCGAACAACTACGGGCCGTACCATTTTCCCGAAAAGCTCATTCCGCTAATGATCGTGAACGCGCTTGCAGGCAAGCCGCTGCCGGTCTACGGCGATGGTCAGCAGATTCGTGACTGGCTGTACGTCACCGATCATTGCAGCGCGATCCGCGTGGTGCTCGCGCGCGGCCGGCTGGGCGAGACGTACAACATCGGCGGCTGGAACGAGAAGGCGAATATCGACATCGTGCGCACGGTGTGCGCTCTGCTTGATGAGTTGCGACCAGATGCCGCAGGATCGTATGCACGGCTCATCACGTACGTGAAGGATCGCCCGGGGCACGATCGTCGCTATGCCATCGACGCGCGCAAGATCGAGCGTGAGCTTGGCTGGCGTCCCTCTGAAACTTTCGAAACCGGCATTCGTAAAACTGTCGAGTGGTATTTGGCGAACTCGGATTGGGTCTCGCGGGTGCAGAGCGGGAGCTATCGCGATTGGGTGGCTCGCAACTACGAGTCGCGTCAGTGAAGATCCTGCTGCTCGGTTGCAACGGGCAGGTGGGTTGGGAGCTGCAGCGTGCTCTGGCGCCACTTGGCGAGTTGATTGCCTGCGATTTCGATTCTGCTCTCGATCGAAGAGCGGACTTCTCTGCGCCGGATTCGGTCGGATTGCTAGTCGATCGCATCCAACCGCAAGTCATCGTCAATGCCGCCGCACATACCGCCGTCGACAAGGCCGAGAGCGAGGCGGAACTCGCGCGCACCATCAATGCGACTACGCCCGGTGTGCTCGCCGCCCGTGCCAAAGCCATTAACGCGCTTTTGGTTCACTACAGCACCGATTACGTTTTCGATGGATCGGGCGATCAGCCGCGTGATGAGACGGCAGCGACCGCGCCGCTGTCCGTCTATGGCAAGACCAAGCTCGAAGGCGAAGAGGCGATCCGCGCGAGCGACTGCCGTCATGTGATTTTGCGGACGAGTTGGGTCTACGCCGCCCGCGGGCACAACTTCATCAAGACCATGCTGCGCTTGGCGGCCGAGCGCGATGAGCTCTCGGTCATTGCCGATCAGATCGGTGCACCGACCGGTGCGGATCTTCTGGCCGATGTCACGGCGCAAGCCGTCGCGCAGCTCACCGCAGATCGCGGAGCTACGGGTCTCTTTCATTGCGTTGCCGCGGGGCACACGAGTTGGTTCGATTACGCGCGTTTCGTCATCGAGTGGGCGCGTGGCCAAGGGTTGCCGGTCAAGGTGGCGCCCGAGGGTATTCGTCCGGTACCGACCGAGGCGTATCCCACCCCGGCCCGGCGTCCACGTAACTCGCGTCTGGCGACAGACAAGCTCCAGCAGGCCTTTTCGTTAACCCTGCCGCCTTGGCAACATGGCGTCGAACGCATGCTGCGGGAGGCTTACGGACGATGACGACGCGACGCAAGGGCATCATTTTGGCAGGGGGCTCCGGCACCCGGTTGCATCCCGCGACGCTTGCGGTGAGCAAGCAGCTGCTGCCGGTCTACGACAAGCCGATGGTGTATTACCCGCTGAGCACGCTGATGCTCGCCGGCATCCGCGACATTCTGATCATCAGCACACCGCAAGACACGCCGCGCTTTGAGGCCTTGCTCGGTGATGGTTCACGTTGGGGGCTCAACCTCTCGTACTGCGTTCAACCGAGCCCGGATGGGCTGGCTCAAGCGTTCATTCTCGGTCGCTCGTTCGTGGGCGGTGATCCGAGTGCGCTCGTGCTCGGCGATAACATTTTCTACGGCCATGATCTGATGACGCTGGTGCGTCGCGCCGCAGCGCGCGATGCCGGCGCGACGGTGTTCGCGTATCACGTGACGGACCCTGAGCGTTATGGCGTCGTCGAGTTCGATGCCGACAAGCGTGCGCTCAGCATCGAGGAGAAGCCGCGAGCGCCGAAGAGCAACTACGCAGTGACGGGTCTTTATTTTTACGACAACCAGGTTTGCGATATCGCTGCCTCGATCAAGCCCTCCGCCCGCGGCGAACTCGAGATCACCACGGTCAACGCCCACTATCTGCAGCAGCAGCAACTCGCGGTCGAGATCATGGGTCGTGGCTACGCTTGGCTTGATACGGGCACTCACGACAGTCTGCTGGAAGCAGGTCAGTTCATCGCCACGCTCGAGAAGCGGCAGGGCTTAAAAGTCGCTTGCCCCGAGGAGATCGCTTATCGATCTGGGTGGATCGATGCCGCAGCGCTGGAGCAACTGGCTCAGCCGTTGCTCAAGAATGGCTACGGACAATATCTGATGCAGGTACTACGCGAGCGCGCCTTCTGAGCATGCAAGTCACGCCGACCGCCATTCCCGATGTCCTGCTGCTCGAGCCGAAAGTCTTTGGCGACGAGCGCGGGTTTTTTTTCGAGAGCTTCAATGAGCGCCGTTTCACCGAAGCGGTCGGTCACGCGGTTTCATTCGTTCAAGACAATCATTCGCGCTCACGTCGCGGCGTCTTGCGCGGACTGCATTATCAGTTGCCGCCGCATGCTCAAGGCAAGCTGGTGCGCGTCACTAGCGGTGAAGTGTTCGACGTAGCCGTCGATTTGCGCCGCGGCTCACCAACCGTCGGCAAGTGGGTCGGAGAGATCCTCTCAGCGCAGAATCACCGTCAGTTGTGGATTCCGCCAGGCTTTGCGCACGCGTTTCTCGTGCTCAGTGAGACGGCGGATTTTCTCTACAAGACCACCGACTACTACGCGCCGTCAGCCGAGCGCTGCATCCGCTGGAATGATCCGACACTCGCGATCACGTGGCCCTTCGACGGCGTGCCTTCGTTGTCGCCGAAGGACGCTCAGGGCGTCGACTTCACGGCTGCGGATCTGTTTCCGGAAAGCTCATCCCCACGGTACTGAAGCCACCGTCGACGTAGAGGATCTCGCCGGTCACACCGGCCGCAAGATCGGAGCAGAGAAACGCGGCTGCGTTACCCACATCTTCCTGCGTTACGTTGCGACGCAGTGGTGCGACGTCAGCCACGCGCGAGAGCATCTTACGAAAACCACCGATGCCGGCGGCGGCGAGTGTCTTGATCGGACCTGCCGAGATGCCATTAACGCGGATGCCCTTCGGACCCAGGTCTGCAGCTAAAAAGCGTACGTTCGCCTCAAGGCTCGCCTTGGCAAGGCCCATTACGTTGTAGCTCGGGATGGCGCGCACGGCGCCGAGGTAGGAGAGCGTCAGGATCGAACCGGCGCGCCCTTGCATCAAGGGCTGTGCGGCACGGGCGAGGGCGGTCAGGCTGTAGCTTGAGACATCGTGCGCAATCGCAAAGGCCTCGCGGCTCGTGCTGTCGGTGAAGCCACCAGCGAGTGCTTCGCGCGGCGCAAAGGCGACCGCGTGCACGAGAATATCGAAATGTCCCCAACGATCCTTGAGCGCAGCAAAGGCGGCATCGATCTGCGCATCGGAGGTGACATCGAGCGGCAGCACGATGTTCGAGCCAATCGACTGCGCGAGCGGTTCGACGCGCTCCTTCAACTTGTCGTTCGCATACGTAAAGGCGAGTTCGGCGCCTTCACGATGAAAGGCTTCTGCAATGCCCCAGGCGATTGAACGCTCGGTGGCCACTCCGACGATCAAGGCGCGCTTTCCGCTCATGAAACCCATGATTTATCTCCGTCGGGTGCGAATGGTGAGTCGTTGGCCGATCTTGAGCGTGGTTTTGGCTGAGATGCCATTCCATGCGGTCAGCTGCGAAATGGTGACGCCGTAGCGGCGCGCGATCGAACTCAAGGTGTCGCCACTGCGCACTCGATGCGTCATGCGCTTGCCTTCAGAGCTCGACGAATGCGAGCTCGATTCGGCAGCATTGCGCGCGAGTATCAAACGCTCTCCCGGCATGAGCTTGTCGCGCATGGTTTTGCCGTTAAGGCGCATCAGTGCCTGCGGGCTCATGTTATTGCGACGCGCGATCGTCCAGATCGACTCCCCACGACGAACCACGTGCACCTCGGGGCGACCACGACGGGCCGGTGTGCTTTGCTGAGGTCCATCGACGCGAGCGGCCGCGCGCAGGACCTTTTCGGGCAACTGCGTGCTGGCTGAGGGCACACGAAGGTCCGTGCCAGCCTGAACGCTATTACCTTCGAGGCCATTCAACATACGCAGCGTCATGACGCTCGTGCCGAAGCGCGAGGCGATCTCGGCGAGCGTCTCGCCATCCTTGACGATGTGATGGTTGACACGCATCAGCTCATCGGGCGTGAGCTGCGCGAGATTTTGTTTGAAGAGCTCGGCCGAATCGATCGGTAGCAGGAGCGCGTGCGGTCCCTGCGGTGGCGTCGCCCAGCGGTGGAACGCGGGGTTGAGCTCGAAGAGCTCGTCATGCGTGAGGCCAGCGAGATCCGCGGCGAGTTTGAGATCGATCTGCTGACCAACATCGATCCGCGTGAAGTAGGGTTCATTCGGAATCGGGCTGAACTCGAGACCGAGTACCGCCGGATCCGAGACCAAGCGCTTCATCGCCAAGAGCTTCGGCACATAGGCGCGGGTTTCATTCGGCAGGCGCAGATCCCAGAACGTCGTCGGTTTGCCCTCGCGCTTGTTGCGCGCGATGGCGCGTGCCACACAGTTCTCGCCGCAGTTGTAGCCCGCCGCGGCGAGTAGCCAATCGCCCTCGAACTCGTCGTGCATGAACTGCAGGTAGTCGAGCGCCGCGCGGGTCGCTTCGACCACATCGCGACGGCCGTCGTACCACCAGTTCTGCGGCAGACCGAAACGGCTGCCGGTGTCCGGGATGAACTGCCAGAGTCCGGAGGCGCGTGCTTTGGAATAAGCAAACGGTTCAAACGCGCTCTCGATCACGGGCAGCAACGCGATCTCCATCGGGATACCGCGTCGCTCCACCTCATCGACGATGTGGTGCATGTAGAGCGCCGCACGACCGAATACGCGATCGAGATATTCCGGATTTCGCTGGAACCACGCGAGCTGCACGTCGATCGCATACTGATTCTGCTCAGGCAACCGAAACCCGGCGCGCATCCGATCCATCAGATCGCTGTGCGTGCTGGTGGCATCCGAGAGTGCCTGACTCGTCGTCAGACGACTTTGCAGCTGATCGGGTGGAATGTCGGCGGGCGGCAACCGGATGAGCTTCGAGGCTGCCGGCGTCCCGTTGGCCGTGGAGGCAACGGGTGGCGGCTTGCGCTCGGTGCGCACCGCAGGTGCGGGCGGCGCGGGTTTAGCGGGGGCCAGCACGGGGCGCTTGGCCGGTGCCGGGAAATAGGGTTCGGTCAGCGAGGCGCAACCTGCCAGAGAAAGCAGGACGAGGGCCCCCGCTGCCAGAGTTCGGAATCGGGTCAGCATTGGGCGCGTATTTAACCGGCAAGTGCTCAAAATTGCTATCTTTTCCGCCATCGTGAACAACCTGTCATCTCGCCCCCTCCAAGAGTGGTTTACCAGCCCGCGCGGCGCGGCGCTGCTGCGCTCCGAATCCGCGCTACTGCGCGAGTCTCTCGAAGACTGTTTTGGATGGGAGATGCTGCAACTCGGCGCCTGGGGTGGCGATCGTTGTTTGCTCGAGGGTGCACGCACGCGCTCGCAGACTTTGATCGCCGGAGTCGACGATCACGGCGCTGAGCTTCGTGCACGACTCACTCAACTGCCGATTCAAAGCGATTCGGTCGATGCCGTGTTGTTGCCGCATTCGCTCGAGTTTGAAGTTGATCCTTATGCACTCCTGCGCGAGGTCGATCGGGTACTCGCGGGCGACGGCAAGTTGCTCGTGCTCGGCTTCGTGCCGATGAGCCCCTGGGGGCTGCGCGCTGCAGCGAGTCGCCACGGGTATCCCCCCGGCCTTCGGCGATTGCTCTCAGAGCGGCGCCTGCGTGATTGGCTGCGTTTGTTGGGCTATGACGTACTCGAGGTTCGCCGATATCTGTACGAGCTGCCCTGGGGTGAGCCGCGTGAGGCGGCGCTGCGAGTCAAACGCGGCTGGTTCTATCCGCTGCCGGCGGGGGGCTTTCTGCTCAAGGCCCGCAAGCGCTTGCATGCGTTGACGCCGCTGCGCCCGATGCTGCGCGATCGTCGACGTGCCGTGCTGGGTGGTCTGGTCGAGACCAACGGATCATGAGCACGGTTGAGATCTACACCGACGGGGCCTGTCGCGGTAACCCGGGCCCCGGCGGCTGGGGTGCCACACTCGAGATGGGCGAGCACTTTCGAGAGCTTTCGGGCGCCGAGGCGATGACCACCAACAATCGCATGGAGTTGATGGCCGTGATTTCGGCGCTTGAGGCCTTGAAACGCCCCGTGCCCATCAAGCTGTACACCGACTCCGAGTACGTGCGCCGCGGTATCACCGAGTGGCTGAAGTCCTGGAAGGCGCGCGGTTGGAAGACGGCCGATCGCAAGCCCGTGAAGAACCAGGATCTCTGGGAGCGTTTGGATGCGATCGCCTCGCGCCATGAGATCGAGTGGCACTGGGTGAAGGGGCACTCGGGCGTGCCGGGTAATGAGCGCGTGGATCGCTTGGCAAACGCCGCGATCGATGCGCTCCTCGGGTAGACTGCGCGCCCATGCGGCAGATCGTTCTCGACACCGAAACCACGGGCCTCGAAGTCTCGCAAGGGCACCGCATCATCGAGATCGGCTGCGTCGAACTCGTGAGCCGTCGTCCGACCGGGCGCCATTTTCACCGCTATCTGAACCCCGAGCGCGAGGTGGATGAAGGAGCAGTGGCTGTTCACGGATTGACGCTCGCCAAACTCTCGCGCGAGCCGCGTTTTGCCGAGATCGTCCACGAACTGCTCGATTTTTTGGCTGACGCCGAGCTCATCATCCACAACGCCGCCTTCGACGTGGGATTTCTGAACGCGGAGCTTTCGCGAGTGGCGAGCGACCTGGGTCCGATCGATCAGCGCTGCCGCGTGCTCGATACGTTACTGCTGGCGCGCGAGATGCACCCCGGGCAGCGCAACAGTCTCGATGCGCTCTGTAAGCGCTATGGGGTCGACAACTCCAAGCGTGATCTGCACGGCGCTTTGCTCGATGCGCGCATCTTGGCGGATGTCTACCTAGCGATGACGGGCGGACAGAGCGCGCTCGCGTTGATGGAGTCGGCGCAAACGCGCCAACTGGCAGCGACCACGCCGATGCAGCGACCACCCGGTGTCTTGAAGGTCGTTCATGCGGCAGCCGATGAACTCAGTGCGCACGAGGCGATGCTTGATCGCATTGCCAAGGCGAGTGGTGGGAAGGCGATTTTTCGGTGAAGACTCTGGTCACCGGAGCAGCCGGTTTTATCGGCATGCATGTGTCGGAACGGCTGTTGTCGATGGGGCATGAGGTCGTCGGGCTCGACAATCTCAACGACTACTACGATGTCGCGCTGAAGGAAGCGCGACTTGCGCGGCTTCAGACGCGCGCTGGTTTTTCTTTTCATCGGCTCGATCTAGCGGACGATGCCGCCATGCGCGAGTTGTTCGATCGAGGTGGCTTTCAGCAGGTCGTGCATCTCGGTGCACAAGCGGGCGTTCGGTATTCTTTGAGCCATCCGCACGTCTACGTGGATAGTAATGTTCGCGGTACGGTGAATGTGCTTGAGGGATGTCGAGTGCGCGGTATCGAGCACCTTGTCTTCGCCTCGACCAGTTCCGTTTACGGTTTGAATGCGCGAATGCCGTATTCGCCCGATCACGGTGTCGATCATCCGGTGTCGCTCTATGCCTCGACCAAGCGGGCAGGAGAACTGTTTGCGCACAACTACGCGGAGCTCTTCGGCCTGCCGGTGACGGCGCTGCGCTTTTTTACGGTGTATGGCCCGTGGGGTCGACCGGACATGAGTCCCATGATTTTCGCCCGCAAGATACTCGCGGGTGAGCCCATCGAGGTCTTCAACTACGGTCGGCACCGTCGGGATTTCACCTTCATCGACGATATCGTCGAGGGCGTGGTCCGTGTGCTCGAGAAGCCGCCAGTGCCGAGCCCGGCATGGGATGCCACGCTGGCGAATCCGGCATCGAGTCGCGCGCCCTTTCGGATCTGCAACATCGGTAACAGCGAGCCCGTGGAGTTGCTGTACTTCATCGAGTTACTAGAGCGCGCACTCGGTTGCGAAGCGCGCAAGACGCTCTTGCCCATGCAGCCGGGCGATGTTGAGAACACCTATGCGGATATGTCCCACCTCGAGGCGCTCATCGGCTACCGGCCGCGCGTCTCGATTGAGGAGGGCGTGCAACGGTTCGTTGATTGGTATCGCCCCCGCTACGCCGCCTGACTCTTATACTGCGAATAATATGACTGACAAAATCCAGGTTCCGCTGCTCGACCTCAAACCGCAGTACCGCGCTCTGAAAACCGAGATCGATGCGGCCATCGAGCAAGTTTGCGATTCGCAGGCCTTCATCTTGGGGCCTGGCGTTCGGGAGCTCGAGGCTTCCGTCGCTGCGTACAGCGGTTGCCGTTACGGCATCGGCATGTCCTCAGGCACCGATGCGCTGCTCGCCGCGTTGATGGCGCTCGACATCGGTCCCGGCTGCGGCGTCTTGACGACGCCGTATACGTTCTTTGCTACCGCCGGCACGATCGCGCGCGTGGGTGCGCGGCCGATTTTCGTCGATATCGACCCCGGCACGTTCAATGTCGATGCCGCTCAACTGGCCGCTGTGCTGCAACGTGATTGCACGGCCTCCTCCGAGGGTCTGCGGCACCGCGCCTCGGGTGTGATCGTCAAGGCGATCATGCCGGTGCATCTCTACGGCCAGATGGTCGACATGAATCCGGTGATGCAACTTGCCAAGCGGTATGACCTTCGAGTTATTGAGGATGCGGCGCAAGCCATCGGCTCGGCCGACGGCGATGGTCGACGCGCATGCAGCATCGGTGATATCGGTTGTTTGAGCTTCTTTCCAACCAAGAACCTCGGTGCGTTCGGTGATGCCGGAATGTGCGTGACGAACGACGAGGCACTCGCCAAGCGCCTCGCGATGATCCGTGTGCACGGCATGGAGCCCAAGTATTACCACCAGCTCGTCGGCGGAAACTTCCGTATCGATGAACTGCAGGCCGTGGTGCTCAACATCAAGCTCAAGCACCTCGACGATTGGACTCGTCGCCGTCAGGAAAATGCCTGCTTTTACTACGGGGCGTTTGATCGAGCAGACCTCAAATCGGTGGTGACCCTGCCGCCGGCGCTGCCCGGTGTTCGGCACATCTACAACCAGTTCATCATCCGCGCGCCCCGTCGCGATGCCTTGAAGGCGCATCTCACGGAGGCCGGTGTTGGCAGCGAGATTTACTACCCGGTGCCGCTGCACTTGCAGGAATGCTTTGCGTATCTCGGGCATAGCAAAGGCGATTTCCCCGAGTCGGAGCGAGCAGCGCTCGAAACGCTGGCTCTGCCGATCTTCCCGGAACTCTCGGAAGTACAGTTGCAGTATGTGGTCGATACGATCGTGCGTTTCTACGGGGCACACTGATGCGACCGTTGGCGCCGGGTAGTGCAGTGTGGCAACGCCTGCAGCAACTGGCCGACGCCGGCGAGGGCCGTGATCTACCTAAACTCTTTCGTGCCGATGCAGATCGCGAGCAGCGCTACACGCGTAGTGCAGCGGGACTGCGCCTCGATTTTTCGCGCCAACGCATCACCGATGTGGTCTTCGCAGAGTTGCTACGCTTGGCAGATGTGATCGAGTTGCGCGAGCGTATCGAGCAGATGTGGCGCGGCGACCGGATCAACACCACAGAAGATCGCGCAGTGCTGCATGTGGCACTGCGTCAAGCGTCGGGTTATGCCATCGGCGGCCCTGCGATCGAGGCGATGGTGCTGCAGGAGCGCGAACGTGTATTGCGGTTCGCAGATGCGATTCGCGCAAGCGGTGAATTTGACGATGTGATCAACATCGGCATCGGTGGCTCGGACCTTGGGCCCAAGTTGATTGTCGCGGCGCTCGGTCAGCAGTTGAAGGCGGGTCCTGCGGTGCATTTCGTTTCGAACGTCGACGGATGTGCACTCGTAGCTCTGCTCGAGCGAGTGGATCCGAAACGCACGCTGTTCATCGTCTGCTCGAAAACTTTCACGACTCAGGAAACGATGTCGAATGCCGAGCTCGCTCGAGAGTGGTTGGCGTCTCGCTGCGGCGAAGGTGCAATTGCCTCGCAGTTCGTGGCGGTCTCGGTGAATGACCGTGCGATGGATCGCTTCGGTATTGCGACCGATCGACGGTTTCGCATGTGGGATTGGGTCGGTGGACGATTCTCGCTCTGGTCTTCGGTGGGTCTTGCCGCTGCGATCGCACTCGGGTCTGCCGGATTTCGTCGCCTCCTCGCCGGAGCGTGCGAGCTTGATCAGCATTTTCGTGAAACGCCACCTGCTAGCAACTTGCCGTTTTTGATGGCGGTGCTCGGCGTTTGGAATACCCAGTTTCAAGCAAGACACTCGCTCGCCGTCTTGCCCTACAGTGAACGGTTGGCGTTATTGCCGAGTTTTCTGCAGCAGCTCGAGATGGAGAGCAACGGTAAGTCGGTAACCGGAAATGGCGAGCGAGTCGAGTGGTCGACGGCGCCTGTGATTTGGGGGGGTAGCGGCAACGATGCTCAGCACTCGTACTACCAAGCGCTGCATCAGGGCACGGTGTCGGCAGCGCTCGATTTCATCCTGGTCAAAGAATCTCCCTGTGGTAGGCCGGCGCTGCAGAGGCTTGCGAATGCGAATGCTGCTGCGCAAATCGAAGCGTTTACGATGGGCAACCCGAGCGATGACGCGCAGCGGCGACATGAAGGTTCGCGGCCCTCGTCCGTCATCCTGATGAATGCGCTCACACCGGAATCGGTTGGTGCGCTGATTGCGCTATATGAGCACAAGGTACTCGTGCAGAGTCTGATCTGGGGTGTGAATGCCTTCGATCAATTCGGCGTCGAGCTGGGAAAGCGTCTGTGTTCGGGTTTCGCATCGGGCGAGTTACAGCCCGTCAGCACTCGATTGTTGTCGTCGGTGATTGAGTGAGTCGAGCGTCACATGTCATCGCAGGCTTGATGCTGCTTTGCGCGAGCTCGAGCGGCTTTGCGCAGGTCAATGATTTCGGGGTTGGTGGGATTCTAGATATCCCGACGAGTCGTATGTCGGAAGAGGGTACGCTCACAACGACTTACTCGCGCAAGGACGTTGCCGATATTTACGCGATTGGCTACCAGCCTCTGCCGCGTCTCGAGGCGAGTTTTCGGTATACGATTTTCAATGCGCGGAAGAAGTCGCCGGTACCTGGGACGAGTTGCGAATTCGGCTCAAGCGAAGCACTTGGTTGCGACGACAATCGCGATAGGTCTTTTGAGCTCAAGTACCGCCTGGTCGATGAGTCGTACTATCTTCCGGAAGTATCGGTTGGTATCCGAGATTTGCTTGGTACGGGGCAGTGGGCGGGCGAATACGTCGCTGCCTCAAAGCGATTTGGCAATCTGGATGCCTCACTCGGGATCGGTTGGGGTCGTTTCGGAGAGCGAGCGGTTGCCAAGAATCCGCTGAGTTCGCTTGATGATCGGTTTGCTGTTCGACCGAGCGATTTCGGTCTAGGCGGTACGATCGCGTCGGACGCGCTGTTTCGCGGCAAGAGTATTGGCCTCTTTGGTGGTATTCGATACACGATCCCCGAGCGGCGTTTGGCCCTCGTTGCGGCTTACAACAGCGATAGTTATGCGCGTGAGAGTGCGCTGAATACCATTCCTGACGCGGATCCCGTCAGTGTGGGCGTTGAATGGGAGGCGTCACCGGGCGTGACTTTGGCCTTAAGCCGTCAGCAGGGCAATCAGTGGGCTTTGCGTCTTTCTGCTCGTCTCGATACCGCTGTGGATGCCCCTCGCAAGAGACCCGAAGGCTTTGGCTCTGATCCATCGACGACAGCGGTTTCGCGCGATGACCCCGGCTGGGACTGGTGGCTCAGGATGGCCGCCGACGCCGAGGACTCCGGTTTACTGATCAGAGAAACGGCGACCATCAAAAACACCCTTCAGGTGCGCTACGCCAACCGGGCGTATCAACTCGAGGCCGATGCGGTACGCAGGAGTTTGGAGCTCATTGACTTGTACGCCCCGCCAGAGATCGAGCGCGTGGAGTTGATCGGAGAAGCTCTAGGTCTCACCACCCACACCGTGAGCTACCAAAGGCCGGACTCTCGATTGCCGACCGTGCTGCGGGTCAACTTGCCGGAGGCTGCGTCGATCGCTGACGAAATCGAATCCCCGGATCGAAAGCGGGCCTTCCGCTATCCGAACGGGCAGTTCAACCTTGGGCTCAATGCGAGAGCCTATCTCTTCGACCCGGACTTTCCGTTGTTGTATCAGATAGCACTTAAGATCCGTGGCGATTCGGATCTTGGTAATGGCTGGGGTTTTTCTGGCACTTGGTCACAGGCGTTGAAAAGTCAGTTTGATCGTATTTCTCGCGAGGGCTCATCGCTACTGCCGCCAGTCAGAACAGAACTCAAAAAATACCTTCAAGAGGGAGAGAGCGGTATCGACGAGCTCTATCTCGTTAAACGCGGTAAATTGAGTTCGAATGTGTTTTACCAAGCCTACGGTGGCATTCTCGAAGAAATGTATTCCGGAGTCGGCGCAGAGATTTTGTGGCGCCCTGACTCACCGGTCGCTTTCGGAGTCAGTCTCAATGGTGTCGTGCAGCGTGAGTTCGAGAAGTTGTTTGGTGTTCGAGATCTCAAGACGGTTACGGGTCACGCCAGTCTTTATTGGGCGACACCGTTCCATAACTTTGATGTCACTGTGCACGCCGGACGATATCTGGCGGGTGATGTCGGTGCCACCATTGAGGTGCAGAAGCGCTTTGCCAACGGTTGGTCCGTGGGTGCGTTTGCCACCCTAACGGACGTCCCGTTCTCGGTCTTTGGCGAGGGTAGTTTCGACAAGGGCTTAATATTCAACATCCCCTTCGACCTGTACTCGCCGCGTAATACTCGAGGGTCGTATCGAACCATATTGCGATCGATCAATCGGGATGGTGGTCGAATGCTCGACAATTGGCCGGGAAGTCTTTGGGAGGGCTTGCGTCGTACTCACGGCGATCGCCTGAGGGAGTCGGTGCCGAGGATGATGCCCGGCGAGTAGGTCTGTTTTTCGTATCGTTCGGGGGTTGCCGTATACTCGCCGAAGGTTCTAGCGAGCAATTCTCGGCAAGGTGATTTAGCCCATGCGATTAACTCGAATTCTTGTCTTGACACTGAGTGCATCGATTGCCGTTCTTGGGTCGTTGCCGGCGATATCTCAGGTCTCTACCTCGCAGCAACTGGAGATGTTCAGATCTCTTAGCCCCGCCGCTCGTGAGCAGGTTTTAAGTCAATTAATGGGGGGGGGCGAATCCGAGCAGCAGGATGCGTATATGGTTGAGAAGAGCGATGCATCGGAAGATGCAGAGTCTCGACCCGATACCAATGATCATGACCGAATTGTCGATCGTCGACTGGTGGCTGGCGATACCGTTCTTCTGTCGATCGATTACGTGAAAGATCAGCCACCGCAAACGCAATTTGTTGCAGAAGGGTTGCCGCCGGTGATTGTTCCGGCAAAACCCGCTCCTGAATATTCCAGCGAGGAGCGACAGCAGTTCGACAAGCTGATCGCGTTGGTGCGAGAGCGTAATCCCTACTTGCTGGATCGGGACGGTGTGCTGCAGCTGCCCGGTTTCCGCCCGATCCCAGTTGCTGGGTTGACGAGTAGTGAGGCAACAAATCGGCTTCAAGCTGAGCCTTCGTTGACAAAGCTCAGTGTCGAGATTCGACGGTTACCGCTTAGGAAGACGGGCGCAGATGCTTTAAAGCCATTTGGATATGAGCTTTTCAGTCGGAGGGTATCAACCTTCGCGCCTGCGGCAAACGTACCAGTTCCCTCAAATTATCTCATCGGCCCTGGCGATCAGCTCACCGTGCAGTTATTTGGTTCTCAGAATAGAAGTTTGCGATTAGTGGTAGGTCGGGATGGTCGTCTGAATTTCCCCGAGTTGGGGCCGATCGACGTCACTGGGAAATCTTTCGATGTAGTCTCGAACGAGATCGAGGCCCGAGTGGCGAGGCAGATCATCGGTACACAAGCCAGCATCAGCATGGGTAGTGTTCGTTCGATCCAGGTTTTTGTGATGGGTGAAGCAAAGAGTCCAGGGGCCTACACTGTCAGCGGACTCTCCACGATAACGAGTGCGCTCTACGCGTCTGGCGGCATCCAGCCAACTGGCTCGCTGCGCGACGTACAACTGAAGCGTCAGGGTGCCATCATTCGTCGTCTCGACTTGTACGATTTGCTTCTAAAGGGCGACACCAGTTCTGACGCATCTTTGCTACCGGGTGATGTTATTTTCATCCCTCCAGTGGGGCCTACGGCCACTGTTGATGGTGAGGTTAAGCGGCCTGCTATCTATGAGCTTAGAGGAAGCAAGACGCTCTCGTCCGTGATATCGCTGGCAGGCGGATTGACTGCTGAGGCTGATGAGTCGCGAGTCTCGCTTGTCCGGTACGGAGATGACCGTCGTCGAGTGGCGGTTGATGTTTCGTTGGAAACGCCGGAAGCAAAATCGTTTTCAGTGGCGAATGGTGATGTAATCCGCGTGGCTCGACTTCGTCCGACTATCGATTCCGGAATTACCTTAGAGGGACACGTATTTCGTCCGGGTGTCACAGCGTGGCGTGATGGGATGCGGATCTCGGATCTGATTCCCTCGCTGGACGAGCTAATGCCCAACGCCGATGTTAATTACGTATTGGTGCGTCGAGAGTCAGCGACTGATAAGTCGCTTTCAATCCTTTCGGCCGATTTAGCAATGGCTCTTCGCGCGCCGGGATCCGTTCACGACTTGCTGCTGTCGCCGCGCGACCGCGTCATGGTGTTCGACTTTCAGGCCGGTCGTCGGTTGTTAATTGACCCTCTACTCGAGGAACTACGTCGCCAATCGAGACTCGATGATCCGACCCGAATCGTGGCCATCAACGGCCGTGTTAAGGCGCCTGGCGATTACCCCCTCGAACCCGAGATGCGCATCAGCGATCTCTTGCGTGCAGGGGGCAAGCTCGATCCTGCGGCTTACAGCACAACAGCCGAGCTTTCGCGCTTTCGCCGTTTCGATGACGAGAGACGAAGCGAACTTTTGCAGATCGATCTAGCTGCAGTTTTAAATGGCGATCCTGCCGCGGATGTCTTGCTTCAGCCTTTCGATGTATTGTCGATCAAGGAGTTACCAGAGTGGAGTACCAGAGAGACCGTCACGTTGTCCGGGGAGGTTAGGTTTCAAGGAAGTTACCCGATTCGTCGAGGTGAGACTCTGCGATCTGTGATTGAGCGCGCGGGGGGGCTCTCTACGCTTGCGTTTACGCGTGGCGCCGTTTTTACCCGCGAGGAGCTCCGCCAGCGAGAAACACAGCAAGCCCAGGACTTATCGCAGCGATTGCGACGTGATCTGGCCGCCGTCGCTATTCAGGCGAGTCAGGCCTCGCAAAGCGGTGATGCGACACAGTCTGCGCTCGCGGCTCAGTCATTGCTGAGTCAGCTCGAGGATGCACGGCCGGTCGGTCGATTGGTTATTAACCTTGACGGTGTTTTGGCTCGGGGAATTGGTTCACGTGATGACATTGTTTTACGCGATGGTGATCGGCTGGTGGTTCCGAAGATAAAGCAAGAAGTTGCTGTTATCGGGGAAGTCCAAAACAGCACCGCGCACCTCTATCGCAAGGGTCT